>CEGE01000178.1_pt1 | contig 19494 bp, 21 predicted proteins | sample 306311 | NCBI WGS metagenome assembly CEGE01 (sample SAMEA2755654, study PRJEB7226) | microbial mat metagenome | biome: microbial mat; feature: hypersaline; material: grass silage | place: USA | collected 2014-02-19 | depth 0 m | reverse complement strand
GTTGAATGTTTATGCCCATGCTAGCTATTGGCATTCAACAAACAATAACGGAAGGAATGTTTCCCCATGGCGACCAAAATGCACCAAAAATCCGCTTTTTTTCAGCATCGATGCTCACTCCTACGTATAAGCAGCATGCTGGCTAGTGTGCTGATAAGCTCAACGGCAATGGCTAGTGACATAAAACTCAATTACGCCTTTTTCGCCCCAGAGCAGACTTTTCCTGGTATGCAGATGCAGTTCTGGGCCGAAGAGCTTGAAAAGCGTACTGAGGGAAAAGTCTCAGTCAATACCTTCCCAGGGGGAACTCTGCTTACCGCCAGCAACATGCTGGATGGCGTACTTAATGGCGTTGCCGATATTGGCCTTACGACAACCTCATACGAGCCTGCGCGCTTCCCTTTACTAAACCTGATTGGTGATTTCAGTGGTATTGATGTCAATGCTGAAGAGGCCAGCCAAGTTGCTTATCAATTGGTAAGCGAGTTTCCCCAAGAAGAGTTTGGTCTTGAGAATTTCAAGGTAATTACTGTGTTCACTTCCGAACCAAGTTATCTACAAACGAGCGAACAGGTAAGCACACTAGAGGATCTATCTGGCTTGGAAATTCGCGTGCCAGGAGAATCAGACACTATGCGTACTCTGGGGGCAGTCCCAGTAGGTATGTCCCAAGCCGATACAGGAGAAGCGCTCCAAGCTGGGATCGTCGAGGGAGTGGCTTCGTCCCGGGAAACGCTGATGGATCTCCAATTCGCGCGGTATCTCGACTATGTCGTGGATTACCCCTTGTCCAACGTCGTGATGCTAGCAGTGATGAGCCGTGAGCGTTGGGAATCTTTACCGGTGGATGTGCAGCAAGTCATTAATGAGTTAGGAGCAGAAGCTTCGCAGTATGCTGGGCAATATCTTGATGCCCACGTGAAGGAGGCTATCAATTGGTCACAGGAAAATCACAACCTTGAGGTGACTACCCTAGCAGATGAGGAGAAAGCACGCTGGGATGAACGCCTCGAACCTCTTAATGCACTACGCGTAGAACAACTCTCAGCCCAAGAGCTTCCTGCCGCGGAACTGTATGACCGTATGCTCGAACTAGTCGAAACATATAAGCAATAACAAAAATTCACATTAAAATGGTAAGGGCAAAGAAATGAGTTACTGCGCTAAGAACAAAGGCTTTAAAGCTTTACTACCTGTGGTATGCCTTGGGCTATCCACAACGGTACACGCACTAGATTTCAAAGTTGGCGATTCCCAAGTCAGCGTCTACGGCTATGCCCAGCTAGATGCTTCCTATACCAATGGGCCAGATATGGATGCTGCCAGTGGCGTTACCCCTTTTGTGGATATTCGCCCAGATGATGTTGCAGGTTCGGACGGTAATTTCGACATGGGGGCCTACACCAGCCGCATTGGCTTAAGCTCCGTCACGCCAACCACCAAAGGACCAGTAAAAATTGTAGTTGAGGGCGATTTTCACCAAGGAGGCGGCCCCGAGTTTCGCTTACGCCATGCCTATGGCGAATGGAACGGTTTGCTCGCTGGGCAAACGTGGACGAATTTTTCAGGGTTCATCGGCCTGACACCCACGGTTGACTTCACTGGCCCAGTAGGCCGCCCAAACCCTGGCAGGTTAGCTCAGCTTCGATACACCGCGGGAGGTTTCTCTGTCGCAGTTGAGGATCCTGATGGCTTTAGCGTGGGCGAGGGCATTCTCAGTGGAACGTCAGGCGTAAACAAAAGCCGACTTCCAAGCTTGACCATGCGCTATACGCAAGGCATTGATGCCTTCGCCTATGAAGTGGGTGGTCTAGTACGCGAAATAGGCTATGACAGGGCAGATGAAGACGACTATGCCTTTGCCTGGGGTGTCACCGCTAGCGCCGCTTATCAATTTGCTTCAGGTATTACCTTGAGAGGCGCTGTCGCCCACGGTGATGGGATCGGTGGTTACCTTTTCTTCAACCCCGGCGGTGCTGGGTATACCACACCTGATGGCAGTGTCGAGACGATTAAAGCGACCTCTGCGACAACCGGCATCAGCTTTCCGGCAGGGCCCGGCAACGTCAATGTGTCCTATGCCATGGTGCAAGCCGATATGGATGATACCGCGGCTCTCACACCAGCACCGCCCAATACTCTTTACGGCTATGATCGCTATGATAGCGTCTTTCTGAACTATATCTGGTCGCCTACACAACACGTCTCCTATGGTGTGGAAGTGGGCTACCACCAGGCGGAACAACCCACCGGCACCAACGGCGATACAACGCGTGTACAGGGTATGGTTCGCTACACGTTCTAAACCAAGCGACGACAGTTGATAAAAAAGCCCACCAATGTCGGTGGGCTTTCACGTTCATTGACCTCAGTAAATGTTATCTCCCCTATTTAAATACTCAGTATTGAGAGTCTCAGACTTCGCACAGTCTAAGTAGCCGATAAAGTGTTTCGAGCACGGGCACCTGCAGGTGGTGCTGTCTGGCGATACATATAATGGCGCCATGGATATTTTCAACCTCAGTTGAACGCCCTGCTCGACGATCTTGAAGCATGGACGGGAGATGGTGGGCTTGATCGCGAAGAGCATGAGAAATGCTTGCCAACACCCTGTTTTTATCAACGGCAACGCACTCCAGCTTGGCCACCCGACAACACTCGCTTACGATGTCTTCGATCAAGTGCTGTCCTTGAGTCTTGCGACCCAGCTCGCCAACGGCACAGTCAAGTAGCGTGCACAAGCCGTTGAGTGCCGCGTTAAATGTCGCTTTCTCCCAGATTCGGATCTCGACATCAGCATCCAGGTAGCTATGCAAGCCAGCGTCCAGCAGAACACGCTGCAGCCGCCCCATGAAGGGGTTATCTTTACCCGTGAAACTCCATAAATGAATCACCCCTTGACCACGGCTAATGACAACGCCGGGTGATTTAAGGTCAGCAGCAATAGTCGTGATCCCTTGGAGAATCTGTGAAGCTTCAATGGACTTGGCAATCAGTGCTGCATTGCCAAGTCCATTCTGCAGCGTCAGCACCCACGTGCCAGCGCCAACGAGACAGCAAGAAGCCTTAATAGCGGCTTGCGTAGCGCTGCCTTTGGTTAATATCAATAAGAGATCGACATCTCCATGTAGCTCACCAGCCCGATGGATAGGTACGTGCACCTGCTCCACCTCGCCGCTTTCCATGTCAAGCTTGATACCATCGGAACGAATGGTCGACAGCGTTGCTGGATCGACATCAATCAAATGTACCGTATTGCCACTCAGCGTGAGTCGGGCAGCAAACAGGCAGCCCATAGCACCAGCACCAATAATCGCAATTTTCATCGTTCGCTCAGAAGGGTAGTGACCGCTCGGCTTTCATCTTACGCACCATGGCGGTAAAGAATTCATTGGCAAAGCCACTTTCACGGATTAGCTCGGCCGTTAAATTGGCGCATTTCTGACTAATGGCGGTATCGATTTCAACGTCATCGCCTCCCAACGCCCCTGCCGAGCACTGATTCTCGGCGGCCCGCTGAACGGTCCACAATAGAAAAATCGCTTTTTCTATGCTGGATTCACCCACGGCAATGCCGTGATTCCGAAGCACTAGAATATGCTTATCACCCAGGTTCTCTAGCATCCGCGCCTTCTCATCGGCAAACAGCGTAATGCCCTCGAAAGCGTGATAGGCAACACGACCGTAGAGCTGAGCGCCATAGAAATCATGATGGCTAAACCCGTTTTTTTTCTGAACGACGGCTGAAATGGGCACGGTATGAGTATGCAGCATGCAGTGAATGTCATCCCGTGCACCATGAACAGCGCTGTGAAGCGCGAAACCAGCCGGGTTAGCATCATAATCAGACGCCTCGACCTTGTTGCCATCCAGATCAACTTTCAGCAGGTTTAACGGTGTCACTTCGGTATAGTTAAGACCAAACGGGTTCACAAGATAGTCGCCATTCGTGCCAGGTACCCGTGCCGAGATATGGTTGAAGATGGCTTCCGTCCAACCGAAAAAATCGACCAGATGATAACAGTAGGCCAGTTTCACCCGCTGCTGCCACTCTTCATCGCTACAGTGACTGGGCTTTTCAATGTGATCGGGCATAGCGATAGGCTGAATGTTCATTTAAAACGTCTCCTTGCAGGGCTCGCGATAGCCTGCGTTTTCAAGATAATGTGCCAAGGAAAAAATAGTATTAATGGTAGGAACAGCGATGTGCCGCCTCTCTGCCAGTTCAATGACGCTTTCAACAATAGCGCCAAGCTCCAACCCCCGCGCTTGCTGATAGTCCTGCAGCATAGATGTCTTAACCCCCCTCATTCCCGCACCGACCTCAAGGAGTTCCGGAAGGGTCATCTCTAGCTGACTACCGTAGGCATTTGCCGTAAGACGTATCTCTTCGAAGAGCGGCTCCACCACTTTTCTCAGCCATGGGTCGCCATAGAGGGTTTCCAACGTGGTTTTTGTGATCACCGACAGCGGATTGGACGTCAGGTTGGCCGCTATTTTGCTCCACACTGCATTACGGATATGTGGCGTATGACTTATTTTGATACCCGCCGACCCAAGCGCTTCGATCAGTGCCGTCAGTCGGCGTTCGCGTTCAGTCGACAGCGACGTGATTTCCCCAATAATCAAACGATGAGGGGTCGTTGAGCGTGCCTGACCTGGTGACGTTATCTGTGCCGATATATACACCACACAACCGATGATGGCGTCAGCCGACAGGCAGTCAACCAACTGCCCACCAGGGTCAACGGCTTCGATATGTTGAGGAACGTCCTGCGTATCAGGGAGCCCCATGAAAAGCCACCAGGGAGTCCCGTTGACCATGGGCACCAAGCAGGTATGTGCGTTGAACAGAGGCATCAAGTGCGGCAAGAGCGCGGGCACTGCTTGCGACTTGGTGCACAGCAGGACAATGTCCTGCTCCCCAAGCTCGGCGCAGCTATCTGATACAGCCACCTTGGCAGCGTGTCGTCCTTGCTGGTCAACGAGCTGGGCACCAGAGTGCCGCATGGCTGAAAGGGTCTCCCCCCTTGCCAGCACACTGACCTGATACCCGGCATCCGCCAGCAGGGCGGCTAAGGTGGTGCCAATGGCACCCGCGCCCACAATAGCGATTTTTGGAGAAGCGATGGAAGATGACATGTGGTACTGGCCTAGGGTTTGAGCAATACCGAAGCGGCAGGAAAGTCGGTTGCCCAGCCTTCTTTCAGGGGCGCAACGAAGACATTCTCTGTTCTAGTTCGGGTGATCAGCCAGCGGCCATCCTGCTGTTTTTCGAACGCGTTATTCAGCCGGGATGACCGGAGCAGAGAGCTGCCATCTGAGAAAATCCAAGGCTGACAATGTACCCACTGCCCGGTTGCCGTGTCGCCGTCGACATGGATTTGCTCGGAGGTTAAATAGTGCACATTGAGCAGCAGCTCAGGCTCTTTTTTTTCGCCCCAGAATTTTTCGAAATGGTGGCGAATGGCGGCTACGCCTTCGAGGCGGCCAAACTGGCCATCGTAATACTCACCGACCCCCTCCCATACCGCATCTTCAGCGTAGAGCGACATGATGTGATCAATACGCTCGGCATCATTCTTGACGCCGTACTCGGGTAGAGGGGTGTCACACAGAAACATATAGCGCGCCTGAATCCTACGGATCTCCGCTTCAGCCTCCAGCTTATCAACACGCGCTAAAAGCGCCTGAAAATCGCTTGCGGTTACCTCACTCATGGCTCTCGTCCCCTGTTTGGTGGTGATATCATGGATGCCTTACAACAGGCATACCTAGCGTGAACCAAGCTGCTCGATGACGTGAATTAGCCCAGACTTCATATGCTGTACTTCTTCGTCACTGACGCTATCAAACACTTTCTGCTCATACTCCCGCGCCATCTTAAGCAACTTATTTGCCAGCTCATTACCGGCCGCGGTGAGTGTGAGAGAACGCTGGTCGCCCGACTCATCCACTAGATTCCGGTGGGTCAAGCCGCTCAAGGTATCTTCGCAATCCTCTAGAGGCTGCGCGACCCCCTGCGCAACCTGGACGAGTGGTTGAGGGCCACGGTCGAGGAGTAAGGTAAGCATCCGCCACTCCTTTTCGTTCACCCCCAAATGGCCCAGCCGGGGGTAAAAGTCCTGACGATAGGCGGCAAGCGATTGGCGTAACAGGTAGAGGAAGTGCTGCCCCAGCACACCTTCGCCAGTACGACTCTCTTCCTCGGACAGCATCATGGGATGAGGCTCCGGCAATGCATAACGGCCACCGTGGAAGACCAGCGACCCGCAGTCATCCCGATAATCGTACTCAAGCACTTCGCCCACAATGATAAAATGATCACCGCCTTCATATACTTGCCAGGTTCTGCACTCAAAATGTGCCACCGCCCCGACAATGCGAGCACTCCCCCCGACGCCTTCTTCTACGTCAATATCCTTAAACTTGTTTTCGCCGCGCTGGGCGAATCGGTTGGAAATAGGCACTTGGTCACTGGCAAGTACATTGACGACAAAGTGCTCTGCCTGGCAGTAAACGTCTTTGCTGTAGGCGCCTTTATCAATACTCCAAAGGATCAGTGGTGGTGTCATGGAAACGGCATTGAAGCTGCTGGCCGTCACTCCATATTGCTCTCCTTTAGCATCCTTGGTGGTGATAACAGTGACACCAGTGGCAAACTTGCCAAGGGCGTTTCTAAAATCTCTAGTATCAATACTCATGGTTCACCTCAATTATTCGTAAGCTTCAGCGCCCCAGCTTTTCGCCCGTAATGCCACCTATTCCATACTCACTTTTGGGCACCTCGCTGATAATCACCCGTACATTCTCTTTAGGTGCACTTAACGAAGAGACCACGGCATCGGTCACCTCACTGATCAGTGCCTCTTTTTGCTGCGGTGTTCTTCCTGACATCATGTAAACGTGAACGGTAGGCATCGCGATCCTCATTATCCGTATTAGAGCGGTTGGCTCGGGGTGGTTAAAAATCGGTTAGCTCGCGGTACTCGTCATAGCGCTCGCTAAAGTGTTGATACGACGCAATGACGTCGGCAACGTCGCTATCACGCTCAGCGGCCTCTTCCAGCACCTCATCTGTGGCCGTCTGCAAGGCGGCCAACACCTCTTCAGGGAAGCGTTCAACGGTGACGCCAGCGCTGCGAAACTCTTCCAGGGCGGCGGATTGAGCCTGCATATCGTGGGCAAACATACGAATGCTCAAATCACTGCAGGCATTTCGCACGGCCAAGCGCTGGCTTTCTGCCAATCCGGCCCATACGTCAGCGTTAACCAGCAGTTCATTGAGGCTTCCGGGCTGATGCCAGCCAGGGAAGTAGTAGTGCTTGGCAACTTCAAAGAAGCCCGCACTGGTATCGATGGTGGGAAAACTGAGTTCAGCGGCACCGATGCGCCCTGTATCTAGCCCGAGAAACGTCTCGCCAGCGGGTATGGACACCGGCGACACTCCCAAGCGACTCATTACCTCGCCCCCCAGACCACTAATGCGCATGCTCATGCCACTGAGGTCTTCCACACTGGTGACCTCCTCGGTGAACCATCCGCCCGCTTCAGAGATCATGCTGCCGCAGGGAATTGGCACGACATTATGGGGAGCGTAGAGTGCCTCCCACAGTTCGAGACCGCCGCCACCATATAACCAGGACAGGTACTTCGGCACATCGGGGCCAAAGGGAATACTTTGAAACAGCGCGGCGGCCGGAATCTGACCCGCCCAGTAGCTGGCGGCCGACCAACCGGCATCCAGGCTGCCGTTACCGACGTTTTCCAGAATTTCGAAAGGGGGAGAAAAGGATCCGGCATCATAAGGGGTGAAGGTCAATTCCCCGTTGGTCGCCGTGGCAACATCCTCGACAAAGCGATGTATTGAGGTATCGATGACCTCAAGGCTGAAGGGAAAAGCCGACTGCAGGGTCAAATTCTGGGCCATCGCGGTAGAGGCGAGTAGCGACGCGCCAGCACCGATAATGGCGCTCTTCAAAGACAATTTCATGATGTTCACTCCTGTTCTATTTGTTGCGTCAGTTCTTTTTCTTAAGTTCTATGCCTTAAGTTCGATCTCTTAAGTTCTTTTTCTTAAGCTCTATCTCTTAAGTTATGAGCCTTAAGTTCTGGTTGATGCGCAGCGGTTTACAGCATGAGCAACTCCGGAAACAGCAGGATCAGTAGCAAGACGAACAGTTGAATGGCGATGAAGGGCAGCACGCCTCGATAAATATCCAGGGTGGCAACGCGATCACCCACGGCCCCTTTCAAATAGAAGAGCGATACGCCGAACGGGGGAGTAAGAAAGGATGTCTGCAAATTGATCGCAAACAGAATGGCAAACCACACCAACAGCGCTCCACCGGTAAGCCCATTCGCCAGCTCCAGCTGGGTGATGATAGGCACGAAGATCGGCATCAAAATCAAGGATATTTCTAGCCAGTCCAGAAAGAACCCCAGCACGAAGACCAGCAGTAGAATGAGGATCAATACGCTCCAGCTGCCTCCGCCCATCAGCCCCAAGCTGCCGCGAATTAAGCCATCACCGCCGACCCCTTTAAAAATCAGCGAGAAGCAGGTCGCTGTAACGACCAACATCATGATCATGGCCGTCGATACCGCGGTCTCTCTCGCCGCTGCCATGACCGATTTCACATCCATTTTCTGCATCACAGCGGCAAACCCCAACACCGCCAGCACGCCCACGCCGCTAGCCTCCGTAGGCGTCGCCACCCCATAGACGATGGTGCCAAGCACAACGGGGATCAGCACGAGGAAAGGGAACAAAGCCAGCAAGTTACGCCAAACGCCGTCATCTTCCCCCTCAACTGGACATGTGATCTCCGTTAGCAGCGAGCGCCGCTGCCCCCATGCCAGGGCAAGCGAATAGAGCGTATAGAGCAGTAACAACAGCGCACTTGGGATCAAGGCGGCCTTGAACAGATGGCCGACGGGTACCGATACCAGGCTGGATAGAATAATCAGCATCACGGAGGGCGGCATCAGAATGGCGAGCGTGCCCGAGGCTGAAATGAGCCCCGCCGACGCTGGTGCCGAGTAGCCAGCATCGAGCATGCGGGGCAGCGCCAATACCGTCAGCAGGACAACGGAAGCGCCCACCACCCCCGTGGTGGCAGCCATCAATCCGCCGATGAACAGCACCGTCAGCGCGAGATGGCCAGGCAGCCTACGCAGCAAGCGTTCGCTGACGCGAAAAGCATCACGGGCCAGGCCGGTTCGCTCCAATAGCAGCCCCATCATGATGAACATCGGTATGGCGACGTAGAGCCAGTTGTTCAGCGCGTTCGCGTATACCCGTGTCAGCATGAGGTTAGCGAAGGCTAAGGGGAGGTCTGACAACAGCAGAAACATGGCCGACACCCCACCCAGCACCAGCGCCACCGGGTAGCCAGACAAAATACCTGCAAAGAGCAGCAGCACCATAGCGAGAGGCAGCCAGTGTTCAAACATGATCCGAGCTCCCTGACATCAATAGCCACGTGCGCTTCCCCAACAGATACACCAGCACCGCCAAAAACAGGGTGATACCGATAGGCAGGGTGGCCTTGATAACGTAGAGGTCTGTCAGCCCCCCATCTGTCGAACGCTCACTGGTTAGGTAGGCGCGCTCGACAAATCGATAAGCGGGTAGCAGTAGCAGCGCAAAGAAAGGAATACCGAACAGTGTATGCCCGACCATATCGGTCACATGGCGATAACGTGACGATAAACGTGCGTGGAACACATCCACCCTAACGTGCCGATCCAGCAGCATGACGGGAGCAATAGCCAGCATGAGGGCCACTGCAAACAGCAGTACCTGTAACCCCATCAAAGAGTTGAACGTGATGGCTTCCCCCACCAGCCAATGGGGTGTCTCAAACGCAATGAGTTGCGACACTCCCAGCAGGTGCATCAACACCCCTGCACCGATGACGAAGGCGATGAGTAACAGGCAGAGTCCACACAGGTTTAGGGCCCACTCACATAGTCTTGTTTTGACGGCATGCATGCGGTTTCCCTTTACGCTGGCGGATCAAAGGTCAATGACTAGGCGTGCGCTTTTAGCCCTGGAGCAGCACACGGCAATCTGGTCGTTATCTTCCTTTTCTTCTTCGCTGAGAAAGTGATCACGGTGATCGGGAGTGCCCTCCAGCACCTCGCAGATACAGGTGCCGCACACCCCCTCTTCGCAGGAAACATTGACCTTGACGCCCGCCGCTTTGAGCGCCTGGGCGATCGACATCCCCTCTTCCACCTTAACGGTGACACCGCTGGCCACCGCCTCCACTTCAAAAGCGGCGCCGCTGGTATCCACGTCTGCGGAGAAGTACTCTGAATGCACACGGCTGTGCGGCCACTCCGCCTGGCCGGCGGCACCGATCACCCAGTCCATGAAACCGGTGGGACCACACACATAGAGGTGGGTATCGGCGGGTTGTGTCCCCAGCAAAGCCTTGATGTCCAGCCGCTGGGCGGCCTCCTCATCATCAAAGTGCATCACTAATGCATCGCCAAAAGCGGCTTCAAGCTCGTCAATGAAGGCGGCCTTGTCGCGCCCACGGCAGCAGTAATGCAGCTCGAAGGAGCGCCCGGCATCGCGCAGCTCATACGCCATGGCAATCATGGGCGTAATGCCGATTCCCCCGCCCACCAACAGGCTATGCGGTGCCGATCCATCCAGGGGGAAGAGATTGCGGGGAGTGCTCACCTTCACCTGAACACCTTCGTGCAGGCGTTCGTGTACCGCCTTGGATCCTCCCCTCGACGCCGGGTCGAGGAGGACTCCGAGCCGATAACGGTGGCGCTCTCCTGGGGGGTTACTCAGCGAGTATTGGCGCACCAGCCCGTCATCGAGGTGGATATCAATGTGGGCGCCTGCTTCAAAGGCAGGCAGATCAGCGCCACTCTCAGCAGCCAGATCGATCACCGCGATCTCATTGGTATGAATATCGCGGCGCACAACGTGCAGGGTCATGATGTCATCTTGCATGGTCATCTCCAGATGCTCAGCGCATGTAAATGCCGCCATTGACATCCCAGCAGGCACCGTTTACGAACGCCGCCTGAGGGCTGGCAAGGAAGCCCACCATTTGCGCGACCAGCTCAGGGGAGCCCAACTGGCCTACGGGGATATTGGCCAGCGCCTTATCCAGATTGTCGCCGAGTACATCGCGCACCATCGGGGTATCCAGTGGCCCCGGGGCAATGGCGTTGCAGGTCACCCCGTCTGCCGCCAGATCCCGGGCGAAAATCTTGGTCAAGGTCAGAATGGCGCCCTTGGAGGCTGCATAATGAGCACCCGTGGCGGTACCGCCGTTCTGCCCTGCCAGCGATGCCAGGTTGACGATGCGCCCATAGCCACGCTCTCTGAAGTGGCGACCAAAGATCTGGCAACCGGCAAAGACACTGCCAGCGTTGGTGGTCATCACTTCGTTAAAGTGGGCTGGGTCAATATCAAACACTCCCTGTACAGCGGTTCGGGCTGCGTTATTGACCAGCACTTCGCAACTGCCCCAGCGCGCGACAATCTTGTCCAGCACGCACTGGAAATCCTCTGGCTTGGCGACATCGAGGGTTGCGGTCACCGCGGTTTCCCCGGCCAGGTCGAGCTCGGATGCCAGCGCTTCGGCGGGTCCGGTGTCGATATCGGTGATAACGACACGAAACCCCGCCTTATGCAGTGCGCGTACGATGTGAACCCCGAGTCCACGTGCGCCGCCGGTCACCACCGCGGTCTGAATTTTGTCGGGTAGTGGTACGCTCATCAGAACAAATAGCTGAACGAATTCAGCACTCCATCAGAGTTGAGTAGACGAACCACCTTCTCCTGAAGACGGAAGCCGGTATCGGAGGACGTGAGGGTGTAGCGCACATTGGCGGCCCAAATGCGCTGACGCCCAAACTTGTCTTCAACCAGGTGCTCCGCGCATGAAACGACAACCGTATTGCCATCGACGGCATCGATCACAAAACGAGACAAGGTGCGTACGGTGACGGCAGGGGGTGCCGAAGAGATCGAGAAACCATCCTGGAAGCGTTTAATACGATCCCGGCGCATCTTGTCATCGTCGTAACAGAGGTTGAGCACTGCCGCGTAATCGTCGGCGTCCTCGATAGGAATGATGTACAAGCCCTCTGGCTGCCACAGATCAAGCCAAGCGTCGTACTCTTTTGCGTCCAGAATCGCCGCTTCGTGCCAGATAAACTGCGTGACCTGCCAGAGCAGGCTTTCATTGTCGATTGTGTTCATTTCGTTCACTCCTGCATCATCCGTTTCCACATCGCATAGGCGGCACGCATGCCCGTTTCATCCGATACATGACCACGTGGCCCTGCCTCGCCCGGTACTTCCTTCTCGATGCCACGATTGACCAGAATCGGTAGTTCGGCACCGCCATCGACCCCCCGCTGGATTCGCTCCCAGACCTCGGCATCGTCGGGAGAACCAAAGCCCATGGGGCCCTGAAAGTGTTCATGCAAGCGCAGGCGTACGCGATTGGCGATGTCGGGACCTCCCTCCATACCAATGGCAATGTGGCGAATATCAGTTTTATCGACAGCAACGGGCGTCAACACCCGGAAGAAGGCCATTGAGCACGCCACGTTGGGGAACAGATTAAGGTTGAACCCGGAGCCACCTACCGCGCGCACAATGCGACGGACTTGGTCTTCCGGGTAGCCTTCGTCGCGCAGCGCCTGCGCCAGCTCTGCAAAACGCTCTGGAATCTTGCGATCGAGGTCCTCCTCTAGATCGACGAGTTCGGGAATCATGACCATGACGGAGTGACCGTTACCCAGGTCTTCAACGAAGCCTTCGCCATCAAGGAAGGTGAACGTCTTTTCGGCTTCCTCATCGAGGGATTGCAGGAAGGACTTATGCACGATCGGAAAGTGATAGGCGTCGGTGGTGTTCTCGAGCTGAACCTTCCAGTTCATTGGCACCGAAAACTGATGTTCGCCAAGGGTTTTTACAGGGTATCCACCGCCCTGTTTCATAAACAGATCGATCCACTTCTTGGCAGCACCAAGGAAGTCTTCCAATGGCTCAATGCCCTCGTTGAAAGTGGCGAAGACCATGCCCTGATAGCTTTCAACGCGTAGCTTGAGCATCCCATGCTGTGACTTATCGAAATCATCGCCATACTGTTCGGGATTCGGCAAAGCACGCAGGCTGCCATCGAGTCCATAGCCCCAACCGTGATAAGGGCATTGGAAAGATGAGGTCTTGCCCTTGTGAACCTCGCACACCGTCGCTGCCCTGTGGCGGCAGCGATTAACCATTACATGGATATTGTCCTTACGGTCACGTACCACGATGACCGGTTCACGACCTACTTTGGACAGCTTAAAAGACCCCTTATCGGGGATCTCGCTGGTATGCGCTACCCATACCCAGGTGTTACGGAAAATCTTCTCTTGCTCTTGCTCAAACAGCGCCGAGCTGGTGTACATCGGGGTCGCAATCTTATCGTTATTGACCAGTTGATCTGGTTCGAGCGCGATGTTTTTGACGTCGATTAATTGGTTCATTTTGTTCTCCTCATGCCTAGCCAGCTAATGCTGTCTTTATTCAGGTACCACCAACTCACGGCCGATACGCGCTTCGACACGGGCGTATTTCCAGAGCTTATAGGTGCCATCCCCCACCGGGATGGTGCGGAAGAAGTTGCAGGCGGCTACAACAGTCTCGTAATCAGGGACATCGGCCATGATGTAGGCGGTCCAGGGGGCGGTGGTGGAAGGGCCGACCATGATGCGGTCGTCATCCATGATCCCCAGGATAGTGACGTCGGGGAGCTCATCGATGCCTTGCATCATCTGGCTGAAGGCTTGCCAGACTTGCTTGCCTTCCTCGGCCGTAGCGTTCATGAAATTTTGGTTGATACCGATGCAGAAAAGTACGCGATGCATAGTGTTGATCTCCGTTGGTTAAACTACGTAGGGCGGTTATAGGTAGCCCGGTAAAGGATCGTGGCCGAAGAATATGGCGCCGGCATTCTTCCAGGTGATCTCGCCCATAAAGGCGTGTTGGGTACACAGCTGCGAGTCGCGCAGGATTCGCGACAGGGGGTGGCCGTTGTCGGCCCCAGTCATGCCGCTGATCTGATATACGCTGCGAATCGACTCGGCGCACTCCTGGGTCAAATGGGTGGTAGAGAGTCGCAGCAGGTTGACCTGCTCACGGCTTGGCTCGCCCCCGGCCTGAATGCTTGCCCAGGCGGCGTCGGTACTCTCATAGAAGAAGGCTCGGGCGGCGCGAACTTTGGCCTCGGCCTTGCCGAGGGCAATCTGGGCATACTCACGCTCACCCAGATTGGGGGCACCGGTGACTGATTTACGCCCACCGGCCATGGCGCGGACGATATCCAGTGCCTCCCGGGCCAAGCCCAGGGTAGTCACTGCCAGCACCTGAGCGGCGAAGGAGAGTGATGGGTAGCGGAAGAAGGCGGTATCGACGTTGGGCTTGCCGCCGCGCACGAAGGTCCAGGCCTCTGGAACATAAGCGTCCTCGACCACGAGATCGTGGCTGCCGGTGGCTACCATGCCCAACATGTCCCAGGTCGGGTCGATCTTCACCTGGTCGCGGGGCAGCACTGCCATGCGTGGCAGAGCACCTTCTTCAGCGGGGAGAATGCCCACGCCACATAGCGATGCCCCCATACAACCGCTGGCAAATTTCCATCGTCCTTTGATACGAAAACCGTTATCGACCCGCTCAGCGGGTTGGGGCGGAAAAATCCCTCCAGCGAAGACGATGTCAGGGGAATCCCCCCACACTTCCTTTAGGGTCTCCTCGGGTAACGCGGCCAAGTAGGCGGGGTTCATGCCAAAACTCGCTACCCAGCCAGAGGAGCCATCCGCCGCCGAGATCGCTTCGACCATTTTCAGGAACTCGGCGGGCGACTTCTCATCACCGCCGTAGGTGGCAGGTACCATGGCACGATAGACGCCAATGGCTTTGAATTCGTCAATGATATCCATGGGGATATGGCGCAACTCCTCGAGCTCTTTGCGCCGGGATCGGATTGACTCAAGCAGCGCATCAAAACGCTCCTCGCCTCCCCACTGTGATTTATCAATGTGTTGTTGCATGATTCACTCCTTTTTTTTGTTCCTCTCCCGCTGACGAAACCCGGCCCATGAGTTGCAAAGCAGCCCTGCATACACCCACGTCATCGCCACGACGTCCAATCAGTTGCATGGAGACAGGCAATGTTTGCTGAGACTCAAGAGGGATCGATAAGGCGGGATGCCCAGATAGGTTGAAGGGCCGCGCAAGGGACGATATTTTCAAATCCTGGTGGCCCGAAAAAGCATCCTGAACGGTCATGGGAAAATGCGGCAACGTCGGCAGCACCAGGACATCATGCCGCTCTAGCACTGCATCTACTTCGGCAGTAAAGGCACGACGTATGCGCTCCGCCTCTTTTAGCTCGGCATCGGTCGTCGCGGCAGCGGCCTTCAAACGTTGATCGACATCCGCGCCCACCTTGCCTGTGGCAAGCAATGCCTCGCAGGCACGGAAAGTTTCGCGATTGATAATCACCATGGCAGCCTCGAACGCCTCGGCCATAAGCGGCAAGGCGACATCCCCACGCGCCAGGCCAGACCGACTGAGCTGGCCTTCGATACTTGCCCAAATGGCCGACTCAGCATTTACGCCGATGCACCCCAGTACAGGCTCGGCCCCCTCCATTGACGACTGAAAGTGAGGGTCAATCGCCGCCATGAAAGCTATCAGAGCGTGAAGGTCACAAGCCAAGGGGCCTACGCAATCGAGGCTACTTTCCGCTGGCATAACACCTTGGCGACTCAAGCGCCCGAAGGTGGGCTTAAGACCGTAGACACCACAGCAAGCAGCGGGGACGCGAATAGAGCCACCGGTGTCTGTACCAATGCCAATATCGGCAAGACCAGCGGCCACCGCGGCGGCCGACCCACTGGAAGAACCGCCAGGGATAAGGCTGGGGTAGCGCGGATTCTCTGGCGTGCTAGCCCAAGCATTGATGCCCGTCATACCAAACGCCAGCTCATGCAGATTGGCCTTCCCCACGATGTGGTATCCCGCTTTGAGCGTCCGCTCGACGATCTCTGCATGGGCCACGGCTGGCGGTGTGTCAGCAAGGGCAGCGGATCCTGCACAGGTGGGGAAACCGGCGATATCGATCGTATCTTTGACGACCACTTTGCGCGCCCCCTGCCCCAGGCTTAACCTCGATGTCAATATAGTCACCTCAGCCACCTCGCTAGACTTATCACATGAAATTTCAAGTAAATAGGCATAAAATTTATAACCATTTATATAATCGGGTAAACGCTAAAGGACGAACAATACAAGTTGAGGAATAACCAACAGCAAGGCAATGCACAGCAGATAAGGGAGTATGAAGTAACCCACTCCACGGAATGTCTCTCCCATTCGTAACTCTGCATCCAAGCTCTTTACAATGAAAGCGTTCACCCCCACCGGCGGTGTAATCGCCCCCATACTGGTAACGATACATACCACCACGCCGAACCAGATTGGGTCGTAACCCAAGGCAAGCGCTACGGGAAAGAAAATCGGGATTGAGATAATTAAAAATCCCATCGCATCCATTAGCGCTCCGCCGATCACATAGATCAGCAGAATACAGGCCATTACCATTATGGCTGGCAAGGGCAATGCCGCCGCCCACTCGCCCACCATGTAAGGCAGTCTTGTGATGGTAAGAAAGCGCCCGAAGATGACCGCTCCAGCAACCAACATCAAGATCATGGCCGACGACTTGAGAGCATTAGCGATAGCCTCACTCAAGACGGCCCAAGAGAGCTTTCCTTGTATCAGGGTAATCAGCATTGCACCAATGCAGCCCACCGCAGCAGCTTCTGTTGAGGTGAACCAGCCCGCAAAGAGCCCACCCAGTACCAGTGTAAACAGGGCACCAATTTCGATAATACCTTTCAGCGAACGCCACCTTACGGACCAGCTCGAACGCACACCTGCGGGGCCCATATCAGGGCGACGGCGACAGAGTAGCCCAATCGTCGCGATAAACAGCACGACCAGAATAAGACCAGGGACAATACTGGCTAGAAACAGGTCGCGAATGGCCAGCTCGGCTTGCAGCGCAATAACAATCAGCACAGAGCTTGGTGGAATGATGACCCCCAGGGTGCCCCCCGCTGCTACACTGCCAGCACTGAGCGCGCGGCTATAGCCAAATTTCTTCATTTCGGGGAGAGCAATGGTGCCGACAGTGGCTGCTGTGGCGGTGTTCGAACCGCTAACCGCTGCAAAACCTGCGCTGCTAAGGATCGTCGTTGTGGCCATGGAGCCACGGAAATGGCCTATCCAGGCATAGGCAGCTGCAAATATTTTTTCCGTTATCCCTGAGCGAAACAGCAATTCCCCCATAAAAATAAATAAGGGTATGACACTAAGAGAGTAACCCGATAATTGCTCCCAGATTCCTGAACTAATAACGTTATACGCGGCAATAGGACTAGTCATGTAAAGCATGCCAAAAAAACCCACCATGAACATAGCGAAGCTAATCGGCATTTTTAACAAAATAAGAAGAAACAAACAGAGCACGCCTAACAAAGCTACCAGCGTCATACTCATTGTGTTACCACCTTTTTTAGACTACTCAAAAAATCTGCTAAAAGAACCAAGCAAAAAGCAGAAAACCCTAGTGCCACTAGATAAACAATGGGGTAAAACGCAATACGCAGTGTTTGCGATAAAGAACCTCTTTGCATAGCGCTAAAGCCATACTCCCAAAGCTTCCAAGCCACCATGGAGAAGAATAAAAAACTTGCACCTGAGACCAAGACATAGAGAACGCTTTGCAGACGGGTGGGCAAATGTTCGACCAGCAAGTCTAGCTCAATATGGGCTTTGGTAAGCTGGGAGTATGCGAGCGATAGCGCCACTACCACCGCGGTTAGCCAGCCCACCATTTCGGTGGTACCACCAAATGAAGAGCTAACTTGGCGCATTATGATGTTACCGACCACCAAAAATACCATCATTAGTAATGCCGAGCCGGCTACATAGAGTAAGAGACGGCTAATTACCCAATTAAATTTATTCATGGTAACTACCTAGATCTATCAGCATGGCGCTTACTGGGCGCAAATAAATGCGCCCAGACAAAAAGCGCAGGCAACTATTGGTTTTGTTCGATCAGCTCAATAAACCGATCGCGCAACTCAAAGGCAGGCAAGCCTTGAGCAGCCACCTCTTCCAGTCGTTGCTCATTGATGGGCTCCAACAGGGATGACCAGCGCTCAGCCTCCTCCTCGGACAAGGTGAGCTGCTCAAGATCATGGTTCTCGGCAGCCCACGTCAAGGATTCCTGGATGTGTTCATCGAGATACTTACCTGCATAGGAGGCCATTTCGGCACCCAATGCATCGATCTCCTGCTGAACGTTTTCAGGTAAAGCGTCCCACCGCTGCTGATTCATCACCGCAACGAAGACAACGTTGGTCAGAGGATAATCCGTGATATAGCTCACATTGCGGGCATACTGCAGATCCATCAGCGTCTCACGTGAACCTACATAGCCATTAACGATACCCGCCTGAAGGGCTTCCCCCGTTTCCGATTGGGTGAGACCCACAGGCACGCCACCAAGGGCTTGAACAACGGCTGTACTGTCGCCTGGCACCCTGATCTCTTGGCCCTCAAGATCCTCCAGCGAAGTCACTGATTCTTGAGTATGTAGGTAGCCTGGCTCTGAGGTGAACGCCGTGATGACTTTAAACTCTTCCAAGCCCAGCGTTTCTGCAGGGAACTCTTTGATCAGTTCGTACACTGCCTGGCTGGCTGTCTGCGAATTCACGTCGATACCCGTTAGATTTCCGGCCAAATTGAGTAACGGAAAACGTCCCGGCTCGTATGAGGTGGCAGAGAGACCGATATCGGCAACACCGTTTAAGACGCCATCGAACATGTTGGCAGCCGTCAGCAACGTTCCACCAGGGAAGGTGTTGACGTTTACCTGGCCATCGGTTCTTTCGTTAAGCTCTTTCGCCCAGTGCTCCATCTGCACAGCGGGAAAGGTTTGGGAAGGCGCAAAGAAGGCATAGCTGAGGTTGATATTATCCGCTAACGCACTGGTGCTGAGTAGCACCCCAGCGCATACGCCGCTCAAGTGTGTCAGTCGGCGAGAAGTTTCGAGCCACAGCTTTTTTTGGCTGGTCATTGGTCATTAGCCCTATTTGTTTTTGTGTTGAATGTCAGGTAATCCTAGCAGAAAACATTCAACATCACATGAAAAGTAAAGTAAATACCCAGACGCAAATCTATTTTCTTTATGCAAAAAACTCGCCCATTAAAATTAATTCAATTATTATCAATAATATAAATTAATTTCTTGAGAATAATTAGCCGCCTACCTAAGTAATCGGATGGCTTAGTCAGTATCACAGCGCACCAATACTGTGCACACTGGAGCGGATCTGCTCGCTTTTAATTCGGCACGCTCAAGCAAAAGCCTCACACGATGTAGCCAC
>CEGE01002359.1_pt1 | contig 19862 bp, 12 predicted proteins | sample 306311 | NCBI WGS metagenome assembly CEGE01 (sample SAMEA2755654, study PRJEB7226) | microbial mat metagenome | biome: microbial mat; feature: hypersaline; material: grass silage | place: USA | collected 2014-02-19 | depth 0 m | reverse complement strand
AGCCAGCAAGTTGTACTTTCCCTGCTGACTTTTTAGTTCGTTAATTTCGCACTCAAACCCAAGTAGCTCGAGCCATTCAGCCAATAAGTCGATGACCTTTTTGTTACTGGTATCCCATTTCGGGTCGGTCGCACTAATAGACGGAATAGCAATCAATTGCTGGTACATCGAAAAGAAAGAAGGTAGTGACTGAACATCCATAAATACGACTCCAAATAAAATAGTTATTCACTATTATTGCATAAATATATTTATTCGTTTATTCTGCATTTTTAAGCATAAACAGCAATGGTTTTTTCATGCAGTACCAGACACAACAGTCACACACTGTCGTCGTGATTGGGGCTAGCGGCTATGTTGGCGCCGAGCTCTCACGGTTAGTACAAAAGCACTCAGCTTTAAAGCTGTTTGGCTGCTATGTGTCTGAGCATAGCAGTGATGCAGGCACCTTGCTCAGCGATTTGCATCCGCAATATGCACATTCTTTAGCTGTACCTTTGCAACCCTTGTCGAGTGATGCCAAAGCAGCAATTACTGAGCAGGCGGACACCGTATTTTTATGCACGGATCATGCGGTTAGTGTGGCATTGGCACCCGATTTTTTGCAGGCGGGGCTTAAAGTTATCGACTTGTCTGGTGGGTTTCGGCTGCACGATGTAAACCAGTATTCCGAATTTTATGGCTTTGAGCACAAGCACACCGACTGGTTAGACAGAGCGGTGTATGGTCTGGCTGAGTGGCACGCTGCGGATATTGCAACCGCACAGCTGGTTGCGGTGCCGGGCTGTTACCCAACCGCGGCATTAATGGCGCTGCTTCCGCTAAAACAAAAAGCGTTGCTTACCGACGAAAAAGTGATTGTAAATGCGGTATCTGGTGTTACCGGGGCAGGACGTAAAGCATCACTGACCAGTCACGGTGCTGAGTTATCGCTACAAGCTTACGGACTCTTTGGTCACAGGCACACACCGGAAATAGCTCAACAGCTGCAACAAGAGGTGCTTTTCACGCCGCATTTAGCAAACTTCCCGAGAGGCATCTTAGCAACCGTTTATGCAACCTTGAATGACACGGTGACTGACGATGACCTTGCCAACGCTTATCAGTGCTATGCGAATACACCTTTGGTACGGGCGAAAAGTCAAAGCCGCCCAGCTATTAAGGACGTGGTGCAGCAGCCATTTGTGGATATTGGCTGGCACCGGCAGGGTAACCAACTCATTGTGCTGTCGGCTATTGATAACTTACTGAAAGGCGCGGCGAGTCAGGCTATTCAGTGCATTAATCTGCAACAGGGGCTGCCGGTTGAGGAGGGCTTGCTATGAAAGTCATAAAACTCGGTGGCAGCCTGTTAGAACAACCGGAAGCTGTAAGTGCGTTGTTTCAGTCACTGCAACAAAACGATGATGACATTGTGCTCGTGCACGGCGGCGGAGCGCTGGTACAACAGTGGCTGACAACGGCCGGTTTACAGAGTGAAAAGATGAATGGTTTAAGAGTCAGCCCTGAGCAACACATGCTCTATATAGTTGGTGGTCTGGCGGGTGCGGCCAATAAAACCTTAATGAAACAAGCTATTACCGCAGGTTTAAAACCTATTGGTTTGACGCTTTATGAAGCGGGCGTTCTTTGTGCTAAACAGTCTGAAAACTTAGGTCAGGTTGGCGTCTGTCAGACTTTGGAAGCTACGCCCGTACTGTTGGCCGACTTACTGATGCATGGCTACCTACCCATTATCAGCTCTATCGGCTTTGGCGAAAACGGCGAGTGGTTCAATGTGAATGCCGACGACGCCGCTGTGGCCGTCGCTGCCACCTACAATGCCGACTTGTTGTTTATTACCGACGTTGAAGCGGTGTTGGACGGCACTGGAACCCCTTTAAGCCATCTCAATTCAGAGTCTATTCAGCAACTTACCCAGGCGGGAGTGATTAAAGACGGCATGGAGGTAAAAGTTCGCGGGGCGTTAAGCGCCGCAAAACGCTTACGACGATGTGTGCGAATTGGCAGTTGGAATGTAATGAATAACCCCTTTTCAGGCACACAGATTAGTGAGTAAGTATGATGAAACATTGTTTATCCGGGCTGGAGTTTTCTCCGGCTGACACTTTACAGTTATTGGCGTTAGCGCAAGCGCAAAAAGCGTTCCCCGAAAACTACCAACACACGCTGGCCGGCAAAAGCGTGGTTACCCTATTTGAAAAACCAAGCCTGCGCACGCGACTGTCTTTTGATATTGGTTTGCAGAAATTAGGCGGTCATGCCGTGTACCTGAACGAGCAGGGGCAGGGTATGGGCGTACGGGAAACCGTCGCCGATTACGCAAGAAACCTCTCCTGCTGGGCGGATGCCATTGTCGCCCGGGTGATGTCGCATAGCACCTTAGAAGAATTAGCACAGCACGCATCAGTTCCTGTGGTGAACAGTCTGTGCGACTTGTTTCACCCCTGCCAGGCACTGGCGGACTTTCTAACTTTGCAGGAGCAGTACGGCAAGCTGAAGGGCTTGAAGTTAGTGTACCTAGGTGACGGCAACAACGTGTCGCACTCGCTGATGCTAACCGCCGCCACAGTAGGCACCGATTGCACCATTATTTGCCCGAAAGGCTATGAGCCCGATGCGGATCTTGTGGAAAAAGCGAAGACTTTGGCGAAGAAGAGCGGCGCCAACATTGTTGTAACGCATGATATTGCTGTGGTGGCAGGCGCCGACGCACTCTACACCGACACCTGGGTGTCCATGGGGGATGACAAACCTCTGGATGAAGTACGCGAGATTTTCCACCCCTATCAAATTAACGCGCAGCTGGTTGAGCACAGTGGTGCCACTTCGGTGCTGCACTGTCAGCCGGCACACCGCGGCTATGAAATTACCTCCGATGTTATGGACGGCCCGCTGTCGCGCTGTTTCCAGCAGGCCGAGAACCGGCTTTACGCGCAAAACGCCTTATTAACCTTGTTATTAAACCCAACGGCAGCAGTACTGCCAGAATCTATGGAGAAAGCCTCATGAGTCACGTGAAGAAAGTTGTATTGGCCTATTCTGGCGGTCTGGACACCTCGGCTATTGTGCCCTGGTTAAAAGAGAATTATGGCTGTGAAGTCGTGGCTTTTGTGGCTGACGTGGGGCAGGGCGCCGAAGAGCTGGAAGGTGTGGAAGAAAAAGCCAAAGCGTCCGGCGCGTCCGAATGCCACGTAGTAGATTTAAAAGACGAGTTTGTGAAGAGCTACGTGTACCCAACACTCAAGACCGGGGCCATTTACGAAGGCACTTACTTGCTCGGCACCGCCATGGCGCGTCCGATTATTGCCAAAGCTCAGGTTGAAGTGGCTCGCAAAGTGGGTGCCGATGCGCTAGCGCACGGTTGTACCGGTAAAGGCAATGATCAGGTGCGTTTTGAGTCCTGCTACGCCGCATTAGCGCCCGATTTACAAGTGATTGCGCCGTGGCGGGAGTGGGAGCTGAGCAGCAGAGAGTCTCTGCTCGATTATTTGGCCGAGCGGAATATCCCGTGCTCGGCGTCGGCGGCCAAAATCTACAGCCGGGACGCTAACGCATGGCACATTTCGCACGAAGGCGGGGAATTGGAAGACCCCTGGTGTGAGCCTACGGATAAAGTCTGGACCATGACGATATCGCCAGAGCAAGCGCCGGATAAACCGGAATATGTTTCCGTTACGGTCGAAAATGGCGACATCACGGCGGTGAATGACAAGGCACTGTCGCCTTTTGAATGCCTGAAAGTGTTGAATGACATTGCCGCTAAGCATGGTGTCGGGCGGGTGGATATTGTCGAAAACCGTTTAGTGGGCATGAAAAGCCGTGGTTGTTACGAAACTCCCGGTGGTACGGTGATGATGGCTGCGTTACAGGCGATTGATGAGCTGGTATTGGATAAAACCAGCCGCAGTTGGAAAGCGCAATTGAGCGAACAGTTTGCACAGCTGTTGTACGACGGCCGCTGGTTTACCCCATTGCAGCAGTCGGTCATGAGCGCGGCACAATCACTGTGCTCGACCGCCAGCGGCGACGTGGTGCTGAAGCTCTATAAAGGCTCAGTGACTGCGGTTCAGAAACGTTCTCCGAATAGCTTATACAGCGAAGACTTTGCGACTTTTGGTGCGGACGAAGTCTATAACCAGGCGCACGCCGAAGGCTTTATTCGGTTGTTCTCTCTTCCCAGCCGGATAGCGGCGCTACAGAAGCAGCAAAAGGGGTAGGTTATGGCGCTATGGGGTGGACGTTTTGCGGCGGAACCCGATGCCGCATTTCAGCAGTTTAATGATTCGCTGCCGTTTGACTATGTGTTGGCTGAGCAGGACATTACCGGCTCGAAAGCCTGGGCGAATGCGCTGCACAAGGTTGGCGTGTTAAACCATGATGAATGTCTGCAATTCCAGCAGGCATTGAATGAATTACTCAGTGAAGTGCGCGAAGACCCTCCGGCAGTAGCTGTTGGCGGCGATGAGGACATTCACTCTTTTGTTGAGGCTGCACTGATAGCTAAAGTGGGTGATTTAGCCAAAAAGCTTCATACAGGGCGTAGCCGTAATGATCAGGTAGCGACCGATTTACGTTTGTGGTGCCGCGAGCAGGCTGGTGTTCTGCAGCAGTCATTGAAGCAGACTCAGCAGGCATTACTGAACCTGGCGCAACGTGAAAAAGACACGGTCATACCTGGTTACACCCATCTGCAGCGGGCACAGCCAGTATTGCTGGCACACTGGTGCTTAGCTTATGTAGAAATGCTGCAGCGCGATAGTGACCGCTTACAAGACGCCACTGATCGGCTCAATAAAAGCCCTTTAGGTTGCGGTGCATTAGCGGGTACGGCGTATGCAGTCGACCGCGAAGCCATCGCCAGCGAGTTGGGCTTTAGTGAAGCAACGCGGAACAGTCTGGATTCAGTATCTGACCGTGACTTTGTAGTGGAGCTGTTAAGCACAGCGTCGTTGTCGATGCTGCATTTGTCGCGCTTAGCGGAAGACCTAATTTTCTACAACTCCGGGGAGGCTGGCTTTATTGAGCTGGCCGATAACGTGACGTCGGGATCGTCACTGATGCCGCAGAAGAAAAACCCGGACGCGCTGGAATTGGTGCGCGGTAAAAGCGGCCGGGTGGTGGGTTCATTAACCGGCTTAATGATGACCTTAAAAGCACTGCCGCTGGCTTACAACAAAGACATGCAGGAAGACAAAGCAGGGCTGTTCGATGCTTTTACCACCTGGCAGGCGTCACTGGCTATGGTGACTTCGACCCTGAATGGTCTGACGGTTAACCATGAAGCCTGTCGCAAAGCGGCGCGGGGCGGTTATGCCAATGCGACTGAGCTCGCGGACTATATGGTGTCCAAAGGTATTCCTTTCCGGCAGGCACATCATTACGTCGGTGAACTGGTGCAACAAGCCATTCAGGCGAAAAAGCCATTAGAGGATATGCCGCTGGAGGCGTTTCAGGCAGTGGCCCCGGTTATTGAAAATGACGTTTATGACTGGCTGACGCTGGATGCTCTGCTGGAAAAACGCTGCGCGCTGGGCGGTACCTCGCCGCAGCGGGTGAATGAAGCCTTAAAAGCGGCACAGCAGCAACAGCATATTCAGGTGCGCGATGCCAACCTGGGTGATATTGGTGCCATTTTAGATTTAGTTCAGCACTGGGCCGGAGCCGGCGAGAACCTGCCACGAGCGAAGGATGACATTGTGCACTCAATTAACGAATTTGCGGTGACTGAAGTGAACGGTAAGGTAATGGGCTGTGCGTCATTGTATATCTACACCACAGGTTTAGCGGAAATTCGCTCGTTAGGAGTCAACCCGAAAACCGAGGTGCGTGGTCAGGGGCGTATGCTGGTGGCTTACTTATTGAAAAAAGCCCGCCTGTTGCAGCTAAACCGAGTGATAGTGCTGACCCGGGTGCCGGACTTTTTTGAACAGCAAGGTTTTCGCTATTGCTCGAAAGACACCTTGCCGGAAAAGGTCATGAAGGACTGTGAGATTTGCCCAAGGTTGGCCAACTGCGACGAGCTGGCCATGGAGTATCATCTTGAGCAGCCGAACGAACAGTTAATTTTCCGTTCGGTTTGTTAGTCAGGTTACGGTTACTTATTCAACAAGTGCAAAGATCATCACCACGCGTTTTGGTTACCAAATCGTGAACATTTTGTGACACTTTTGTGTTGTCACAATCCTGTCATGCAAGCGTCCTAATCTGCTCCCGACTTAAATCACAACATGACACGAAGAAGTCGGGAGAACCCAATGAAATTCAATACCTTATTTAAGATATCTGCAGTGACCACAGCACTTCTATTAGCCGGTTGCGGTGGCGATATTAACGTGACGCCAACCGTGAATAATGGTGGTGGCTCGAATGCCGGCGGTGATACCGGGGGCGGTGACAGCGGTTCATCTAATCCATGTGCAACCTACGCAGACGTTCAGGGTGAATACGATGGTCAGGACTGCTCCTACGATACTGACTTTGCCAGTGCAACGATAGAAATTACGGAAGACATTACGTTTGATGAGTTGCCTGACGGCGGTGTGCACGTGTTTGAAGGCGCTTTGCAGATTGGTGAAGACTGTGACACCACTACAGGTTGTGAGATTAATCAAAACGGTCCGGTGATGACGGTTGAACCGGGAGCGATTTTAGCATTCACTTCCGGCGAAGCCATTATTCAGATTGCCCGCGGTGCGCAACTGAATGCTATTGGTACGTTTGATAAACCGATTAAATTTACCTCAGCAAATGAGTTTGATCGTTTAAACGTATCAGGCGACGCGCCGCGTTACGCAGACTGGGGTGGCATCATCATCAACGGTAACGGTATTACCAATGAGTGTACGGATGCTGAACGTGACGGCGGTACTTGTAACCGTGAGTCGGAAGGTATTGTCAGCTTCTACGGTGGTAACGACAACACGGACGACAGCGGCTCAATGAAGTACGCACAAATTTGGTACGCAGGCTCAGGCCCTCGTGACGGCGGTGATGGCGACGACTTGAACTCACTAACGCTGAACGCAGTAGGTTCTGGCTCTTCTTACGAATTCATTCACATTCACCAGGGGTTCGATGACGGTATTGAGTTCTTCGGTGGTGCTGCTGATTTAAGAAACATTGTCGTTACGGATACTCAGGACGACTCGCTGGATATGGACGCCGGCTGGCAGGGACGTGCGCAATTCGTATTTATTAAGCATGGCACAGTGACAGTCGACGGCCAGACAAACTACATGGGTAACGGTGGTTTTGAGGCTGACGGTGAGAAAAACAATGGACCGGACTACTCACAAGCACCGGCCTCTGCCCCAACCATTGCTAACGTGACCATTATTACCACTGACGGCACGTCTGTGCGCGACAACGACCCGTCAATTGCTACGAAGTTTGACGATAACTTCCAGGGCCAAATGTACAACGTGCTGAAAATCAAAGAAAACGGTACGGCAGATGACGGTTGCGTCTTCTTTACGTCAGACGGCGAAGCTGGCGTTGATAACGGCGAGCTCGACTTCTACAGCTCAGTACTAGCTTGCACCAATAACTTTGTTAGCACGGGTGACAATACGTTCTCTGATGGTGAGACCTACACTCAGTGGTACCAAAACGGCAGCGCGAACGAAATTCTGGACGGTTCAGCAACGGTACTGAACGATGATGGTATTTCAACTGACATGTCGTCATCTATCACGATTACGGCAAATGACTTAACCGGACTGAATGACGACTTCTTTACTGCGGTTGACTTCATCGGTGCATTGTCGAACGACGACACCAGCTCTGAATGGTATCAGTGGGTAGACAACGCAGTAACCGCCTCTGAGCAGGACTAAGTTGAGTTGCAGGTTAATGAATAGGCGCACACAGGTTGCGCCTATTTTCCGATTTTAGTGTAGGAGTTGGTTATGAAAAATCACTACAAACTCAAGCCTGTAGCACTGGCGGTTGGATTAGGTCTTGTCGCTACCAGTCCGGTAACCTTGGCTCAGCAAGCTGAAGACGCTGACATTGAGCGTGAATCGACGATTGAAGAAGTGGTAACTACCGGCAGTCGCTTGCAAGGAAGTGCGGCTGCAGTTGTTGAAGAGCGTAAAAATCAGGCTTTTGTGGCGGACATTTTAGGCGCTGAGCAGCTATCCCGCTCTGGTGACAGTGACGCTGCTTCAGCGCTGCGTCGAGTCACCGGCTTGACGTTGGTTGACGGCAAATTCATTTATGTTCGCGGCTTAGGTGAACGCTATTCGAGCGCCCGCATTAACGGCGCCAGTATTCCCAGCCCGGACTTAACGCGTAATGTGGTGCCGCTGGACATTATCCCGTCGACCATTATTGAAAGCATGGCGGTACAAAAGGTGTTTTCACCGTCAATGCCGGCTGCTTTTGGTGGCGGTAACATCGACATTCGCACACGTTCATTGCCGAATGACTTTGTCTTTAATGTTGAAGCCGGTGTCGGTCTAAACAGTAATGCCGACGAAGGCTATACCTATAACCGCAACGACAGTGGCATTCCTGCGGGAATTCAGGACGCTATTGGTCGTTACCAAGGCGATTTTAGCTTACGTAATATTATTAACACGGACGGCTTAACTGGCAGCGGTACTAGCGCGGGGGATCAGGCTCGTGCCATCAACGCGTCGCTGGCTAAGCAATTGCCGCGAGATATGGTGCTTAAGGAAGAGTCGTTAGACCCTAACTTTGATTTAAAAGCGACCTTAGGTAACAGCTTTGATGAGTCCTGGTTTGGCGGTACTTTCGGTGTGTTAGCTGCCGCTTCCTACGACAATGACTGGGATGCATCAGAGCGCCGTAACGCAGTCATAAGTAACAACGCCGAAGCGGGATGTTCAACGTCTTTAGAAACTGCGGAAGATGTTTCTAACTCGTGTTACAACACCTTGTCTGAAACCACTGTAACCACAGAAACTGAACGTTTAAATGGTTTCTTCACTGCGGGCTATCAGCTCGACACTCACAACGTTAGCTACACCAAAATTTACCTGGAAGACTCAGAGGATGAGTCAGAGTTTGGTATTAAGCAAAGCCCGAACGGCAGTAACTTAAAAACCATTGCAGGAACGGGTATAGCTAACCGAGAGCATGAGTTTAAGTATGAAGAGCGTGTTCTGGATGTTGACCAATTCCGCGGTCAGCATACCTTTATGGAATATTGGGGGGTTGGATTTGACTGGCAGTACACAGAGTCAAAAGCGGAAACGGAAATTCCGACCGAAGTGTCTTACCGTTTTGATGACATTTACAACACTGACGGAAGCTTCTCTGAGACTCGTGTAACGGGTGATGACAACCGGGCGATTTTCCAGTTCGTTGACATGGAAGACAACGTGAAATCTTACGGTGGTAACTTCTCGCTCCCGATTATGTTGTCTGGTATTGAACTGGAGCTGAAAGCGGGTTATGACTTTATGGATAAAGCTCGTTATTACAGCACCAGTCGCTTCAGTTTGGATAACGCTTCAGGTTCACGCTTGTCAGTATTGGATGACTTAGACAATGTATTAGGTGTTACCGGTTATTTGACGGATGACGTTATTGACGAAAATGACTTCCGCATTACTTTCCGTGAGCCGGGTGCGCCGAACGCTGATGACTATTTAGCTGCTCAGAAAATTGACGCTTACTATGGTGAGTTCGACGCCATATTCGATAATACCTGGCGCTTGAGTGGTGGTGTTCGTTACGAAGACTTTAAACAAGTGTCATTGGCGACCTCGAGCTTAATTTTCGACGAGCAGGACTTAAATAACTACTTCAATCCTCAGCGCGTTGTTGATAGCTCGATTTCCGAAGACGATATTTATACTGCTTTGTCGCTGACCTACATGGCAAGTGATAATTACCAGCTTCGCTTTGGTTATGGTGAAACAGTCGTTCGTCCGGATCTTCGTGAAACGGTACCGGTTGCTTACTACGACCCGGTTACTGACATTCGTACCTTCGGTACTGCTGGCCTGCAAAGTAGTGACTTGAAAAACTACGACGCTCGTTTCGAGTACTATGCGGATAATGGCGACAACTACACGGTTGCGGCGTTTTATAAGGATATTTCGAACCCTATAGAGTCGGTGCTTCGTGTGGGAGATGAAGACTACACATTGACCTATGTTAACGGTGAGTCCGCTGAAGTATACGGTGTCGAGTTTGAGTGGTTGCATGACTTAGGCTACCTGGCGAACGGCTTCTTCACCTCAGGTAACTTAACCTGGAGTGACTCAGAAGCGTCGATTGACCCTGCGTTGGCGGGTAACTTAACCAACCCGACTAAGCGCATGACCGGACATTCAGAGTATGTCGCTAACTTCCAGTTAAACTACGATTCTGCTAACGGTGAGCACTCAACCTCGTTGGTTTACAACGTCTTTGGTGAGCGCATTCTGGCAGCTGGTGTCGGTGGTCGTGATGACGCTTATGAACAACCGTTCCACTCCCTGGATCTGGTTTACAACTACTATCCGAACTTCAACTCAAAGATTGGCTTAAAAGTGAAAAACTTGCTGGGTGAAGATCAGGAAGTGAACCAATCGGGCATTTTAGTCCGTAGTAAAGAAGTAGGAACAGTCGTTAGCTTGAGTTACAGCTACGAGTTTTAAACGAAGTAATCCCTGGTTGTTATTGTTGTAATTGCACGCCACCTCATCTGAGGTGGCGTTTTTTTATGCGTCTGCTTTTGTCATTTTTATTTCCAGCGGTTTCAGCGTGTCCAAATGCACGTCGCGTTGTGGAAAGGCAATAACAATGTCGCTTTCGGCGAAGAGCTTATCAATTTTAAAACGAATATCGGACTGAACACGACGAATATCCATAGGGGCTTCAACCGCTGTCCAGAACATTAAATTAAAGGTTAAGCTGTTGTCACCAAAGTCATCGAAGAACACTTCAATTGGCAGTTCTTGAACAATTTTTTCGTGCTTACTGGCGGCCTCCAGCATAAGCTCGCGCACTTTATCTATCGGTGAGCCATAAGCTACTCCTACCGTTACTGTACTGCGTATTTCTGTTGAAACCAGCGTCCAGTTAACCACACGTTGCTCCAGAAAGTAGCTATTCGGAACCAATACATGAACGCCATCATAACGTTTAATTCGCACACACCGATTACCAATTTCTTCAATGCGGCCTCGTTCATTTTCCAGCTCGACAATATCGCCAATACGAATAGGGCGCTCGGCAATCAGAATCATGCCTGATATTAAGTTATTCAATAAGTTCTGAGCACCAAAACCCACACCAATGGCCAGTGCACCACCGAGTACGGCAAATATCGTAATAGGTATGCCGGCAACCGGAAGAGCAATAAGCACGATAAGCACGTAAGCTAAAAATGAAAATAACTTACGAAAGGCGAAAATCGTATTTTGCGACGCGTGGCTGGATTTCAGTGCGCGCTTGACCAGCCGTGAACCCACCCATCGAATGACAATAACACCTACAACAATGAGTGCCAGGGCAATAATAACCTGGCTTAAATGAATTTGTGCGTCGCCGGTTTTCCAAAGCTCGGTATTCCAAATTTTACTAAAATTCGTGGAAACATCAGTCCAGGACATTTGCATCGTCTATTTACCTTTTTGTGAATCTTTCTTTGTTTTGCGTCGTTGTAAGGTGTTGATATAGTTTAGTTTACAAAGACGATTTTTGAACATGGCACGTTTTCTTTCTAATTTTCGCATTCGAACCAAAGATCTTAAGATTTCTACCCGCCTTAATTTCATCCTTGGAGGGATTATTGCTTTTTTTATGACCATTTTGGCCGTTTACTCATATTTTTCGCTGGGTAACACTATTAAAGAAAGCGCTGCAGTTACAGCTTCCGATCGTTTGTTGTTTCTGGAGGAAATGGTTTTATCGCATCGGGAGAATGTGGAGAGTGAACTGGAGCAATCCATAAAAGTGGTTAGGTATTTGTTTCAAACGAACATTGTTTCCATTGAAGAAGATCAGGTTGTTTCTTATGAAGCTATAAATCAAATATCGGGGAACAGTGTCTCAGTTGAATTACCAATTTGGTATGTGGATAATGAGCAATTACAAAATAATTCAGATTTCGCAGATTATTTGAGTGACCTTAGCGGAGGAACGGTAACCATATTTCAAAAATTTGAGGATGGATTTCTGCGTGTTGCCACCAGTGTTTTTGATGAATCGGGCAACCGTGCTACCGGAACATTTATCTCAAATGAGTCGGAGGTTGCTCAGACCATTGAACGGGGAGAAACTTTTCGAGGATCTGCTTTTGTTGTTGACCAAAGTTATTTGTCTGTTTATGAGCCATTAATTGTTGATGGAAAACTTCAGGGGATGCTTTTTGTTGGTGTCCCCGAATCAGACTTTAGCGGTATTGAAAATCTGGTCGCCAATCTGAAAACCGAGCAGGAGGAATTGGGGTATTTCAATGAAAAAAAGGAATTTTTGATTGCTCCCCAGGATTCTTCGGGATGGAACACTTTAATGGATCAACTGATACATTATCAGGCTCAAACAGGAACCACCCGGGAATTAACTTCTCCCGATGAATGGTCTGGTTATATCTATCTTCCTGAAATGAATGGTTATTTGACCTATCGACTTAATCGGGATTATATAGAGGGACGTGTGGGAGAACTTGTGTTTACGGTGGGTGGTTCTGTATTTACCATTTTAGCCATTATTCTTGTCTTTCTTTTTTATCAATCGCGTGATATCTCTTTTGGATTTCGCAGGGCTGTTTCTTTTGCCACTGAAATGGAGAAGGGAGACCTGACCATACAAAGTCATGAAGACCGGAAAGATGAAATCGGTATGTTGGGGGCCTCATTGAACAGCATGGTAAATCGTCTGAGAATAGTTGTGCAGGGCATTGAAGAGCGGGCAAGAAAGATAAATAATGCCGGAAATGAAATGAATAAGGCTTCTGTGGAAATGTCGGAAGGAGCCAATGTGCAAGCTTCAGCATCCGAGGAGGTTAGTTCCAGTATGGAGGAGATGGTAGGGAATATTCAGCAGAACTCTGACAACTCCTTGAAAGCGCGTGAAAATGCCAAAAAAATGACCAATGAAATATTGAATGGTGTAAAAATGTCGAAGGAAACACGTCAGTTGATGCAGAAAGTTTCCGAGCGAATTGTTGCCATTAGTGATATTGCCCGTCAGACCAATATTCTTGCTTTGAATGCGGCTGTTGAAGCAGCCAGGGCAGGTGAACATGGCAGGGGGTTTTCTGTGGTTGCGGCCGAAATCCGTAAGCTGGCTGAGAGAAGTCGTGCTGATGCTGACATAATTACTGCACTTGTTGAGAAGAGTACAAATATGTCAGAAGAGACCGAATCTCGGCTATCTGCTTTAGAACCCGATTTGCGCGGTAACCTTGAGGCGATGGAAGAAATTACGGCGGCCAGTCGTGAGATGTCTGTTGGAGCCGACCAGGTAAACAGCGCTCTTATGGAATTGAACCGTATCACCCAACAAAGTGCAGCCATCAGTGAACAGGTTTCATCAGGAAGTAGTGAACTCTCTTCTCTGGCTGCTCAAATGCTTGAAGAGATTAGTTATTTTAGGGTTAAATAGGAGGGTTAATTTGTTGTAAAACAGCTGGTTGGAAAGGTTGTACATCTGCTTTACCGGAAAACGGAACTTCTTTAAAGTAATCAGAACGGTTTATTAACTCTTTTCATTCTTCAATTGCCTCAGAAGGAGTCTTGCCAAACTCCTCCCTGAATTTTTTAGTGAAATAGGCGGGTGAAGTAAACCCCACGTCCAAGGCAATTCCTGAGATGTTTCCTTTCTCATTCCTGAGTCTTTGCATTCCTTTATGAAGCCTGAATTTGTTGATGTATTCTGATGGGGTGTAGTTGGTCAATGCTTTCATTTTTCGATAAAGGTGGATCCTTGAAAGTCCAACGATTTCACTCATTTTCTCCACGGAGAAATCCGGATCGGTGTGCCATTCTTCGAGTGTTGAATGTAATTTGGAGAGAAACTTCTGGTCAATAGATGGAATGTTGTGGTCTGTTTCAGGGGAATAGAAATTGCCGATGTTTTGTTGATAATGGCTGCGAAGTGTCTTGCGCAGTTCAATAAGTTTTTTTATTCGGACTTTGAGGTATTTGGGGTCAAAAGGCTTTTCTATATAGGCATCGGCCCCGGTTTCAATGCCCTCAGTTTTTTGCTCCATGCCGGCCTTGGCTGTAAGCATGACGACAGGAATGTGACTAGTTTCAATATTGTTCTTGAGGTGGCCGGTCAGTTCGGTACCGTCCATTTCAGGCATCATGAGGTCGGTCAGTACCAGGTCTGCCTGATTTTTTTCAAGTAAAGAAAGTGCGGCCTTCCCGTTGGATGCTGTTTCAATGGAATAGTCGGAGGACAATAATTGTAGAAGATAGGATTTGAGTTGTTCATCATCTTCCACAATGAGTAAAGTTGGTTTGGGCTGAATGGTATCTGGGAAGAAATCATCAGAATTTGTGTCTTTCTTGACTTCATCGATAACCGGTTGAGCAAAAATGTCCGGTGCTGTTTTTAAATTATTGGTCGCCTGCAGGTCTTTGTTATCAGGAAGGATAACTGTAAATATACTTCCCGTAGGGGTATTGTCTGCCACAAGGATTTCTCCTTTATGGAGGTCAATAAACCCCTTTGATAAAGAAAGACCGATTCCTGTTCCGGCAGAACGGTGCTCGTCCTGCTGATAAAATGGTTTGAAAATTTTATCTTTTTTCTTGTGAGGGACTCCCGGCCCTGAGTCGGCCACAGCAATTTTTATTTTTGTATCATCAACAGGAGAAACATTAATTCTGATACGCCCGTTTTGAGGCGTGAATTTAAAGGCATTTGAAAGAATATTAAAAAGAACTTTGTCTATTTTATCGACATCCAGGTGGATGATTCTGTTCGTTGAAGGACAGTTAAATGAAAAATCAATGTTTTTTTGACGGGCCAAAGGAATGAATGCGTTATATATTTCTTCGATAAGCTGATGAAGGTTGACTTTAGAGATATTTAATTTGAGTTTACCGGCATCCATTTTTCTGAAATCCATGAGTTGATTAATCAGCCTTAGCAAGCGGTCACTGTTTTGCCTGACCAGCAATAGATTATTCTTCACCGACGGGATCTTTTCAATATCCTGAGACGAGAGAACCTCATTGACCGGTGCCTGAATGAGTGTCAACGGCGTTCTGAATTCGTGGCTTATATTTGTAAAGAAGCTCAGTTTAGCCTGAGTGGCCCTTTGAACCTCTTTGTTCATTTCCCTGATTTGGTGGTTTTGATTTTGAAGTTGTTCTTTTTGGTTTTCAATGGCTTTGTTTTTATGGTCTAATTCGGCATTTCGTCGGCGAATCATGGTGTAATAATAGGCAAGCCAAAGCGATAAAACGACCAATAGAGCAAGGCTGATTAATGCCACATTGAGCAGGGAACGCTGGTCGTTAAACTGGATTTCCTGCTCTTTAATGCGGCTTGTCTGGCGGTTCAAAATATCCTGAAAAGCCATCACCTGATCCATCTGAAGACGCAAAACTGTTACATTGGAACTATCAACGACCGATGTCCCCAGAATGTTTTGTTTCTGAAACGTTTTTCCTGTCAGGATATCTCTGGCTACTTCGATGGCTTTTTTCCCTCCGGTAGGATAAATGAAAGAAGCTTGTAATACCCCTTGTTCCACCAGTTCCATCCCCAGGTTTGGAAGCGCATCTATACCTACCACAAAGAGGTTGTTGATGTTTAATGAATCTGCCACTCTCCTTGCACTTTGTGCCATCACATCGTTGTGCCCGAAAACAATGTCAAAATCATACTCATTAAATGCCGTTGCTGCTTTTTGTGCAGCTATCTCAGGCAACCATTTGCCTTCAACACTTTCTTTAATTTTTAAATCAGGATATTTCTTCAGTACTTCCATAAAACCGCTGTTACGGTCTTTGGCCGGACTGGAACCATCCATGCCTCTTATTTCAAAAATCGCTCCTCTTCCGTTATTCATATTGGCAATGTAGGAGGCTACATCTTTGCCAATTTGGGTATTGTCGGCTCCTACAAAGGCGGTGTAATTTTCTGAGTTTATCTCCCGGTCAATGATTATGGTGGGGATTCCCTGATTAAAGGCTTCTTCGGCGATGGGAGTGATGGGCCCCGATTCATTGGGCGAAATGATTAACAAGTCCACGTCCTTATTAATTAATTCCTGAATCTGAAGCTCCTGGCGTCGGGTGTTTTCTTCTGCATTAAGGATGGTTAGCTGAATATCAGGGTATAATGCGGCTGTCATGACCATTTCTTTGTTCATGGTCTCTCGCCATACGTCACTGGCACACTGGGAAAATCCGATGTGAAAAGTCTCTTTTTTCTCTTTGTTGCAGCCGGTAAGGACAGAAAAAAGTATTGCACTTAATATAAAAAGGGGAATTAGGTAATTTTTCATAAAAGTGATTGGATTGATATTGGCAAATTAAGGAAAATTAAAACTAATTCAGTGGAAAAAAGGAAATGAATTTAGGGGTGATGAACTGTTTTTTGAAATGGGTATCACTCATGTTACAATGCATGTAACACCTGTTATTGTTAAGGGATTAAAGGTGATGTTGGAAACAAAATTGATAGGGTTGGTAACATCCGGGATAGGTGGGTTGTTGGTAACATCTTTATGTTTGTGTTAACGAAAATTTGCAAAAGCAAGATAAGACAGGTTTAAAGGTTTAACAAAAAGAGACGTTATGAAGAAATTATTGATTTCACTATTCATTGTACCGATGATGTTATCGTGTACAGGCGTGAAAAAAGAAAATGTTAATCGTTCGGGAGAATACATGAATGAGCCCTGGAGACCTCAGGTCCATTTTAGTCCTGAAAATCAGTGGATGAATGATCCCAATGGTATGGTTTATTTTGAGGGTGAATACCATTTATTCTATCAATATCATCCTGATAGTACTGTTTGGGGTCCCATGCACTGGGGACATGCAATCAGTAAAGATTTGATTCATTGGGAGCATCTGCCAATTGCGCTCTATCCCGATTCATTGGGGACCATATTTTCAGGTAGTGCAGTTGCGGATGTCAACAATACTTCCGGATTCGGAAAGGATGGAGAAATTCCGCTTGTCGCCATTTACACCAATCACAGCCATGAAAAAGAAGCCAATGGTGATATCGATTATCAGACTCAAGGTATTGCTTATAGTCTGGATAATGGTAGAACCTGGAAGAAATATGAAGGCAATCCGGTATTGGATAATCCCGGAATAAGAGATTTTAGAGACCCAAAGGTAATCTGGCATAAAGACAGAGAGGAGTGGATTATGGCACTGGCTGTGAAAGACCGGGTCTCTTTTTATTCATCCACCGATTTAAAAACCTGGGCTTTTGAAAGTGATTTTGGAAGTGGTGTTGACCATGGAGGTGTGGTTGAATGTCCTGATCTTTTTCCGATGACGACTCCTGATGGGAAAGAGAAATGGGTTTTGCTGGTGAGTTTAAATCCGGGTGCCCCTAATGGCGGGTCGGGAACAAAGTATTATATCGGTGATTTTGACGGAAAAGAGTTCATTTCAGACTGGCCTGCTGAAAAAGAAGTGTGGCTGGATTACGGAAAAGACAATTATGCCGGTGTAACGTGGTCAAATGTGCCGGATGAAAACGGAAGTCGCCTGTTTATCGGCTGGATGAGCAACTGGCAGTATGCCAATGTTGTGCCCACTGAAAAGTGGCGTAGCTCGAATACTTTGCCCCGAAAACTGACATTGAAAGAAGGAGCGTCCGGCAATTTCTTTGTGCAGGCAGAATTTGTGAAAACATTGGACAAAATAGCTGCTGAATGGAAAAAAGGCAATGTACTTACTGTGAATTCTGAAGAATTTCCGGCATGCCAATTAAAAATGAATGTGGAGACGAATGAAAACTCACTCTTTGAAATTGCATTGAAAAATTCAAAAGGAGATAAAGCAGTTTTCTTATTTGATCTGAAAAATGGCCTACTCACTTTTGACCGCAGTAACTCCGGTCAAACAGCATTTCATGAAAATTTTGACGACCTGGTAACTGCTCCTCTTGATTTCGGGCCGGTTACAGAGATAGAGATGGTTGTGGACCAGTCTTCCATTGAATTATTGGTAAATGGAGGACGATTGCAGATGACCAACCTGGTATTTCCGCAGGAACTTTTGAATAATGTGGAAGTGGTTGAATCTGCTCAAACCAAAGTGTTGTCATCGCAGATACGGGGATTAAAATCTATTTGGAAATAAAGGCCGATTCAATTGGCGTAAAAATAAAGACATGAAGATTGAGAAAAATTTGTTGTGGGCCATCATTGTAGCAGTGATGGGGAGTTTGATTTTTGGAATTAATATGGCTGCCATTTCCGGTGCGGTCTCTTCCATAAAGTCGCAATTTCTTTTGAGTGAGTTTCAGATAGGCCTGGTGGTCAGTGCTCTGATTATAGGGTGTATGATAGGTGCTTTTACTGCCGGTTCGCTTTCCGAGAAAATCGGGCGAAAGATGGTGTTGATCATTACCGCAGTTTTATTTGGGATTTCAGCAGTTTGGAGTGGTTTGGCCAACTCTATGATAGCCTTGTCACTGGCAAGAGTAATCGGAGGAGTTGGTGTCGGAGCAGTTTCTGTTATGGTACCCACTTATATCAGCGAAATATCACCAGCCAGAGTCAGAGGAACCCTTGGAACCTTTAATCAATTAGGGATTGTAATCGGGATCCTGGGTGCTTATGTGTTCGATTATTATATGATAGGTGAAGATGAAGGTTGGCGGTGGATGTTGGCAAGCCCATTGTTTATTGCCATACCTTTTTTGGCGGCAATGTTGATAAAGTTTCCGGAAAGCCCACGCTGGCTCATCTTAAAAGGATATAAAAATGAAGCACTGAGCGTTTTAAAACAAGTTGCCGGTATGGCAAATGCACAGAAAGAATACGATTCGATTTTAACAAGGATTGAAGAGGACCAGAAGAAATCAGGAAAAGGGGTGAAATTTTCATCCTTGTTTAAAGGTAAGTTAGGCAAGGTCGTATTTCTGGGAATCATGCTGGCAGCCTTTCAGCAGATCACAGGGATCAATGCAATCATTGCTTATGCTCCCACCATTTTTAATCAAACCGGTGTGGGGAGCGATATGGCTCTTTTGCAGGCCATTATGGTTGGGGTGGTAAACTTTCTGTTTACCCTGGTTGCCGTTTGGCTGATAGACAGGATTGGCAGGAAGAAATTGTTGCTCATAGGAACAGGGGGTATGACCGTGTCTCTTCTCTATTTGGTTTTTGCATTTCTGACCGGACGAGCAGACAGTCTGGGTGTGTTGATATCAATTCTTGGATACATTGCCTTTTTTGCCGCTTCTCTGGCGCCCGTAATGTGGGTGGTTACTTCTGAAATATATCCCAATAAGATTCGTGGAATAGCCATGTCTGTTTCTACTGCAGTAAGCTGGGTTTGTACTTTCATCGTGGTGCAGTTTTTCCCCTGGATGCTCAACGGTCTGGGCGGAGCCGCCGCCTTCGGATTCTTCCTGGTTTTCACTGTGGCAGCTTTTGTTTTTATTTTGGCAAAAATACCGGAGACCAAAGGAAAATCATTGGAAGAGATTGAGTTAGAGTTAGGATTGAGAGAAGAATAAAACCAAAATACCCGTTGCCTGAAGTCAGCTTGTTAAACCGGGTGTTTGCCCACCAAAAGGCAGCACTTACCTGTCGGGCTAAGGGTTTGTAATGAAATAAATTGACAGATTTAACGAAGTTATTTTGTTCTTTACCGACTTGAAAATACTGCGAATAGCGAGCTATTTAATGGGTTTTCAAGGAAGCTAAAGGGCAAAAGAACAAGTTTAAAGCGGCAAGTTATTTC
>CEGE01001536.1_pt1 | contig 19874 bp, 25 predicted proteins | sample 306311 | NCBI WGS metagenome assembly CEGE01 (sample SAMEA2755654, study PRJEB7226) | microbial mat metagenome | biome: microbial mat; feature: hypersaline; material: grass silage | place: USA | collected 2014-02-19 | depth 0 m | reverse complement strand
GGACGGTATTGCTTACGCCGTAGAAGCGCTAGCGGGTGCCGCCAAAGGGCAGAAAAAGCCCGATAAAATCCGCTATTGGTGCAAAATCACCCTGCTTTGGTCGTCATTATTTGCGGTCAGTTACACCTTAGTGTTCGCCATTGCCGGTGAACAAATCATTCGATTAATTACCGACATTCCTGAAGTGGTGAATACCGCCATGAACTATCTTCCATGGATAATTCTTATGCCGGTTATCGCGCACTGGAGTTATTGGTTTGACGGGGTGTTTATTGGCTTGTCGATGAGCAAAGGGATGCGCAATACCATGCTGCTATCCGCTTTAATTGGGTTTCTACCACTCTGGTGGTTAGGATTGCCGCTGGAGAACCACGGCTTGTGGTTGGCTCTCAGCGGCTTTTTATTAATGCGTGGTATTACCCAGGCTATGTGGTTATGGCGAACTAGTTTGCCAGGTCGTCCATAAGCAATAGCTGTGGAGGTAAGCCACCGTCTGTTGCATCAACTGCCGCAGCAGTGTACAAGCCACCCGCTTCCAGTGTTAATACACCGGTTTGAATAGCAATGTCTGTAGTGCCGGTTGCTGTCACGGTTACAACATAGTCACCCGGCGGTAAAGACACATTGCCCGTGCTGACCAAGGCTTCAGCATCAAACGGAATGTCACTGAACTGGGGCTCTGCACCACTGATATCGGTCGTTGGTGTCACGTAGATATCGACGCTGCCTGCGCTTGGTGAAGCGTGAATCAACTGCACTTGCGCTTCAGTCGCAACACGACGACGGCTTTCTGCAATCACTTGCAAACCGATAGTCGACAGTTCGCCAACCGCATACACCGAATAGCTCACGGCATTTTCAACAGCTAAAGCAGCGTCACTAATAACGACAGGATTACCACCGGCAGCCGCTACATCAACTGAATATTCATCCGCTGCCAAGTTTAAATAACCCGTTGCTGATAAAAATGGCAAGTCAGCAATTTGAGGTTCTGCCGCGTCATTTAGCGTCACATCAACGTTCGGTGCGTCAGCCACTGCGTGCACAACACGTACATCTGCACCAGTATCGGCGTCATAAACAACCAAGGTATCAGTACCGTCGGTAACTTGAAGAGCAACCGGTGAGTTTTCAGTATTGGCAGCGGTATTATTGGTTGCCGCAATGACGTAGTCACCGCCGTCGGCCAAGGCTAACGTACCCGAGTCATAAACTGCAGTGCTTTCACCGGCAGCCGTTAAACGAACACGGTAGTCGCCCGCCGGTACATCCAACTGACCACTGTCTTCGCCAAAAGCGAGTGTTAAATCCGCCTCTTCGTCCGCTAACGCGGCATCAGGAGCGGTAAGATAAACATCAACCGTTGGTGCGCCATAAGCGGCATGAACAACATGAATCCGACTTTCGCCAGCGGCAATTTCAGACACCATTGTTTCGACAACTAGAGGCTCAAGTGACTCGTCGCCTAACTGACCAATAGCGAATACTTCATAACGCATGTCAGCTGCTAATGTCAGCGATGTTGGCGCAATGGCTTCTACGGTTTCACCGTCCGCTAAAATACCTTCAACAGACACATCGTAGTCGCCGGCGTCAACTTCCAATACGGCAGAAGAGTCTTGGTACGCCAGGCCTTCAATGAGTGCTGAGCCACCTGCCACAACATTGACATCCGGGGCATCGGCAGAGGTATGATGAACTCGCACGTAACTGGATTCAGCTGCGGGCGGAGGTGTGGTAGTATTGTCATCGTTGTCACTGTCGAACCAGTCACAACCGGTGAGAAATAACAGAGGGATTGAGATAATCCCCAACGTTTTGATCCCTTGCATGGTTAATTTCCTCGTTTTGATTAGGGCAAATATCACTACGAGGGACAAACCTGCAAGGGATCACATTTCTTTAACATCAAATTGTAAAGACAACGCAAAGTTGTCTAACGCTATAACCCTAGTAGTACGAGTGTTCACCGTGCTCATGTTCGGTAACATCGCGTACACCGGTAATTTCATCCGGGAAGCGCTCCAGCAACTCTTTCTCAATACCATTTTTAAGTGTCACGTCTATCATGCTGCAACCATTACAACCACCACCGAATTGAAGTATCGCGACACCGTCATCGGTAATTTCAGTGACCATTACCTGACCACCGTGGTTTGCTAGCTGCGGATTAATTTCCACCTGAATGACATACTCAACACGGTCTACTAACGGAGCATCGTCAGCTACTTTGCGCGCTTTTGCGTTGGGCGCTTTCAACGTCAATTGAGAGCCTAGTTCCTGCTCTTCAAAGTCAATGGCTGCGTCTTCAAGAAACGGTGCGCTACCCGAGTCGACTACCGCGTCGAAACCGTTAAACGGCAAGCGCTCATCGTCTGGTTCAACTGCGTCTGGTGGACAATAAGAAACACCGCATTCTGCGTTTGGCATACCCGGATTGACCACAAACACACGAATGTTGGTGCCCTCTGGTTGTTCTGCCAATAGCTTTTGAAAATGCGACTGCGCGGCTTCTGAAATACGAATCATAAACTGGTTACCTCACGGCTTATACCTGAGTAAATTACTAGGGTATAGTGTACCTGACATCCCACTCACTTTCTAGTCACCCTGATTATAAGCAATAGCCCATGCGTCAACATGTTTTGCCCCTTTTCTATAAAGCGCATCTGCCGCTGCCATTACCGTGGCTCCGGTGGTAATAACGTCATCAAGTACCGCAACTGACTGTCCGTTAAAATCACCCAGGGCCAACTGACTTTTATGGCTGTTATGCCAACGCTCTCGTTTACTGGTTAAATGCTGCATCGGCTTTTTTCGCACGACTCTAAGCGCATTAGATACATACCTAACATTCAATAAGCCAGCGACTTCACGCGCAACAAGCGCTGTTTGATGAAAGCCGCGCTTATGCCAGGAAGCTTCGGTCATGGGCATAGCGACAATAGAGTCCGGCAGCGGCTTGCCCTGATAACACAAGGTGATATGCGCCGCCAGAATTCGGGCGAACACTGAAGACAACTCAGATCGATACTGAAACTTATAAAGTTGCATCAGTTGGCGGGTTTGAGGCTCCCAGCGCAGGCTGGCAAACCAATAGCGACACTGCTGCTCGGTTAATGCATGACTTAGGTCTGCCAAGTGCTGACAACAAGCTGGATACCAGCGAGGTAACGCCAGCTCACAGTAGCCGCAAAAGCCGCTATTGCCAGCTTGGTTCGTACCACAACTCCAACACTTGCCGCGACCAAACTGGTTGGCGATATCTCTTAAAAACGCTAGCATAAGCGCAGTTAACCGTTTGCTATTAACGTTGAGGAAGTATAGTGAGTCTATCTATTCAGTGCCACGGGGCAGGAACGCCTTTAGTTGTAATCCATGGCTGGGGAATGAACTCGAACATATGGCAGCCGGTTATTCCTTCCTTAAGTGATAAGCACAGGGTGTACTCTGTTGACTTACCGGGCTTTGGTGACTCCTCATGGCCGTTCGAAGAAGCTTTTAATTTAGAGATTTTAGTCGACGCAATAGCGCCTGCATTGCCTGAAAAGTGCCATGTTATGGGCTGGTCACTGGGTGGCTTAGTTGCTACACAGTTTGCCCTGAAGCATCCAAATAGAACGTTGTCGCTGACAACCGTGGCATCTTCCCCACACTTTGTTGAATCGGACAGCTGGCCAGGTATAAAGCCTAATGTTCTTGAGCAGTTTCAGCGCCAGCTCGATTCCGACTTTCGCAAAACCATAGAGCGTTTTTTGGCAATACAGGCAATGGGCAGTAGCGACGCCAAAGCACAAATAAAATTAGTAAGAGAGCTTATTTTCAGTAAGCCAACGCCAGAACAAAAGGTACTGAAAGAGACATTACGGCTACTGCAGGAGTGCGACCTTCGCGAACAGCTCGCCAACATAGAGGTACCTTTTTTACGGCTTTATGGTCGCCTGGACAGCTTAGTGCCGGAGCGCGCCATTACAAACATTGACGCACTGGCACCGCAGTCGACATCATTCACTTTTAATAAAAGTTCACACGCTCCGTTTTTATCAGAGCCAGGCGACTTCTCCCGTATACTCACTGAGTTTACGCAGCGTTAGCGCTGGCAGGTCGTGCAATATACAGTACTGCGTTGACCCAGCCGAATTTCTTTCAGACGCTGACTGCAGACCATGCACAATTTGCCACCACGGCCGTATACCTGAAGCTTTTGTGCAAAGTAGCCCGGCGCGCCGTCTACTTGGGTGAAGTCACGAAGTGTCGTGCCACCCTGCTCTATTGCCTGCGCTAAAGTGTCTTTGATAATAGGTACTAACTTCTCGTAGCGCTGTTTACTGATTTTTCCAGCGGCGCGTTTAGGATTAATACCGGCTTTAAACAAAGCTTCGTTCGCATAGATATTACCGACGCCAACGACCACCCGGTTATCCATAATAAAGGTCTTTACCGGTTGCGTGCGTTTGCGCGACTGCTCGAACAAGTAGTCCGCATGAAACGCATCTGTTAAAGGCTCAGGCCCTAAGTGTTTCAATAAATCATGAACGTCAGGCTGCTCTTTGGTAAATAGCAAGGCACCAAAGCGACGCGGATCGTTCAAGCGCAAACTCTGCCCATCGTCGAACTCAATACTGATGTGGTCATGCTTGTAGAAAGGCGTTTCAACAGGCACCACACGTAATTTCCCGGACATACCTAAATGCAGAATTAAGGTGCCGGCATGGGTCTCCAATAGCAAATACTTCGCTCGCCTTTTAACGTTTAACAGCGTTTGCCCTTCAACTTCTTTCACTGTCTCCGGTACAGGCCAACGCAAACGGCTATCACGGACATTAACGTGACGTATTTGGTGACCTTCTATGTGCGGCGATATGCCTAACCGACTGACTTCAACTTCTGGTAACTCAGGCATGTACTAACGTCCTAATAACTGACTTACGTGTAAATTCTCAATTTTAAAATTCTGCTGCTGGTTCGGTAACCGTAGAATTAAATACGGCGACGCATACAACTCTACCCGGGCGGTATTACCGTCATTAAACGACAGTAAAACATCGGTAATTTTATCGGTAGCCTGCACATCAACCGGTGTCATCTTTATCGACAACCAGTTATTGACCACTCCACTGATTTGCTGATTTGTCAGGCGACAGTCGTTTGTACACTGCCATTCGCTGTTTGCCAGTTGTAGAGTTAAATCCGGCATTTCTATGGCAGACAAAGAGCCGTTGTCAGGAATCAATCCCATTTGCTCCGCAGACTCAGGCGCTGCTTCATTCGTTTCTTTCAATGGCGGCGCTACGTACCAGAACACAAACATAATAATTAGAATGACGTACACCAGAACATTGTTCCAGGCACGTTTTGTCATTGTCACGCCAAAGAGTTTGCGTTTCTCATTTACCTTCATAAAAGGGCACCTAAGTGTGTTATTTTTTGCTTGTCGCTATGTTAAGAATACCCTATATTTCGCGCGACAAAAAATGAATATGGCCTTACTACTATGCTGCTACCTACTATCATCGACCGTGTTGCCGACAACGGATACTGCATTGTCGATAATTTCCTGCCAAAGCAGCAATCACAAGCTTTGTATGACTACTCTCAGCAACTGCCCGCACAATACTGGAATATGGCTGGCATAGGCCGACAGCAGTCGCAAACCATAAACACTATGGTTCGTAACGACCGTATTTACTGGCTAACCCCGCACCAACCTGAACACGCTGACTATCTCGCTATTATGGAAGAGCTGCGTGTTGAATTTAACCGGTCGCTGTTTATGGGCTTGTTCGATTACGAATGCCACCTGGCGCACTACCCAAACGGCGCGTTTTATAAAAAGCACTTAGACGCTTTTAAAGGGCGCAGTAACCGAGTGCTAACCACGGTATTTTATTTAAACCCGGAATGGCGGGAAGAAGATGGCGGACAACTCGTTATATACGGCGCAAAAGGCGAAGTGTTGGAGACTGTATTACCCCAACAAGGCCGCTTAGTCGTGTTTTTAAGTGACCGATTTGTGCATGAAGTACTGCCATCAAAACGTGACCGGTTTAGTGTCACCGGCTGGTTCCGTATTAATGCCAGTGTTTCCGGTATTATTGACCCACCGCGTTAACTAGCTGAGTAACAGGCAATAAAAAACCCAGCCGAAGCTGGGTTTTTTGTAAGCGATAAAATCAATTACTTGATTTTAGCTTCTTTGAAAATCACGTGTTTACGAACCACTGGGTCGTACTTTTTGATTTCCATTTTTTCTGGCATGGTGCGTTTATTTTTGTCTGTCGTGTAGAAGTAACCAGTACCCGCAGACGACACCAAACGAATCTTATCGCGCATAATATCTTTTCCTTACACCTTGATACCACGGCCGCGGAGATCCGCTAATACCGAGTCGATACCGTTTTTATCGATGATACGCATACCTTTAGTAGAAATGCGTAGCTTAACCCAACGCTTCTCGCTTTCTACCCAAAAGCGGTGCGATTGAAGGTTCGGCAAAAAGCGACGTTTAGTCGCATTGCGTGCGTGCGAGCGGTTGTTACCGACTACCGGACGCTTACCTGTAACTTGGCATACTTGTGACATGTCTTTACTCCAAAATTGCTGCAAGCTCGCCTGTCGCCCAACGTGACCTTGCCTATAAATCCGAGGGCGCATTTTATACAGCAAACTGCCCTTCTAATCAAGCTAATACGACGGAAATATGATCCTTAACGATCGTTCGGGCGGATTTTACGTGATTTTTCACCAAACTGCCAGTATAAAACTACAACAATCCACGCTCAGCAAACGAAATGGGTGCGCCAGCCCCAATAACGAAATGATCGAGCAAAGAAACATCAATTAAATTCAGGGCTTTTTTCACCCGTTCGGTCACTCGTTGGTCCGCCTGGCTTGGCTCTGCCACGCCCGACGGATGATTATGCGCTAAGATAACCGCCGCTGCATTGTGCTTCATAACCAGCTTAATTACTTCCCGCGGGTACACTGGCGCCGCGTTAATAGTCCCCTGAAATAGTTCTTCATAACGCAGTAGCCGGTGTTGGCTATCAAGTAGCAGTATCACGAACAGTTCACGGCACTGATGCCTTAACTTCGACGTCAAAAAATCTTTGACCAGGCTTGGTTCTGTAAAGCCGTCGGTGCGTTCCAGTTGCCATTTTAAATATCGCCGGGACAATTCCATAACGACCTGCAATTGATTCACTCGCGCTGGTCCAATACCATCACATTCAAGCAGCTGTTCCCGACTGGCAACGAGTAAAGGTCCAATGCCATTAAAATGGTGCAGCAACTTGCGCGCAAAAGTCACTACATCCTGCCCTTGTCGGCCACTGCCCAGTAATACCGCTAGTAATTCTGCGTCACTGAGAAACTGCGCTCCCTGTAACTGCAATTTTTCGCGCGGACGCTCAGCAACTGGCCACTCCTTGACTCTCATTATTCTCTCCTTCGTTTGAACAGCGGATAAGTATAACGAGCATCTACCGTGTTTCCGGGTCTCGTGTTATCTTTACATGAGTTAACATTGAGGGGTTCGCATGACACAACTGCAGAACAAAAACATTCTTTTGGGTATTACCGGCGGCATTGCAGCCTATAAAACACCTGACCTGGTGCGCCGATTGCGTGAACAAGGTGCAGTAGTGCGCTGTGTCATGACCGAGAGTGCCAAAGCCTTTGTAACCCCACTTAGCTTACAAGCAGTGTCTGGTTTTACGGTCAGCGATGACTTGCTTGATCCCACAGCAGAAGCCGCTATGGGCCATATTGAACTGGCACGATGGGCCGACCTTATTCTTATAGCCCCGGCCACGGCGAATACTCTGGCCCGCATTACCCACGGTTTTGCCGACGACCTGCTCAGTACGCTGGTGTTAGCCAGTAAAGCACCTGTTTGCGTTGCGCCAGCAATGAACCAACAAATGTGGGCGGCAACTGCAGTGCAGAATAATGTCTCCATTTTACGCGAACGCGGTATTGCCTTTATCGGCCCTGAAAGCGGTGAACAAGCCTGTGGCGACATTGGCTATGGTCGCATGACCGACCCCACCGATATTGTTAAGGCATTGCTCGACGAGAAGTTGCCAGACAACGGTTCTACAGCTTCCGGTACCTGGCAGGGTAAAACCTTTGTCATTACCGCAGGCCCAACGCGCGAAGCTATCGACCCTGTGCGTTATATCAGTAACCACAGCTCAGGGAAAATGGGCTACGCGTTAGCTCAGGCCGCTGCGAATGCCGGAGCAAAGGTTGTATTGGTGTCCGGACCCACCCAGCTTGCCACACCGAAAGGCGTGCAACGTATTAATGTTGAAACCGCTGAGCATATGCTGACAGCAGTACAACAACAGCTTACGGACTGCGATGTTTTTATAGGCTGCGCCGCGGTCTCCGACTATCGCGTAGAAGACATCGCCGAACATAAAATTAAGAAAGAACAAAACAGTGAACCGCCCAAACTGTCACTGGTGCAAAACCCTGATATTTTAAAAACGGTGGCACAGTCTGCCAACGCCCCTTTTACCGTGGGCTTTGCCGCAGAAACCCAGAACTTAAAAGAAAATGCCTTAAGCAAATTACAGCGTAAACAACTGCAAATGATCATCGCCAATGACGTCAGTGAGTCTCATCAGGGGTTCAATAGTGACCAGAACAGTGCGTTGATATTAAGCAAGGACAGTGAGCAGTCACTTCCAACCATGAGCAAGCATGATATGGCTGTTGCCATTATCGATGCTATTGCAAAGCGCTATTTTGATACATCCAACAGGAGCTAAGTGAACAACTCATGACGCAAGTGGACGTTAAAATTCTCGACGAACGTATCGGTCAGTCTATCCCTCTTCCTAAATATGAAACCAGCGGCTCTGCCGGCATGGATTTGCGTGCTTGTTTAGACGAGCCACTGACCATAGAGCCGGGCGAAACTCAACTCATTGGCACCGGCATTGCTATGTACATTGGTGACCCGGGCTATGCTGCTACTATTCTGCCGCGCTCAGGCCTCGGTCATAAACATGGTTTGGTCCTGGGTAACCTGGTGGGTCTTATCGATTCTGACTATCAGGGCGAATTGAAAGTATCCTGCTGGAACCGCAGCAATAAAGCATACACCATTGAACCGGGCGATCGCATTGCCCAGTTGGTGATTCTGCCAGTGGTACAAGCCAGCATGAACATTGTCGACGAATTCGAAGAATCAGACCGTGGCGAAGGTGGCTTCGGTCACTCTGGTCGTTCTTAACTGTCCATACATAAGGAAATAACCACTCATGGCAGAACAAAAACGTAACCGTCGCGAAGAAATACTTCAGGCTTTGGCCGCAATGCTGGAAACCAGCCCGGGTCAGCGTATTACCACCGCTAAGTTGGCGGCTAACCTCGGAGTTTCCGAAGCCGCTCTGTACCGTCACTTCCCTTCTAAGGCGCGAATGTTTGAAGGCCTTATTGAATTTGTGGAAGACACCCTGCTGACGCGTATAAATCTCATTATGAATGAAGAAAAAAATACGCTGTCTCGTTGCTACATGATTTTACAGCTACTGCTGACTTTCGCTGAACGCAACCCGGGCATTACCCGAGTTATGACGGGCGACGCACTCATGGGTGAACATGACCGCCTGCGCAGTCGCATGGAAGACTTGTTTAATCGTATTGAAAGCTCAATTAAGCAGGTTCTGCGTGAAAAAGCGATGCGGGAACAGCAGAAGTTTATTGTCGATGAGGCCGTTCTGGCAAATATGCTGCTAAGTTATGCCGACGGTAAAATCAGTCAGTTTGTTCGCTCTAACTTTAAGCGCTTACCTACTGAGCACCTGGCGGCACAATGGCAGGTCATGGAACAGCAATTAGCAAGTGCCTAAGCTAATGCAACCTGGAGCGTAAAACGGTTATTCCGTTTTACGCTCCCGGCTCAACAAATCGATAGCGGCTTGTTGCGGCTCTTTACCTTCATAAAGAACCGCATAAATTTGCTCAGCAATGGGCATTTCCACACCATTTCGGGACGCCAGTGCAACCACCTCTTTGGTGTTACGATACCCCTCTACGGACTGACCAATATCCTTTAACGCTTGCTCAACCGACTTACCTTCACCCAAAGCCAAACCAAAACGGCGATTTCGCGACTGGTTGTCAGTACAGGTTAAGATAAGATCACCAAGCCCTGCCATACCGGTGAAAGTATCGCTTTTAGCTCCTAGTTTCAGACCCAGTCGTGTCAACTCAGCTAAACCGCGGGTAATCAGTGCGGTACGTGCATTCGCGCCAAAGCCTATGCCGTCGGCCATACCTGCGCCAATGGCTATCACGTTTTTTACCACCCCGCCTAACTGAACACCAATAAAGTCATTGTTGGTGTAAACACGGAAGGAGCGGTCGCAATGCAGCATATCAGACAGTTCATCGACAAAGGTTTGGTCGGTCGATGACATAGAGATAGCGGTAGGTAGACCTTTCGCCATTTCAATAGCAAAAGTGGGCCCTGACAGGACCGCCAGCGGATGCTTGTCGGCCAGAATCTCTTCAGCGACTTCATACAGAAGTCGGCCAGTATCCGGTTCCAGACCCTTGGTTGCCCACGCAACTCGGGCATTCTCTTTCAGCAAAGGCTTTGCCTGCTTTAACATGCTGGAAAATGAATGGCTGGGCACCACAACGACCACGTTGTCGACGTCTTTCAGCGCGAGCTCAAGGTCATCGGTAACTTGCAGAGACTCAGGAAATGGACAGCCGGGTAAATACGCGGCGTTTTCTCTAGCCGACGTCATTAACGCAACTTTCTCAGAGTCCCGTCCCCACAACATTGTCGGGATGCCTTTTCGCGCAAAACAAATAGCAAGGGCGGTCCCGTAAGAGCCCGCCCCTAATATCGTCACCTGTGGTGTTTGCATTATAGCTTTCGCTTAAGCGTCAGCAGTCTGTTGACCCTGAGCTTGCTCTGCTTGCTGCTGCATGTGACGTGCAAAGATAGCGTCAAAGTTAACTGGTGCTAAGTTCAACTGAGGGAAAGTTGCACGGTTTACCAAGCTCGCTACACACTCACGTGCATAAGGGAACAAGATGTTCGGGCAGAAAGAACCCAGCATGTGTGCCAGTTGACCTTCCTGAACTTCTTCACCAATTGAGAAGATACCTGCTTGATGCACTTCACAAAGGAAAGCGACGTCGTCTTCAACTTTGTTTGTTGCTGTTAACGTCAATACCACTTCGTAAACGCCGTCTTCGATTTTCTCGTGCTTAACGTTTAAGTCCAGTTTAAGGTCTGGCTTCCACTCTTTGCGGAATACGCTAGGAGAATTTGGCGTTTCAAAAGAAATGTCTTTTGCATAGATACGCTGGATAGCAAATTGTGCTTGTTGCTGTTGGTTTTCGGCTGCTGCGCCGTTTGCTTGCTGTTCTTCAGCCATGATTTTACTTCCTATTCACTATGAGTTTTCAATTCGTTGTTATTATTTCTGCGAAACTGGCAGTTTTTCATTACGCCAGGTGTTCATGCCACCTTGTAATACCGCCACTTGCTTAAAGCCCTCAGCGGTTAACTGAGATGCGGCTGCTTTTGCCGTCATTCCTGTTGCACAGACTAACACAATGGGGGCGTCTTTGAACTTTTCAATAGACGTTAAGCTTTTTTGCTTAATTTTGTCCATGCTTAAGTGCGTTGAGCCGTGAATGTGGCCTTTTTTGAATTCATCCTGGTTACGAATGTCAACAAAAATGCCATCGCCACGGTTAACCCAAACCGTTGCTTCTTGCGGCTGTAGGCTCTTAATAGGTGACATGGCAGAACGCACATAAGTAATAATAAGCGCAACCAATAACACCACCCACAGGCCACTCATCATGGGGTTTCGGCTAATGAAATCTAACAGTTCTTGCATATAAGCTACCACTACCAGAGGGTTTTCAGAAAAATCTCGCGGGCAAAGAGTATACCTGTACAAATTTCAGTTGCCAGTAAAATCTTGAATGGATGCGGATGCGCCAGAAATAAAGTAGAATAATTCGCAATAACGCATCGCATTAGTTAAATAACGAGGCCCTTTATGAGTCGTACGATTAAACCTTTGGTTCTATTGATTCTTGACGGTTGGGGATACCGCGAAGACGCGCCGGACAACGCCATTTCAAATGCTAAAACACCTGTGATGGACCGTCTTTGGGAGCAATATCCACATTGCTTAGTCGATGGCTCGGGCGGCGCAGTGGGACTTCCTGACGGACAAATGGGCAACTCAGAAGTCGGTCACGTTAATTTAGGTGCAGGCCGTATCGTCTATCAGGATTTTACGCGCATTAGTCAGGCAATTTCTGATCGCAGTTTCTTTAAAAACCCAGTGCTTTGCAATGCATTGGCAAAAGCGAAAGATGCATCCGGCGCTGTGCATATTATGGGGCTGCTGTCACCAGGTGGCGTACACAGTCACGAAGATCATTTGATTGCAATGGTTGAAATGGCAGTCGAACAAGGCGCTAGCGACGTTTATGTGCATGCATTTTTAGACGGTCGCGACACGCCACCGAAGTCGGCAAAAGCGTCAATAGAACGCTTTGAAGCGCTGTTTGCTCGTTTAGGTAAAGGCCGTTTTGCAACGCTTAGTGGCCGGTTTTACGCAATGGACAGAGACAAGCGCTGGGAGCGTATTGAAGAATCTTACAAAGCGATTTATCACGGCGTATCTGGCGTAACCAGCCCGAACGCAACCGATGCGTTAGAAGACGCCTACGAGCGCGGTGAAACTGACGAGTTTGTGAAGCCTGTCATTATTGGTGCACCTGCGCCCGTGAAAGACGGCGACGCTATTTTCTTTATGAACTTCCGTGCTGACCGCGCTCGCGAAATGACCCAAGCCTTTATTAACGAAGAGTTTGACGGCTTCGAACGCGGACCTCGTGCAAAGACCTCAGACTTTGTCATGCTGACCGAATATGCAGATACCCTGAAAACCTCCTGTGCATTCCCGCCTGAGCAACTCAATAACGTACTGGGCGAATGGTTGGAAAAACATGGCAAAACCCAGTTACGCATTTCAGAAACTGAAAAATACGCACACGTGACCTTCTTCTTTAGCGGTGGTCGTGAAGAAGAGTTTGAAGGTGAAAAGCGTGTTTTAATTCCATCACCTAAGGTCAAAACCTACGACTTACAGCCAGAAATGAACTCTGAGCAACTCACCGATGAATTGGTAGGCGCCATCGAGTCGCAAGCCTTTGATGTCATCATTTGTAACTACCCGAACGGTGATATGGTAGGGCATACCGGCGACTTCGATGCGGCAGTAAAAGCCTGTGAAGCAGTTGATCACAGCGTTGGTCGTGTTGTTTCAGCACTGGAGGCGGTTGGTGGAGAGTGTTTGATTACCGCAGACCACGGCAATGCGGAACAAATGAGTGACGCTGAAACTGGTCAGGCGCATACCGCGCACACCAATGAGCTGGTTCCTTTCATTTATGTGGGCCGTGACGCACAGGCACGCGATGGCCGCTTGTCAGATGTGGCACCAACCATTCTTCACTTAATGGGTATGGAGCAGCCTGACGAAATGACCGGGCAAACCTTAATGACGCTGAAACAGTCATGATAAAAACCTTTGCTTTAATTCTGGCACTCGCCTGGCTCAGCTTTTCTGGCCAGGCGTTTACACAGTCTTATAGTGAAGAAGACAAAGCTGCTACGCAGGCCGAAATTGAAGCGTTAAATGCGGAGTTAAATAAACATCTGCAAGCCATTGAGAGCCGTGACGAAGAACTGTCTGATATTGAAAGCGAGTTGCGTCGGTTAGAGCTGAAAACCGCTGAAATTGCGGGTGCCATTCAAAAGACCTCAACAGAGCTTCGTGGTATTAATTCAGAAATTGAAAAAGCACAACAAGAACTGGAACGCTTACAGGCAGAGCAGCAAAAACAACTCGCCCTGCTTGAAGAGCAAATTGTTTCTGCCTACGTTAATGGCGATAACGACTTCCTGAAAATGCTGCTTAACCAGGGCAGTCCCGCAAAGCTAGAGCGGTTACTCACTTATTATCAGTACATGAATGACGCGCGCGTCGAAGAAATTGAGCAAATCAAGCAGACTCAAGCCGATATTGAACAATTAACAGCAGAACTGACGGATAAAAAAGCTGACGTTGTCTCACTTCGTGAACAGCAGGCAGAGCAACAGCAACAGCTGGAGAGTCAGCAACGAGAACAGGAAGAAACCTTAGCAAAACTGCAAGCCGAGCAGCGTAGTGACAAAGCTAAAATAAAGCAGCTAGAGCAAAGCCGCGCTCAGTTAGAACAGGTTCTGGCCGCTATTGAGGCGGCTCTTAAGCGTCAGGGCGATGTTCGTTTAGTCGGTTTGAAGCCAGTTAAGTCACAGTTAAAGTGGCCCAGTGATGGCAAAGTCCGTCGCGTTTTTGGCCAGCGCCGCGAAGGCCCGGTTGAATGGAAAGGCGTATTGATAGAAGGCAGTAACGGACAGGAGGTACGTTCTATTGCCGATGGCCGCATTGTTTATGCGGACTGGTTACGCGGTTTTGGTTTAGTCATTGTAGTCGACCATGGTGAAAACTACATGAGCTTATACGGACATAATCAGGCGTTGCTTAGAACCGTTGGTGAGAAAGTCAAAAAAGACGAAGAGATAGCGCTTATGGGTCAATCCGGCTCTCGCGACAAAGCGTCTCTGTACTTTGAAATTCGTCATCAGGGCAAGCCTCAGAATCCAAGTCACTGGATACGTTAATGAAACTATTTCATGTAATAATCGCACTGGCACTTCTGACTTGCAGCAGCGCACAGGCTGCGAAAATTGCTATTATCATTGACGATATCGGGAATCACCGAAGTCACCTGGATGCAGCGTTGCTGCCGGGTAAGGTGTCCTTTGCCGTACTACCTTATACGCCTTACGCCCGTTCATTTGCGCTGCGGGCGCATCATCAGCAAAAACAAATTTTACTGCACATGCCAATGGAAGCGGTCGACAACATCTGGTCCGGGCCGGGTGAAATTACCTCAACTATGAGCGCACAACAGATAAAACTGCAATTAACCGATGCCCTGGAGTCTATTCCGTACGTTGCAGGTGTAAATAACCACATGGGCAGCAAGCTAACGCAGTTACCCGTACCTATGCACGCAGTAATGGAAACCCTGTCCTCTCGACAGCTGTTCTTCCTGGACAGCCGCACCTCAGAGTTTAGTGTGGCAGAAGACACCGCCAAATCGGTCGGTGTTAAGTCGAGTCGACGCCATGTATTTCTTGATAATGAAACCGACAAGGCTTATCTCGCTCAACAATTCAAAACCTTGTTACGGTATGCAAGGAAACACGGTTCTGCCGTTGCTATTGGGCACCCTTACCCAGAGACGTTAGAGTTCCTTAAACAAAATTTACCTCAGTTAGAGGAGCAAGGCATAGAATTAGTCTTTGCGTCCGAGCTTACTGTTGCGCCTAATCGTTCGATGTCGCTTCTTCCAGTGACGTCAGCAAAATAAGCGCTTCTTCGCGGGTATCTTTGCAAATATCGTAGTCCGCCGTAAAAGCTTCACAGACATCTGGACGCTCTGGTTTGCCAAATAGCCGGCACAAATTATTGTCATCGAGTTGAACACAACGAACCCCGGCAGGTTTGCCATCTGGCATACCGGGGATAGGAGAACTAATGGAAGGAGCTATGCAGCAAGCGCCGCAACCAACGCGGCACTGCATTTAGCTCATAGCGACGCGAAGTTTTTTCATGGCGTTCTGTTCTAACTGGCGAACGCGCTCAGCAGAGACTTCATACTTCGCAGCAAGGTCATGTAATGTGGTTTTATCTTCAGACAACCAGCGTGACTGCACAATGTCCTGACTACGTTCGTCAAGCTCACTCATTGCTGTCAGCAGCTTCTGTTGATTATGAGACTCATAGTCTTCGGCCTCAACTTCAGCGGCCAAGTCCGAGCGCTTATCTTCCAGATACATGGCCGGAGAATAAGTGCTGCCTTCTTTTGAGTCATCATCATCTGAGCTTAGCTCGAAAGCCTGGTCGTGGGCGCTCATACGCGCTTCCATTTCCAGCACTTCTTTGGTGCTCACGCCCAACTCTTCAGCAACAGTTTCAACTTCTTTCTGGCTGAACCAACCTAAACGCTTTTTCATTTTGCGCAGGTTGAAGAATAATTTACGCTGCGCTTTGGTGGTCGCAACTTTTACAACACGCCAGTTACGCAGTACATATTCATGAATTTCTGCTTTAATCCAGTGAACGGCAAAAGAGACCAGACGAACACCAACAGACGGGTTGAAGCGCTTCACAGCTTTCATTAAGCCAATGTTACCTTCCTGAATTAAGTCGGCTTGTGGCAGACCATATCCAGAATAGCTGCGGGCGACATGCACAACAAAGCGCAGGTGAGACATGATAAGCTCACGCGCTGCATCTAAGTCACTTTCTTCATACAGTCGAGTTGCTAAGTCTTTCTCTTTTTCAGCGCTTAGCATAGGAATACGGTTGACTGACTGAATATAACCGTCGAGTCCTCCCCCTTGGGGAACCGATAATGCCATGGTGCTTAATTCAGTGCTCATTTAACAACCTCTAGTAAAAATACCGACAAAATACCGCTTAACCGTCAGTGTCTAAGACCGTTTTTCGGCCTAAAAGTTCCGTTCAGATCATTGGCGATCGGACAAATTAGTATAACTAAGACTATGGCTTTCGCAACTCTAATTTATTCTGGTTCGATACTTTGTATATGACGTCTTACAGCTAAGTAAGAACCTGCCAGACCAAGTCCAATTGCAATAACCCAAATGGCGATTAATTCGCCGAATGTCAGACCGTCTAACTGAAACTGACTATCGTATAAGTTTGTGACAGTTAATACGGCGCTTTCAATCCACCAGATCAATAAAAGCGTCACTACCCAGGCGAAAATACCACCTATAAACCCGTACCAGGCACCGGTATACAAAAATGGACGTTGAATAAACGCATTAGTGGCACCCACCAATTTCATAATGACAATTTCATCGCGCTTCGAGAGTATGTTCAAACGAATGGTGTTACCAACTATCAGAACCACTGATAAACACAGCACTAAGGCCAACGCACCTAAGGTATCTTCAATTAAGTCGAGTATTGCCTGCAACCGGTTGAGCCATTCAATATCCAGTTTGGCATGCGCTACTTCACGCTTATTCTGGAATTCCAGCAATAACGCCTCGGCCTGCTGAGCGGCTCGGTAGTTTTCGGCCGGTATCACGACCAACACATCGGGCAACGGGTTATTCGACAGGTAATCGAGCGTTTCGCCAAAGCCGGACTGCTCTTTAAACTGCTCCAGCCCTTCGTCTTTTGGCACCCAACGCACCGATTCGACTTTATCGGACAGCTCAGTCTGAGTTTTGAAGGTTTCAATTTCCGAGGTTTTTAAGTCTTTCTTCAAAAACAGCGTAATTTCGGAAGCCTGCTGCCAACTGTCAGTAATACTACTGGTGTTTTTGACCAGGACATACAGCGACGACGGCAGCGTTAAGCTTAGACCCAACACGGCCATAGTCATCAACGACGCGAAAGGGTTACGCCACAGCTCACCGAGGCTGGCAACTGCTTGTTGAACATGATGTACCGGTACCATAATGGCGCGCCGCCACCAGGGTAAACGTCCGCGATTACTCGCTCCTTTTTCAACGCTGCGGTTGCGAAATAACAAACTCATAGCTCGTTATCCTCCAAACCGTCGTTTATCATGCGTCCGTCTTTCAATGTCAGCGTTCTGTAGCGCAGTCGCGCAATAAGGCCTAAGTCGTGCGTTGCTATGAGTACCGCAACCCCCACTTTATTGAATTCCTCAAACAAGCGGATAATTTCCATCGATAGCTTAGGGTCGAGGTTACCAGTGGGCTCATCGGCAAGTAGCAATGGCGGTTTCGTGACAATGGCGCGGGCAATTCCAACGCGTTGCTGTTCACCACCGGACAGCATTTGTGGGTAATGCTTCACCTTGTCGGCTAAACCAACTTTTTCCAGTGCTGCCAGTACCCGCTTGCGCGCTTCCTGAACGCTATAGCCTTCAATAATAAGCGGTAAGGCAACATTATCGAAAACCGTTTTGTCCATTAGCAGACGATGGTCCTGAAAAATCATGCCAATGTCCCGGCGCACATAAGGCACCTGTGACGGCTTAATTTTTCGTAAGTCATGCCCGTTAATAAGTACGCGACCCGCTGTCGGCCGTTCCATCAAACTAATGAGCTTCAGTAACGTACTTTTCCCCGCCCCCGAGTGGCCGGTTAAAAAAGCCATTTCTCCGGGCTTTACGTGGAAGTCAACATGGCTCAGTGCCTGATGACCTCCCGGATACGTTTTACTGACTTGCTCAAAGCGGATCATATTAGTTCGCCGTTGTGGTTTCTGATGCTTCTACATTACGGTCAAATAACGCCGCAATAAAGTCCTTCGCCACAAATGGGCGTAAATCTTCCAAGCTTTCGCCGACACCAATGTAGCGAATTGGAATGGCAAACTGGTCAGCAACGGCAAATATAACACCACCTTTGGCGGTACCGTCGAGTTTGGTCATGACAATGCCGGACACTCCTACCGCTTCGGTAAACAACTTAGCCTGGCTAATGGCGTTTTGTCCCGTGCCTGCGTCCAGTGTCAGCATAACCTCATGCGGCGCTTCCGGGTCGAGCTTTTTCATCACCCGAACTAACTTTTTGAGCTCTTCCATTAAGTTCGCTTTGTTCTGCAAACGCCCTGCCGTATCTGCAATAAGCACGTCGGTGCCCCGAGCTTTCGCGGCTTCTAAAGCGTCATACAAAACAGAGGCGCTGTCGGCACCGGTATGCTGAGCAATAACGGGGATGTTATTACGCTCTCCCCACACTTCTAGTTGCTCGACAGCGGCCGCACGGAAAGTATCGCCGGCTGCCAGCATGACTGACTTACCTTCGGCTTTGAATTGTTTTGCTAACTTACCAATGGTGGTGGTTTTACCCACGCCGTTTACGCCCGTCATAAGAATGACGTATGGCGAGTCAGATTTCGGAATTTCTAGTGGTCTGTCGACCGGCTTTAAAATGTCAGCTAGTTGTTCTTGCAGCAATTCGTAAAGTGCTTCAGCGTCTTTCAGTTGCTTGCGATCGGCTTGCTGTGTCAGGTTGTCGATAATTTTTGTCGTGGTCGCGACACCTAAGTCAGCCATCAGCAGCTGAGTTTCCAGCTCTTCAAACAAATCATCATCGATTTTCTTACCGCGGAATACGCCGATAAGGCCAGAACCAATAGAGCCAGATGTCTTACGCAGCCCTTGCGTTAAGCGCGCCCAAAAGCCTTTCTTCTCACCTTTTTCCTGAGTCTTTGTGTTTACTGGCTCTTTTCTTTCTTCCACTGTTTCGGGCTGCTCTTCGGCCGCAGGCATTTGTTGAGCGTGAGATTCTGCGGTTACCTGAGCACAGTCTTCTGCAGCGCTTGGCAGTTCTTCAGGAGCTTTTGCTGGATCTTTCTCAGGCTCTACTTCTGTTTGCTGCGCTTCATCGGACGCTTCCGGCTCGGCTTGCTGCTCACCGTCAGACGACTCTTGCTCGTCAACAACGGCTTCGTCTTGTACCTTTTCTTCTTCAGACTCTTTTTTATCACGCTTCTTTTTAAACAGCGAAAACATCGACATATAGGTTTCCTTGGAACTGACACGCAGGAATCGTTAAACTTATGGCTTTAGTTTACCATGCTGTTTAGAAACTGACGACGGTCTGAATAAAGGAACTCATTGTGGCCAGAAAGCGTGCAGGAAAGACCCGCCCCTCTCAAACAACCGGCGACTACCGCATTATCGGCGGACAATGGCGCGGCCGACGCTTACCCATAGCCGACAGCCCCGGACTAAGGCCAACCACGGAC
>CEGE01000479.1_pt1 | contig 20294 bp, 18 predicted proteins | sample 306311 | NCBI WGS metagenome assembly CEGE01 (sample SAMEA2755654, study PRJEB7226) | microbial mat metagenome | biome: microbial mat; feature: hypersaline; material: grass silage | place: USA | collected 2014-02-19 | depth 0 m | reverse complement strand
TTGCGCGGTTAGAGAACCACTTCTTTACTCACAAAGCCTGGCTGGAAGAAGGGCAGTTGCTTGCTAACGCCGATCAACTAAAAGGTATTCCCGGCGTTATCGTTCATGGTCGTTATGATATGCCATGCCCCGCTCGTTATGCGCTGGCGCTGCATAACGCTTGGCCAGATTCCGAGTTCCATTTAATCGAAGGCGCAGGGCACGCGTGGAGCGAACCCGGTATTCGCGACCAGTTGATACGAGCGACAGATCGCTTCGCCTCATAAGCCTTGGCGTTGTGAATAAGCAGCAGAACAGCGAATGTGCATTGTACCTAACATGCCAAGTAGATAAATTTCTTCCTGCTCATCTCTCCCTCTTTATGAGCTTGGCTCTGGCCGAGCGTCACGAGCTAACTCTTCGTCTCAGGGGGGCGGACGGGCTGTGTTTAGGCTAACAAGCAGAGAAATTACGTATCTGTTTGGATGATTTAGCCGTTTAAGGCGTATCCCGGCAGTACCGCCTCGGCCTCGAAAGCGATTAGCCATTCCGGTTCAGCAAGGCCGTGCACTATCAACCAAGTGGCTGCCGGTGGTGCGGTAGGGAAGCGTCGCTTCAGCGCCTCCATCACCACATGCTGATCGTAGCGCGCGGATTCGGCTAGGTAGATTCTCAGCATCACTACCCGCGCGAGATCGCCGCCGAGGCCTGATAGTAACCGCTCGACATTGTCCAGCGCTGCCTGGGTCTGCTCGGGCAGCTCGGGGCCCGCCAAATGGCCCTCGGTATCGACCCCTACTTGGCTGGACATCAGCACTCGGGAGCCCCCCTGTACCAACACTGCCTGGCTGTGGCCTTCGGCCAGGGTGTCGGGCAGGTTGGGCGGATTTAGGGGCTTGCGTCTTAAAATTTGCATGACCACCTCGTTGGTAAGTTAGTAGGGGAACTGCTTGCAAGGTTTACCCATCGTTTTCTCTGCAGAGCGTCATGATTAATCCGGGATGGGCGTTATGAGCCGACAGCGTCCAGCCGTGCGCCATGGCAATCTCCTGGCAGATTGCCAAACCCAGACCGGCGCCATGATCGCGTCGATGTGTGCCTCGCCAAAAACGAGAGAACAGCAAGGCGAGTTGCTCTGGCTCGACGCCCGGCCCCCGATCACGCACGGTTATCGTATTGCTCAGGATCTCTATGCTGACAGCGGTCTGCTCAGGGGCATGCTGGATGGCGTTCTCCAGCAAGTTCTTGAGCAGGGTGAAGCATGCCCCGCGATCAGCCTTCCATGTCACTCCTTGATCCGGGGCAAGCACCGTTAAATGCACGTCGGCGGACTCCGCCATACGCTGCAAGTAGGTGGAAACTTCGTGGGCGATGTCCTGCATCCGAACAACGCTAAACTGGTAGCTGTGTGCCTCGCTCGCTTCGGCCAACAGTAGCAGTTGTTGCACTTGGCGCGTCATGTACTCGACATCGCTCAATAGTTCCTTGCGGTCATTTCGCCCTTCCTCGAGCAACTCAACCTGCCCGCGGATCAGCGCCAGGGGCGTTTTTAACTCGTGGGCCGCGTGGCCGAGAAACTCCTGCTGCAGGCGATAACCCCGCCCAAGGCGTTCCAGAGCGTGATTGAAGCTATGTACCAGCGGGGCAATTTCCACAGGCACGGCGTCCGTATCGAGACGGGCGTCTATAGAGCGCGGCGAGATAGCCGCCGCCGATTTGGAAACATCGCGCAGCGGCTTGAGGGTTAAGCGCAAGGTAATGTAGGCGCATAGACCGAAGGCAACGAACATGACAAAGCCAAACACCAGTACGCCCGCTGCCACCAGTGGAAAGGCGACGAGATAGAGGACATCAACGAATCTTGAACTGGCGACGAACTGCAGATACCACGTTCTTTCACCATGCTCAAAGGGCTCCGTGGCACCGTAGAAAGTTCTGTCGTCATACTCAAAGGAAAAGGTGCCCCGCGCCAAACGCAGAACCTCGCCGTCGGCTGGCCAGAAAGCTTCTCTGGCACTCGAGGCCACCGCCACGTTCCCGGCATCATCCAGAATACGGTACGCCGTTTCGGGTTGTGGGCCTTCGTATAGCCAAGCGCGGTCGTCCATGCTGGCGTCGAAACCAACGGGCCGGCCACGGCTGTCGAACTCGACATTGTCCACCAGCCCATCGGCCGCGTCGGCCATATCCATACGAGGCAGTAGATCGCTCTGAAGCACCACTGCTGCGGCAATTACCAGCAGTGTGATACTCAGCACCATACCTGCCAAATAGGCCAGCAGCACCTTCAGCCTCAGGCTATTGAGCGTCATCCGCTTGACGAAGCGCATATCCCATCCCTCTCACGTTGGCGATCCGCTGGCGCGAACCGATGGCAAGCAGCTTGCGGCGTAAACGGTGCAGGGCGACATCCAAGGCGTTCGGTGTCACCGCCTCGCTTAGCCCCCAGGCCGCTGCTTCCAGCGCGCTGCGGCGAACTACCTCATCGTGCTTATATAACAGCAACTGCATGATGTGCAGCTCCGCCGGGGCGAGGGTAATGCTCTTGTCGCCGCTAAACAGAACGCCGCTTTCCGTATGCAGCCTCAGGTCGCCGTGAATGGGGTCGATTGAATGGAATTCCGCAGGGCGGCGTAGCAAGGCACGGACAGGTGCCACCATCTCATCCATGGCAAACGGCTTGGGGAGGTAGTCGTCGGCACCGGCTTCGAGGCCTTCTAGCCTGTCATGCAGCGCATCGCGAGCCGTTAACACCAGGCAGGGCACGCTAAGGCCTGCGTTGCGCAACTTCTTGAGCAATAGCAGCCCATCGCCATCCGGCAAGCCACGATCGAGTACCAGTGCCTGGTAGGGCATCTGCTGAACGGCAGCCCAAGCCGAATCGATGCGGTCGACCACATCAACGCCGATACCGGCGTCCACCAGCCCTTTGCACATCAAGTGGGCTAGCCGGTCATGATCCTCGATCAGCAGTATGCGGCTCATCAGAATGTATAAAGATAGCCAACTAACACGGCGTTTTGGGTCGAACGATCCACCAGTGGGCTATCTTTGATTTCGTTCGCCAGGCTCGTGACCTCAACGCCTAACAGCACAGAGTGATGCTGGTCAAACTGGTACACGCCGCGCACCCCCGCCTCGATATTGGTAGCCGACTCTCCCTTATAGGCGGGGCGATCGAAGCGAACCTCATTATCGCGAACGCCGAAGTAGTAATCGACGTTCTTGTCGTCCTGCCAGGACGCCCCCACGTGTGGGGTTACCATTATATGTTCGCCGAATTCCCACGTTCTCTCCAGGCCAAGATCGAAGCGATGTCCGTCGCTGTTGCCGGAGACGTCGGTGAGCCATTCGGCACTAACATCAACGAAGTCGGTCTCCCATTCCATTTTGGCCCCCGCCCAAAATCCGCCCTTGCGCTCACGCATGCCGTTGAGAATCGGGGCATCGCCTGGCTCGTAGCCGCTCTCATCGTACTGGGCGACGATGCCGAAATTGAGCTGTTGTGAGTCGTTGATGACAAGACTCGGCAGTTTAAATTCGATTTCCGGTCCGAAGACACTAATGTACCGGTTTTCGATCAGGAACAAGGGAAATGGGGTGTTTTTCCTGTCGATACCGGCATAGGGATCCTGTTCGCTTATTGCGCCTACGCCCAATCCCCAAGTGGTTTCGTCTGAGTCCTCTTCGTCGGCGAACGCCAACGGAGAGACAATAACAAGACCACCGATACATGCGGCTGTCGCCAATCTTATAGTGATGAGGCGGCCGTTCAGTAATAGCGACTGATGATAACTCATGGTGGCACTCCTAGCATGGTTTGAAAGTGAGAGTGGTTTGAAAGTGCCATCATCAGGAGCGCTATCTTACGCGTTTCTTACTGGTGCCGGATTTATTTAAAACGTGACGTCAGTAAGAAATGAGAAAGGAAGGCAGACCGATAGTGGTTCAACTGAAATTCTTGGATTTTCTTTTTCATCAATGAATTGAACCCTTTGAAGCAGGCCTGGATTATGCCATTTCCAAAACGAAAAAGTTGTTTCGGCATTATGATTGTCGTGATTGCTAGCGCTGCCGCGCTGGCATGTATGCAGGCGGTGTCGTCGGAAAGTGATGCCGTCGCCGAACCGACGGCGCAGCCCTCACTATCAGTCAACGTGACGACATTAGAACCTCAGACGCTTCCAACGACGATTGCGGCCAATGGTGATATTGCTGCGTGGCAGGAGATCATTATCGGTACCGAAATCGGTGGCCTGCGGCTGGTCGACGTCAAGGCAGACGTGGGTGATGAGGTCACAGAAGGGCAGGTGCTGGCCGTTTATAACGACACGACCGTGCGCGCGGAGCTGGCTAGAAGCCGCGCCGCCGTGGCGGAAGCCGAAGCAACGCTTGCGGAGGCAACGGCTAACGCCCAACGTGCCCGGGGTTTGAAAACCACCGGGTCGCTTTCAGAACAGCAGATTCAGCAATACGAAACCGCCGAGCTCACCGCCAGGGCGAGGCTCAACGTTGCGCAAGCGCAGAATGAAGCCCAAGCGCTACGCTTGGCTCAGACGCAGGTTGCCGCCCCAGACGACGGTTTGATTACCTCCCGCACGGCCACTGTTGGCGCTGTTACAGGCGCCGGTCAGGAGCTGTTCCGATTGACGCGCCACGGTCGGCTGGAGTGGCGGGCCGAGGTCGCCGCGTCCGATCTGAATAAGCTGCGACCCGGCCAGACTGCCAGGATAAGCCTGCCTGGCGGCTACGGCCTCGAAGGGCGCTTGCGCACCATCGCGCCGCTAGTGGACACCGCTACACGCAATGGTCTGGTTTATGTCGACCTACCGTTAAGCGACGTTGCCCGGGCGGGAATGTTTGCACGGGGTGAATTTGAACTGGGCAGCCGCCAAGTGATGACGCTTCCCCGTGCCGCGGTGCAGCTACGCGATGGCTTTGGCTACGTCCATCGCGTCAGCGATGCTGGCCAAATAACGGAGCTTAAAGTTTCCCTGGGCCAGCACTCGGGGGATCGCATTGAAATTCTCTCCGGCCTTGAACCTGGCGCCTTGGTGGTCGCCTCGGGCGGTGCTTTTCTTGGCAACGGTGATCAGGTGCGGGTGGTTGAGACCGACGCCGAGGAGGGGGTATGACGCTCAATACCTCATCCTGGGCGATTCGCAATCCTATTCCGGTTGTTCTGCTCTTCATCCTATTGACCTTCTGGGGGCTAATCTCCTTCCGAGGCTTGTTTATTCAGGACTTGCCGGATGTACAGCTGCCCCTCGTAGAGGTATCCGCCTCGTTGCCGGGGGCGGCTCCCGCCTTAATGGAGAACGAGGTTGCCCGCAAGATCGAGGACTCCATCGCTACCGTCTCCGGCGTCAAAAACATCTCTACAACGCTGACGGATGGCAATGCCGACATTGCTATTGAATTCAGACTGGAAAAGTCCTTGCAAGAGGCTCTGGAGGATGTGCGCGACGCTGTTGCTCGCATCCGCTCGGATCTACCCGCCGACCTGCGTGATCCAGTGATTCGGAAGGGTGAGTTTTTCAGTGAGCCGATTGTACGCTACGCGGTGAGCTCCTCCGATCTAGACGATGAGGCACTCTCCTGGTTCGTCGATGACAAAATGACCAAGGCCGTCTTGTCGGTGCCAGGCGTTGGCTCGGTTCGGCGTATCGGCGGGGTCGATCGCGAAGTCCGCGTGGCATTGGATCCGAACCGCCTGCTGGCGATGAACACGACAGCGTTGGATATCTCACACCAGCTGCGCCAGGCGCAGTTGGAGGCGCCCGGTGGGCGCGTGGATGTCGGCGGAGCCGAACAGGCCGTGCGCATCATCGCCAACGCTGAATCCGCAGCTGAGCTTGCGACGATGGAGCTGGCACTCAGCGACGGTCGGCGTATTCGCCTTGATGAGGTGGCGACGGTTACCGATACCGTGGCCGAGCGGCGCTCGATGGCATTGCTTGATGGCGCGCCCGTCGTCGGCGTCGAGATGACCCGTGCCGAGGGGTACGGCGAGGTAGATGTGGCCGAGGGGGTGCAGGCTGCTGTTGCCGACTTGCAGGCGCAATATCCCCATGTCGAGGTCGAAGAAGCCTTCAATTTTGTTGGGCCGGTGCTGGAGAACTACCAGGGCTCCATGCACATGCTATTCGAGGGCATGGCGCTGGCGGTGCTGGTGGTGTTCTGCTTTCTACGCAATTGGCGGGCCACACTGATAGCGGCGGTCACGCTTCCGCTGTCGATCACCCCCACCTTCGCTTTCATGCACCTGGTGGGCTTCTCGCTCAATGTGGTGACGTTGCTGGCGCTCTCGCTGGTGATCGGGGTGCTGGTGGACGATGCCATTGTCGAGATTGAGAATATCGAACGGCACCTGCTGATGGGCAAGCCCCCGCGCCGGGCCGCCATGGACGCGGCGGCGGAAATTGGCCTGGCCGTTGTCGCCACCACCTTTACATTGATTGCCGTTTTTCTGCCCACGGCCTTTATGAGTGGCACCGTCGGGCAATTCTTCGTTCAGTTCGGTTGGACGGCCTCGGTAGCGGTGCTGTTTTCGCTGCTGGTGGCGCGTCTTCTCACGCCCATGCTGGCTGCGTATCTGCTGCGCAAACCCCAACATCCCTCGCGCGATCCAACGTGGATTAACTACTACTTGATCGTTGCTAACGGGTGCCTGCGCCACCGTAAGACAACGCTCCTCGCGGCGGCGGCCTGCTTTGCAGGAGGTATCTGGCTGGCCTCGACCCTGCCGGGGACCTTCATACCCCCCGATGATAATTCCCAGACGCAGGCGACGCTCACCTTGCCGCCCGGTAGCACCTTGTCTGAAGCGGAGGCGCTTGCCGAGCAGGCACGCTCACGACTGGAGACGCAACAGCATGTAGTCAGCGTCTTCGCGGCCGTCGGTGAGGACTCCGGCAGCAGTGACTCTGATGTGACCTCGGTGGAACTGACCGTTGGTTTGGCGGATCGCGCAACCCGCGCGGGCGTTACGCAGCAAGACATAGAGCAGCAGTTACGCATTGCACTCGCCACGCTTCCCGGCGTGCGAACTCGCGTAGGCGACGAGGGGGATGGCTATGAGTTGGTGCTCGCCGGTGAGGATAGCCGAGTGCTTGAACTGCATGCCCGCCAAGTCGAGCGGGAGATGCGCGCCATTCCCGGCATCGGCGCGGTGAGTTCGACGGCCAGCCTGGTCAGGCCTGAACTCATTGTACGCCCTGATTTTGCCCGCGCCGCCGACCTTGGGGTCTCGGCTCAGACCATCGCCGATACGCTGCGCATCGCGACCGTGGGCGATAACGCCGAGGACCTTCCTAAGTTGAACTTCAGCTCGCGTCAGGTGCCGGTGATGGTTCGGCTGGCGGATGCCGCTCGGGAGGATATGGCGACCCTTAAACGGCTACCAGTGCCTGGTGCGAACGGGCCAGTGCCGCTGGAGAGCGTGGCTAACGTTGAGTGGAGCAGCGGTCCTTCGGAAATCACCCGGCATGATCGTCTGCGCAACGTCAATTTCGAGGTGAGCCTGCAAGGGCAGCCTTTGGGAGAAATCGAACAGGCCGTGCAGGCACTGCCCAGTTTACGTCAGTTGCCGCGCGGCGTGTTTCAGAAAGCAGAAGGCGATGCAGAGGAAATGGAGGAGCTTGCCTCAAGCTTCGGAATTGCCATGCTGACCGGCGTGCTGTGTATCTATATGTTGTTGGTGCTGCTGCTCAAGGATTTCATGCAACCGGTCACTATTCTGGTGGCGCTGGTGCTCTCCGTACCTGGGGCTTTCCTGGCGCTGTTCCTCACGCAGACGCCCGTGTCGCTGCCTGCCATGATCGGATTGATCATGCTGATGGGCATCGCCACCAAGAACTCAATCCTGCTGGTGGACTACATCATTATTGCCCGTCGGGTGCATGGGTTGGAACGCGTGGACGCCATTATTGATGCCTGCAAAAAACGTGTCCGGCCCATCGTGATGACCACCATTGCCATGGGGGCGGGCATGATGCCGATCGCCCTAGGATGGGCTGGCGATCCCAGCTTTCGGGCCCCCATGGCCTTAGTGGTCATTGGCGGGTTGATCACGTCGACGCTGTTGAGCCTGCTGGTCATTCCTGTTGTTTACAGCTGTATTGACGATTTTGTGAACTGGCTGCGACGCTTGACGGAAAACTGCAGGGTGATAACAACGGCTGAGAGTGATTAATATTGGGCAAAATCTAGGAGGGTGACTAATGCGTTCAGAAAAAGACAAGATGCTAGCAGGAGAGCTCTATAACCCTGCTGATCCGCTACTGCTAAAAGAGCGTGAAGAAACAAGGCGACAAGTGAGGCTCTACAATCACGTATTGGAAACTGACGCCCAGCGCTTGAAAGCCTTGAAATCGTTGTTCGGATCGACGGGAGAAAACCTCTATATAGAACCTAATTTACGCTTGGATTACGGGTATAACATTCATGTAGGCGAAAACTTTTTCGCTAACTTCGACTGTATCCTGCTAGATGTTTGTGAAATACGCTTTGGCGATAACTGCATGCTTGGGCCGAATGTGCAGATTTATACGGCGACCCATCCGCTTGATCCGCATGAGCGCAATGCGGGTAAAGAATACGCAAAGCCGATTACGTTTGGCGATAACGTCTGGATTGGTGGCGGCGCCATCATTAATCCAGGCGTTAGAGTAGGCAATAACGTGGTCATAGCGTCGGGCGCTGTTGTAACCAAGGATGTACCCGATAATGTGGTGGTAGGCGGTAATCCTGCTCGCATAATTAAAAATATTGCAGTGAAGGGTGGGTAATCGTTAGCTTGCGTTGAGGTAAGGGCTTGTCTTCTATCCTTTATTCGCTCTGAGAATGGTTGACCGACGTGAATGGACAAATGCACTGTGGCCATCAGCAAACAGTGCATGTGCGAGTTAGAAGGCTAGAGGATAGGGGAGCTCACATCTTGCTGAGCATTTCGACCGCTTGATCGAAGTGTCCGTCACGCTCTGCCCAGCGTAAGAAATTGACTTTCTCCACCAAAATTTCCTTGGGTGTCGGTTGCTGTTGAAACAGTGTCATGACCTCTTCGATGTAATCATTGAGCGGCATATAGCCTTCACGGGTCGACTGGCCCGGCGTCAGCTCCGTCTGCACCGCAGGGGGCGCAAGCTCGATGAGCTCGACCTTACCCTTGAGCTGCTCGCGTAGTGAGATTGTGTAAGAGTGGATGGCTGCCTTGGTGGCGTTATAGGTGGGCGTGCCGCTTAACGGCACAAACGCTAACCCCGAGGAGACGTTCACGATCGCCGCGTCTGGCTGGTTTACCAGATGGTCGGTCAGTGCGTTCGTTAGCCGGATCGGCCCGAGTAGATTGGCAACGACTGTCTGCTCGGCATCGCTCAGGTCGCGGGTGCGGGACAAGTCCTCGCGCCGCATAATGCCCGCATTGTTGATCAGTACATTGAGGTTGGGGTGCTCGGCGATGACACGCTCAGCAAAGGCGGTGATCTCCTCTGGATCCTCAACATCGACAACCATCGCGTGCATGTCGCGCTGGCCAGCAATGGTCTCCTCCAGCGTTTCCATGCGCCGACCGGCGACGATCACGGTGTTGCCAAGCGCATTGAAACGTAAGGCAAGTTCACGACCAATCCCGGAGCCACCGCCGGTGATAAGTATGGTGTTTCCTGACATTTTCATGGTTTAACTCTCCGTCTACTTTTAGAGGCGAATGCCACTCACTTTTTACCAATTTGGCGGCGGCGGGGCTTGCCAGCATCTACAAAAAACTTGCCTGATCCTATAGGCGAGAAGAAAAGCCTTCATCGCCATGCTAACGTTGAGCCGAAACGCTAGAGAAAAGCTCATGAACTCACTCAAACAGGCGGTTCAGACGTATGCCAAACGTCACGCCAATAGCGATGGTTTGGCGTTAACATCCGTGCCGGGCCTGCGAATGATGTGCGTCGAGGCGCCAGCTGGCGATCTGCAATCGGTCTATAAGCCACTGGTATGTTTGGTTCTCCAGGGCGCCAAGCGCATTCTTGTTGGGAAACAACAAGCGGTCTTGTCCGCCGGGGAGTCGGTGATCGTCAGCGCTGATATGCCCGTGGTGGGTAGGATTGTGCAGGCAAGTACGGAGGAGCCCTATCTAGCCGTTGCGGTCGAGCTGGATAGGGCGATCCTGCGTGAGCTAGCCGCTCATATAGGGAGTGCCCATGCCCAGCAACTACCCGAGATACCGACCTTATTTGCCGAAGATAGTGAAGTCGAGGTGATTGACTGCGTATCAAGGCTGATGAAACTGCTGGATCGCCCTGATTCAGCGCCGCTTCTTCGCCCAGGCATCATGCAGGAGTTGCATTACTGGCTGCTGTCGGGCCCTCAGGGGGCCGCTTTACGGGATATCGCCGACCCGGATAGCTACGCGAGCCGCCTTGCTGACGCCATTGCACTCTTGCGAGCCGAGTACACGTCTCGGGTGTCGGTGGAGCAACTAGCGGCAAAGGCAGGCATGAGCCTCAGCTCGTTTCACAAACACTTCAAGCACATGACCTCGCTAACGCCGGGACAGTATCAACAGCGGCTGCGTTTGATTGAAGCGCGCCGCCTCATGCTCGACGAGGGATGCTCCGCGAGTAATGCTGCCTTTGAGGTCGGTTACGAGAGCGTATCGCAATTCACTCGCGAATACGGCCGTCTTTTTCAAACACCACCGAAGCGCGATGCTCTCCGCTATCAAAAATCTCTCCAAGCCGTTAATGGAGACGTTCCTGAAGCGCAACGAATAGGCGCTTGAGGTACATGGCTGCTTACTCGGGGAGTTTGGCAATGACCTTGATTTCAAAATCAAAGCCCGCCAGCCAAGTGACGCCGACCGCTGTCCAGTTAGGGTAAGGTTTTTCCGGAAACGCGCGCGCCTTGGCTTCCAACCAGATAGGGAATTGGGCTTCCGGATCGGTATGGAAGCTTGTCACATCGACGATATCGTCGAAGCTTGCGCCTGCTGCCTCCAGAACACGCTGCAGGTTATCAAACGCGAGCTGTACCTGAGCGGCGAAGTCTGGCTCGGGCGAGCCGTCTTCACGGCTGCCGACCTGGCCCGACACGAACAGAAAATCGCCAGAGCGGACAGCAGCGGAATAGGTGTTTTGTTCATAAAGTGCTTGGCGGCCTTGGGGGAAAACGACGTCACGCTTAGCCATGGGTATCTCCATCAGTAGGCCGGAACCGACCCGTTGTTTACGATGAAGTCACTTTAAGCCTGCATTTGTGGTGGATAAACGGCGAATTCTGTTCAACATTGTTTGTAGTTTTCAAACAATCACAAGGTGTTTGACTTAGCCATGGATCGTTTTAACGCAATGCAGGCATTCGCCCGAGTCGTGGAGACGGGCAGCTTTACCAAGGCAGCTGATACACTGCACATGAGCAAGACCAGCGTGACGCAACTGGTGCAACAATTAGAGGCACGGCTGCGTGTAAAGCTGCTCAACCGCACCACTCGCAAGGTTAACGTCACGGCGGACGGTGCCGCCTATTACGAGCGCGTTATAAAGCTATTAGCCGATATGGATGATGCTGAAACCAGCCTCTCCAATGCTTCTGTGCTGCCTCGCGGCCGACTAAGGGTAGACGTGCCCAGCCCTTTCGCGCGCATGATTTTGATCCCCGCTTTGCCTGCTTTCCATGCTCAATATCCCGATATTCAAATCGATATGGGGGTAAGTGATCGCATGGTGGATCTGATCGGTGAAAGCGTGGATTGCGTGGTGCGTGGCGGTGAGCTTACCGACCTATCGTTGATGGCGCGTCGCGTGGGTGATCTGACGCTGGGTGTTTACGCTGCACCGAGCTATCTGGAGAGAGCTGGTATTCCTTCACACCCACAAGAACTCTCAGCTCCACCTCACTACATTGTTGGTTTCCGCTGGGCACGTTCTGGCTTGGCCTTTCCCTATGCCCTGCACTGCAATGCAGAGCGTGTCACCGTGCAGGGGCGTTATGTGATCTCGGTCGACGATGGGAACGCTGGGCTTGCAGCGGGCTTGGCGGGACTCGGCGTAATCTGGCTACCGGATTACATGGCTAGAGAGCACGTATCGCGTGGCGAACTGGTTCGCCTATTTGATGGCTGGCATCTCGACCCAATGCCGATGTACGTCGCTTTTCCACCGAATCGGCACGTCAGCGCCAAGCTGCGTGTGTTCATTGATTGGGTGGTAGATTTGATGGCGCAGCATGCGCCTATCGTTGATCGACAGATGCATAAACGCTAACGGTGAAGCCTTTCCTCTTTAAATAGTACCCGACGGTCAGCTCGGGTATCCCCAATAAAAGGCATAACCAAAGGCTTCACCGCATATCAGTTTGCCTCGTTTCTGTCGGCAGATAGGGCAACGTCCTTATACTTTTCGAGCGACTCAATCCGCTCGTTTAGCGCATGACTAATTGAGTCATAGGCGGTGCTTCCCAAAGCCAAGCGTAATGGCGGGTTCTGCATATCCGCTGCTTTAATAATGGCATCAACGGTATTGGTCGCATCGCCTTTAATGGCAAAGGCGCCTGATGCTAGTGCTCTACGTAGCTCCCCCGCAGGGGTGTTTTCATAAGCTGGCATGGGATGTGTGCGGTCTAGCCCTTCCGCGAAGTTTGTGGCTGTTGGGCCCGGCTCGGCGATAATGAAGTCAATACCAAAAGGTGCGGCCTCCTTCGCCACTGACTCGATAAACCCTTCAATGCCCCACTTAGTGGCGTGATAAAGGCTGAAGCTTGGATAGGCGATCTGGCCGCCCTCCGACGATACCTGAACAATGCGGCCGCCCCCTTGTTCGCGAAGGTGGGGGAGCACTGCGCGGATGAATTGCATGGAGCCGGTGAGGTTCGTCGCTATTTGCCGCTCGATCTGTTGGTCGCTAGCTTCTTCGGCAGCGCCAAAGAGACCATACCCCGCATTACTGACAACGACATCGATTCGATCCAACGTCGTGAACGCTCGTGAAACGGCATCTCTCATCGTCGATGTATCGGTTACGTCGAAGGTCAACTGCTGCAAACGATCTCCGTGTAGGGCTAACAAGTCGTCCAGCGCACCCTTGCGTCTTAGCGTGGCCACAACGCGGTCGCCGCGTTCGAGCAGCCGTTCAGTAAGTAGGCGGCCGAGGCCGGTGGATGTGCCTGTGATAAGCCAGGTTTTAGTCATAAGAAATCTCCTAAGTCATTAATCAAATGTTGCAAGACATAGGCTAGGGCAGTATCACTGGTTAGAGAATGCTCAACAATTGGCACGAGGAGGTGAAAGTAATTCACTAATGAGTAAGCCAACGTTAGCCGACCTCAAGGCCTTTCAGGCCGTGGCCGAACACCGCAGCTTTCGCCGAGCAGCCGACCTAATGGGCGTCAGCCGTTCTTCACTTAGCCACACCGTACGTACGCTGGAACAAAGGTTGGGAACCAGGCTGCTGCACCGAACCACCCGTAGCGTCTCTTTGACCGAGAGCGGTGAGCGCCTGCTACTACGTTTGAGTCCGCTATTGAGTGACTTGGACACGATCCTCGAAGATGCATCAAGCTTCGAAGGAAAGGTCACGGGCAGGTTGCGTATCAACGGTAACGAAGCGGCTATTCGCTTGTTGCTGCAAACTGTTGTGCCGCAGTTTCTCACCCTTCATGAAGGCGTCGAGCTTGATCTTGTGGCAGAGGGGCGGCTTGTGGATATCGTCGGGCAGGGGTTTGATGCGGGCGTCAGGCTGAGAGAGGCAGTTCCTCAGGATATGATAGCCATCCCCGTGGGTCATGATTTGCGCTTTCTTGCCGTTGCCTCACCTAGCTATCTACATAGCCGTCCGATACCCGAAACGCCAAGCGACCTAGCGTCTCAACAATGCATAAGACAGAGGCTGCCGAGTGGCAAGCTCTACCGCTGGGAGTTCCACCAGAATGGCCAGGACGTGGCGGTTGATGTGCCCGGCGCTCTGACCTTGGATAGCAGCCCACTTATGGTGGAAGCCGCCGCGGATGGATTAGGCATTGCCTATGTACCGGAGTCTTACGCTCAAGCCTATTTGAGCGATGGAAGGCTGGTTACCGTGCTCGATGAGTGGTGTCCACGGATCCCTGGGCTGTTTCTCTATTACCCGAATAACCGGCTTGTGCCGCCAAGCCTGCGTGCCTTCATCGATCTGCTGCAAGAGAGGCGAGTTTAAGCTGGATGAGACGAGTTTAAACTGGAGGAAAGTGTCCCGGATTGAGTATTCATCTAACACCTCGGCCTAAGCTTTGCTTTCCCTTACCAGTTGCCAGAAGCCTCCGCCTACCTAGGCCGCTCCGCCATGATGCGCGCAAGGCGCTCTAGGGCCAGTTCGAGCCGTTCGATCAAACCCTCCAGCAGTACGCGGCGGTCGGCGGGGACATCGCCATAGGCGATAATCGCTTCGTCCAGCTGTTTACCTGCTTCACGAATCCCTTGGGGTGGCCGCCCGTTGGCGCTCTCTTCAAACCCGCCAGCTAGCGTGCCTAGTAGGTGGCGATGCGCCTCGCGGATTCGCGGGTGCGGTGCATCATCAAGCCGATCACGCAGGCGCAGCGTAGCGGTGCCAACATCCAACCCGGTCAAACCAAGAATAAACAGGTGGCGTTGGTCTTCGGGTAGCATGTCGTCATGCTGCGCCAGTTGCAGAAGCCGATCCGCCATGTGGCCGCTGAAGCGGGTTTCGGCGTCGCGAATCGAGCGCTGGCTTAGCTCATGGATATCGGTGGAAATCGCATTGATTAAACGCCGCCGCCGAAGTCGGGTGCCCAGCCCCGGCAGCAAGCGAAAGCTCATTACCACGCAGCTTAGCCCAATCACTACGGCCACCACCCGGTTGGCAAAACTGTCGAACGAGAAATCCATGCCGTTGCCGGGCATGGTTAGCAGAATATTGAAGATAGTGAAGGCTAGGCAGTAGCCCATGGTGGCTAGGTTAGTGGCACCTAATAGTCCTAAGAACAGCGGTGTACCAAACAGCATTGCTAGCATCGGAAAACCGTTGGCCTGGGAGAGCAATACATGGCCGAACAGAAAAGCACTAGGAATCGCCGCCAGCATACCTTTATAAAACATCATGGTGATGGCGAGGGGATTGTCACGGCTGGCGAAAAAGGCGGAAAACAGTGTGCCCAGCATCATCGCGATCATGGCGCTCTGCCAGGCGGTGACGATCCAGAAAGTCGCCAGTAGCGAAAATACTAGCCCTGAGCGAATGGCGTTAATACCGGCGGCGAGGTGATCGCGGTGCCAGGCCAGTGGCGATGAGCGCAGTTTATGGCTCTCCGGCGAGGCAATCGCCTCCCGGGCATCGAGCATGATCATGGCGTGGCCGATCGATTCACGTAGCCCCAACCGCAGACGTCGATCGAGGGGAGCTAAGCTGGCCTCTTCCTCGCTTTCATGAACCCGATGGCGTAGCGACTGGAGAGCTTTTCTGGCCTCAATGACCCCTTTGACGTGTTCAGCATCGCGAAAGCCTTTTGCGACCTCGCCCGCGAGTTCGATACTTTGCGGAGCGAGTCGGTCAGCGTGGTCGTGCATCAGTTGGTGCAGCGCCTGCAGGTTGGCGAAAAAGCGCAGCGTGCGGCGGGTTAGTACATGGGCTGCCCGAACTCGGCCGGGGCCTACCGGGCCTTCAAAGCGGGCGGCCTGGCTGTCAGTTTCCAGCAGGGTTAACGGCCCGAGGCTGCTGCGCAGGGCTTTCTGCATCGCTGGAATATCGTCGCTGGCTTCTAAGCGCAGGGCGGCATGCTCGAAGGCTTCGTTGATCACGCTGTCGGCCTGAGTGGCAAGGTGGGCGCCCACATGGGATGGCCAGAGCAGCGAGCTGACCAGCATGGCGCAGATGGCGCCCAGCCCGAGCTCGGTAAGGCGCGCCACGGCGATATCGAAGATCCCGGCGGGCGAACTGCCGCTGGAGATGACCACGATCAGCATGGCGGTTACGGAGGCCATCAGACAGCCGTAGGTGTAGTTATTACGCCACAGCGAGCCCACGTAAGTGCATAGCATAATCCAAGCGGTCAGCACGATAAGCGCAGGCACGCGAGCCTGGGCAAAGAGTGCCATGATCGCGATACCCGCCATGGCGCCAATCAAGGTGCCGACAAGTTGGCAGATGCCTTTTTCTACCACCATGCCGCTCATTGGGCGTATCTGCAGAAACGCTGCCGACATCAGCGCCCAGTAGGGGCGCTCCAAGTCGAACATAAGCGCGATATAGAGCGCGAGCATCATCGCCAGGGTGGTCTTGATCGCAAACTTGACCGCCGTAGCGTTGGGCGTCAGGTAGGTACTAACAAACGGCGACATGGGTTACTCAGACTGTTCGGCAGCGTTTTTAGCAGGGCGGACGCGCACCGTTGCCGTCATGCCGACGCTCAGCAGGGTGTCATCAGGAACGTCTTCTAGTGTAATGCGCACCGGAATACGCTGCGCCAAGCGCACCCAGCTAAAGGTGGGCTCCACTTGCGGTAGCAGCTGCTGGTTAAGGGTTGTGTTGCTATCGGCAATGCCTCGGCCAATACCCGCCACTCGGCCTTCCAGATGGGTGTCGCCGTTCATCAGAATCACATCCACCGGATCGCCCATGTCGATCGATGTCATTTTGGTCTCTTCGAAATAACCCACGACGTAGAAGGAATTATCCGTGATCAGCGCCATTACCGGCGTGCCGCGATTAGCGTAAGTGCCAGCGGTAAGATGGACATTGAGGATATGGCCGCTGACCGGTGCGGTTATTTGGGTGCGCGCTAAATCAAGCTGGGCGCTGGCCAGCTCCGCCTGAGCCTGCTGTAAATCGGCAGCGGCAATGCGCGAGTTGATTTGGGCAATCTGCTGGTTTTCTGCGCTAATCGCACGATTGTTGCTCAGCTGGTTACGTCGACTCTCCTCGGCGCGGCTTAGCTCCAGGGTCGCCTGGCGATGGTCAACCGTGGCCTGGGCGCTGTCCACCGCCGCTTGGTAACGCGTGTTATCGATCTCAAACAGCGTATCGCCTTGGGCAACATGGTCGGTGTCCACTACTTCAAGTGTGCGTACCCAGCCAGAGACATCGGGGGCAATCGTCACCACTTCCGCATGAACCCGAGCGTCACGAGTCCAGGGGGTATAGAGGTAGTAGTGCCATAGCCATGCACCAGCGGCAACGGCAATGGCGACAATAACGAGGGTGAGCAAAATACGGAGCGAAGGGCGCATCGGCGATTCTCTCAAGGGCTGTCTTAAGGGCTTTGAAGCAAAACAGTAAAAATGAACGTGGTGGCAGCGGTGAGGATGACAAATAATGAAATGTCGAACCACGCCTCGTACCAGAGCGCGTACTCGCCGACCACCCAGTGCAGTAGTGAACGAATGGTCAGCGTAGCCACAAAGCCGATCAGCGCGTAGATCAACAGAGGGCTTAAGTAGATGCCACCGACAGCGATTTCGTGAAGACCCATAACATCCTTAAGTGGCCTGGAAGTAACGACAATGGGAGGCGCTAAATGGGGCTAATGACGTGCCAGACATTTATCCCCTGCCAGTGAAAGTGATTCAGCACCAGTATAGAGAGCGAGAGCATAGTTTGCCTTATAACGGCGAACGAGGTGTAGGTTCGTGTGCGGTGGCCCTGGTTGGGTTCATTCCCAGCCCCGCTCGCGGGTGTGCTAAAGTGCAGCTTCGTTGTTTTCCTTTGTTTATCCTCTGAATAGTTGATTGTTGCCCGTGAGAACAGATAGCCGCCTCTCTCGTATGCTGCATGTGCTGCTGCACATCGCGCGGGAATCCCAACCGATTACTTCAGAGCAGATTGGCGCCATGCTGGGCACCAATGCTGCCGTGGTGCGGCGCACTATGGCGGGCCTTCGTAAGGCGGGCTATGTAAAGTCTGAAAAGGGGCACAACGGCGGCTGGCGCATCGCCTGTGATTTGCACAGCGTAACGCTGCTGGATATACACAACGCCGTAGGCGGACCGCGCATTTTCGCCATCGGCACCGACCGTGATAACCCGGACTGCGCGGTAGAGCAGGTGGTTAATGCGGCGCTTTTTGATGCCATGCGCGAAGCAGAAGCGCTACTGATCGACCGCTTGGGAGCGGTCACGCTGGCGGAACTAGCCACTCAGTTTGACGATATTGCGACGCGCAAAGGCTACCAACTGCCGACGCCTTAATCTTCACCACCAACCCGATTAGCGTTAATCGGCATTCTCAACATTGCCATTGACCTCTGTACGCTTTTTAATGTATCAATAAAAGATACATGAAATGAGTTTATTCACCATGGGCTTAAAAGACTGGGTGTACACGGAGGAAGGGCAATGAGTTTTGATGCAGTGATTATCGGTGGCAGCTACGCAGGCATGGCGGCAGGGCTACAGCTAGCCCGAGCAAGGCGGAAAATATTACTGATAGATGCGGGACAACCCCGTAACCGTTTTGCTTCTCACTCCCATGGTTTTTTAACCCAGGATGGTGCACCACCCGCAGAGATAGCAGCAGAGGCCCGTAGCCAACTGATGGAGTACCCAACGGTTGAGTGGCGCACGGGGCGGGTGGAGGCAGTAACGGGGACGGCTGATAATTTCTTGGTGGCGCTGGCCGATGGCAGCACCTATCAGGCACGGCGCATTATTCTGGCCGCGGGTGTTACCGATGAGCTTCCAGGCTTACCGGGGCTCGCCGAGCAGTGGGGAAAATGCGTTTTCCACTGCCCGTACTGCCACGGCTATGAGCTGGGCAAAGAGGGTATCGGTGTGCTGGCAACCTCAGAACTCGCGATGCACCATGGTTTGATGCTGCCCGACTGGGGCGCAACCACGCTGTTTGTTAACGATGCCTTTGAACCCACTGCTGAGCAACTGGCTCAGCTTAAGGCGCGCGGTACTCATATCGAATATGGCGCAGCGGCACGGCTAGTCTCCCAAACAGAGATTGGCGTTGAGCTGGTAATGCAGGATGGTCGGGTGTTTCCATTGGTGGGCTTATTTGTCGCGCCGCGCATTCACCTTAGCCCGTTAGCAGCTCAATTGGGATGCGAGCTAGAGGAGTCTCCCATGGGCTGCATTGTTAAAACCGATGCAATGCAGGCCACTTCAATCCCCGGTGTTTTCGCCTGCGGTGATGTAGCCCGCGCCGCAGGGTCGGTCACCTTTGCCGTGGCTGATGGCGCCATGGCCGGGCTTTCTACACACCGGTCGCTGATGTTTGGGTGTTAAGCAAAAGACTGATCTATGCAGAGCCGCCAAGGGGCATGAAGAGTGCCACTTGGCGTGCACTAACTGATCTAGCGCTTCATGCGCATGACGATGATTAGCTGTGTTGCTGCACCTGCAGCGGCAATAACCCCCGCGCCAATGGCTAATGTCGAAACGGGAAGGTGGAAAGCCAGCAAAACGCCCCCGAACGCCGCGCCTATCGCACTGCCTAAATAGAGCGCTGATTCATTGAGTGCGACCGCCAGGTTACCGTCGCCGTGGGCTTGGCGTGCACGAACGAGTTCATTGTTTTGTGGCACTTGAAGCGCCCAGCCCACAGCACCCCAAAGCGCAATTGGAAGTAACGTCAGCAGTGGGTGAACCGACGCCGTGAAAGGTAGAGCAATGAGCGCCAAAAAGAGCAGCAACATAATCGCCAGGGTAATCACAGGGCCGATAAACCTGTCCACCAGAGGCCCAATCAGAAAACTGCCCACGACGCCGCCAATCCCCCACACCCATAAATAGCCGGTAATTGACTGAACAGCACCTGACTCGGTGGCCGCCATAAACGGGGCAATAAAGGTATACATCCCCAAACTGGCCACAGCGCCCAATAAGGAAACCGCCAGAATGGCCATGGCATGAGGGCTTCGCAAAATAGCGAGCTTGCGAACAAGTGAAAGCGTTGGTGCGGATGGAAGAGCAGGTAGTTTTACCTGTAGCCCCGCGTAGGCGATTAACCCAAGTGCTGAAATAAGCCACATCGCTGACTCCCAACCTAAACGCTCTGCTAGCAACAGGCTGATAGGCACCCCCAGCACCGTGCCGCTCGCCATACCGCCCATAATGATGGCAATCGCTTTACCGCGGTGGGCCTCAGCCGTTATGGCGGCTGAGGCGGCAATGCCCATGGCAAGGTAAACCCCTGCGCCAACGCCAGCGACCGCCCGCCATATCGAGAGTGATATAAAACTGGTGGCTAGTGCGCTGGCGATATTTGCCACAATAAAAACGGCTAACGCTAGTAGTAAACCCAGGCGTTGGTGCTTGCCAGGTAGTAGCGCAACGACGACAGGCGAGCCTAAGCCATAGGCTAAGGTGAATGCCGTGACTAACTGAGCAGCCG
>CEGE01000921.1_pt1 | contig 20526 bp, 17 predicted proteins | sample 306311 | NCBI WGS metagenome assembly CEGE01 (sample SAMEA2755654, study PRJEB7226) | microbial mat metagenome | biome: microbial mat; feature: hypersaline; material: grass silage | place: USA | collected 2014-02-19 | depth 0 m | reverse complement strand
CCGCCACAGGCCGCGCTGCAGTTTCCTGAGTCGCTGTCTGGCGGCATGGTCAAGCGCGCCGCCCTTGCCCGTGCCTTAGCGCTTGATCCTGACATTCTGTTTCTTGATGAGCCCACGGCGGGGCTTGACCCTATTGGCGCGGCGGCCTTCGATCAGTTGCTGGTCACCCTTCGCGATGCGCTGGGTTTCAGCGTTTTCCTGGTCACCCATGACCTGGATACGCTCTACGCTGCCTGCGATCAGGTCGCGGTACTTTCACAGAAACGTGTGCTGGTGGTGGATACCATCGATAAAGTGGCGGATACCGACGATGAATGGGTTCAAGACTACTTTCACGGCCCGCGAGGTCGAGCCGCTCAGCGTGCTCATACCGGCTCTTCAAATAACGCTAACGTCCAGGAGTGACTGCACATGGAAACACGGGCGCATCACGTTTTAATCGGTCTCTTCACGCTGGCCACTGCCGCTGGCGCGCTGCTGTTTGCACTATGGATGAGCTATGCAGCAGGCGAACGTAGCTACCAGCCTTACCGCATTCTATTTGAGCGCAGCGTGAGCGGCTTATCAGTCGGCAGCCGAGTGCAATATAACGGTATTGAGGTGGGGGACGTCACCGAGCTTAACCTTAATCCTGATGACCCTCGGCAAGTGATTGCCCATATCCGCGTCTACGATGACGCACCGATTAAGACAGACACCCGGGCAAAACTTGCCTTTGCCAGCATCACCGGCAGCATGTCCGTGCAACTTCACGGCGGCACCCCTAAAGCCCCACTGCTAATTGACCAAACCGATATCGAAGCACCGTTTATAAACGCAGACCCTTCGCCCATCGCTACGCTGTTTGATGAGGGCGAAGATATGATCGAAAACATCAATTCAATCCTGCAAAACGTCAACGAACTGTTTGACGATAATAACCGTGACCAGGCAGGCAGTATTTTAACCAACATTGCTCAGATCACCGAAATGATTGCCGCCCAGCAGAACGCCCTAGACCAGAATATGGCGCTTTTCGGCGAAGCCACTCGCCAGGCAACTAACACGCTTAGCAGCATCGACGAACTTAGCCAGGAAGCGACACAGCTACTGCGTCAAGATGGCCGGCTGGTAATGGAGAGTGCCGCTGATGCGAGCCACGATGTGGCCCGGGCGGCTCAACGCATTGAGCAATTAGTGGAGACTAACGCTGGTGCCATCGAAGGCAGCCTGCAGGGCGCGCAAGATATTGCCCCGGCGCTCTCTTCGCTACGCTCAACACTCGATACACTGGATCGTATCACCCGCCAGCTAGAGGAGAGCCCAACAGACTTTTTCCTGGGCCGTGATCAGGTAGAGGAGTTCCGCCCATGACATTACGCCCCACCGCCATCGCTTTAGTTAGCGCTGCGCTGCTACTCAGCAGTGGCTGCTCAATATTGCCCGAAAGTGAGCCAGCGACCCTGTATCGTCTGCCCAGTAGCGATATACAGCCCGTCACATCAGATTCTATGACCACCCGCCAACGCCTGGCAGTGGCGGCCCCACAGGCGGGGCATTTACTGAGTAGCAACCGCATTGTGGTTTACCCAGAGGGTAATGTGGTTAATGTGTACGAAGCTGCCCGCTGGCAAGAGAATGCCCCTGCTTTACTCCAATCGCGCTTGATTGAAGGGCTACAGCAGGTAGCGGGCTTGCCTGACCCGGTGGGTGAAATTGGCGATATGCGTTATCGGCCTAGCGGCATCCAAGTGGGCAAAATGCGCGTCCCGCTGGGCGTCATCGGAATTATTTACGAGTCGCGCCCAAATGTAACCCTGGAAGCCGCCAGCCTATGTTTGAAGTCGGGCAACGCCTGTATTTTGCGCGGCGGGTCGGAAGCCAGCCAGTCAAATGCCGCCATTAGCGCCTGTATCCAAACGGGGTTAGCTGATGTAGGCCTGCCAGCGGGTAGTGTGCAGGTAGTCGCCACCACTGATCGCGCGGCGGTGGGTGAAATGATTAGCATGCCGGAATATGTCGACGTGATTATCCCCCGCGGTGGAAAGTCGTTGATTGAGCGTATCAGCCGTGATGCCCGCGTACCGGTTATCAAACATCTCGACGGTGTTTGTCATGTGTATATCGATACCACCGCTGATCCCGCCAAAGCGCTAGCCATCGCCGTCAATGCGAAAACTCATCGCTACGGCACCTGTAACACCATGGAAACGTTGCTGGTTGATGCGCCGATTGCTGACCTGCTGCTGCCGGAACTGGCCCGCGCTTATGCCGAACATGAAGTTGAACTGCGTGGCTGCCAGCGTACGCAGGCATTGTTGCCACAGGCGGCAGCTGCTGAAGAAGCCGATTGGTATGCCGAGTATTTGGCCCCCGTGCTGGCAATCAAAGTGGTCGATGGTATCGATGAAGCGATTGCCCATATTGAACAGTACGGCTCTCACCACACTGATGCGATTGTCACCCAGGATTATTCACTCGCACGCCGCTTTATGGCGGAAGTCGACTCCAGTTCGGTGATTGTGAATGCCTCTACCCGGTTTGCCGATGGTTTTGAGTACGGGCTTGGCGCTGAGATCGGAATTTCAACCGATAAGCTTCACGCCCGTGGGCCTGTCGGTTTGGAAGGGCTAACCACTCAGAAATACGTCGTATTTGGCGATGGCCAGGTGCGTGAATAGGGTGGTGGCATGAGTCAAACGGAGCAGCGTATCGGCATGTTGGGCGGCACCTTTGACCCTGTTCATCTGGGGCATTTGCGCAGCGCGGTAGAGTTGCATGAGGCGCTGTCGCTTGATCGGCTACATATGATACCGGCTCAACAGCCACCGCTACGTGGGCGACCCCAAGTCTCGGCGAAACAGAGATTGGCGTTATTAGAAGCGGGTATCGGTGCGACACCTGGGCTGATCGCCGATGACCGCGAGCTGCGCCGTGACGGCCCCTCTTATAGCGTCGATACACTGGCTGAGCTGCGTGGGGAAGTTGGCGAACAGGCCCGTCTGGTGATGGCGATTGGTTTTGATGCCTTTTTGCGGCTCGCCCAGTGGCACCAGCCGGAGCGCTTGTTTGAGTTTGCTCATCTAGTGGTGATTGCCAGACCGGGCTATGACGATCCGTTACCGGCATCATTAATGGAACTGGTAGCGCATCGCAGAGTCGATAGCGTAGACGCATTGATGCAGCGGCCTTGCGGCGGCTATCTGCCATTGGAACTGCCATCACTGATGGCGATCTCGGCGACGTATATCCGCGAGCGTTTGGAGGCCGGGAAAAGCGTGCGCTATTTACTGCCAGAAGCCGTTGAATTGGCCATTACGCAGGACGGACTTTATCGACAACGCGAATAGCGCTGGCAGTCATCAAAGAAGCCGTTACAATGGCCGGCTTTATTGACCGATTAACCAATAAGGTTGTCTTTAGGAGTCATGCACATCGATACATTGAAAAATCTAGCGGTTGACGCGCTAGAAGAACTGAAAGCACGTGACATTACACAGTTGGATGTTGCCAAATTAACCGAGGTTACCGACCTCATGCTGATTGCCAGTGGCACTTCGACCCGCCATGTGGCTGCCCTGGCGCAAAACGTCGTGGAAAAAGCCAAGGCTGCAGGGCTTGGCCCGCTGGGCGTTGAAGGTGGCGATAACGCCGATTGGGTACTGGTCGACCTGGGGGATGTCGTTGTCCACGTGATGATGCCCGAGGCACGCACCCTGTATGACTTAGAGCGGCTGTGGGCCGATCTGCCCAGCGACTCGGGTGCCATTGGCGACTCTCTTGAGCGCTTCCAAGAGCGAGCCGGCATGTCATGAAGATCCGGCTGTTAGCGGTAGGAAGCAAAATGCCTGGCTGGGTAGAAGAGGGCGTCAATACTTACCGCAAGCGGCTACCGAGAGATTTTAATCTCGAGATAGAAGAAATTGCCCTCGGTCAGCGTGGCAAAAATGCAGATATCGCGAAGGCGCGTGCCCAAGAGGCGCAGCGAATTCGCGACAAGTTGCGTGGCGACGAGTATCTAGTCGCGCTGGAAGTCAAAGGTAAGCCTTGGACCACCGAACAGTTAGCGCAAGAAGCCGATGCCTGGCGCATGGCCGGGCGAGATATTGTCCTGCTTGTGGGGGGGCCAGACGGTCTCGAGCCCTCGCTCTCTGCGACGGCTGACAAAACCTGGTCGATCTCCCCGCTGACGCTGCCTCACCCGCTGGTGCGGATTATGCTGGCCGAGCAGCTCTACCGTGCCTGGACACTACTGGTAGGTCACCCTTATCACCGCTGACGGCTAACTGAGATGGTGAGCGATCACTGTTATGGACTGCTGCGCCTTTTGTTTGATTTGATTGTTTGATTTGAGAGTCATCGTTACCATGCTCAAGCGCCCCAACACGCTAAAAAACTCCGAGCAAGAACTGCGTATTTTTCGTGTTAGAGCGCTACTCGCGGTGTTAGTAGTTTTTACGCTTGCAGGCTTGCTAACGAGTCGCTTGGTTTATTTGCAGATCGTCCAGCATGATATGTACAGCACGCGCTCCGAAAACAACCGGGTTCGCGTCGAGCCGCTGCCGCCGAACCGCGGTTTGATCTATGACCGTAACGGGGTGCTGCTGGCTGAAAACCGTCCCACCTACAACCTCACGCTGGTTCGCGAGCGTGTCGATAACCTAGATGAAACCCTAGCACTATTGGTCGACCTGCTTGAACTGCCTGAAGAGGAGATCGAGGCGTTCAATGTGCGTTCACGCCAACGCCAGCGTCCTTTCCAGCCAGCCCTCCTTACCAGTGACTTAAGCGAAGCACAAATTGCCCGTTTGGCGGTTAATCGTCATCGTCTGCCTGGAGTCGAAATAGAGGCTCAGCCGCTGCGCTACTATCCCGATGCCGAAATCATGGCACACACACTGGGCTACGTTGGGCGGATTAACGCCGAAGAGATGGAAACCCTGGACGCGGGTCGCTACGCAGGGACTCATTTTATCGGTAAGACGGGGGTTGAGCGTTTTTACGAAGAGGAGCTGCACGGTCAGGCAGGCTTGCGCAAAGTTGAGACAAACGCTCGCGGGCGAGTCTTGCGGGAGCTTGGGCGAACCGATCCGGTGCCTGGTAAGAACCTAACCCTAACCCTGGATAAGTCGCTGCAAACACTGGCTTACGAATTGCTGGATGGTCGTCGTGGCTCCATTGTGGCTATCGTGCCGGGCACTGGTGAGATCCTCGCCATGGTATCGACACCGGGTTTTGACAGTAACCAGTTTGTCACCGGTATTGATGTTGCGTCTTATCGCGCTTTGCAGCAAGACCTTGATCTCCCTCTGTTTAACCGCGCGACTCGCGGTCACTATCCTCCCGGCTCTACGATTAAGCCCTTTCTAGCGCTCGCGGGTTTGGTGGAAGGGGTAATCACTCCAGACAGCACCATAAACGACCCTGGTTACTACCAATTGCCTAATGATTCCCGACGCTATCGCAACTGGCTGCGTTGGGGGCACGGGCGGGTCGATTTAGAACGAGCTTTAGCGGTATCTAATAACACCTATTTTTATACCCTTGCGCACGATTTAGGCATTGATGACTTACATGATCAAATGAGTAATTTTGGCTTTGGCCGGCGTGTAGCCCATGACGTTCAGGGAGAGAGTGGTGCTTTGATGCCTTCGCGAGATTGGAAGCGTGGCCGCTTTAACCAGCCCTGGTATCCCGGGGAAACCCTCTCGGTGGGGATTGGACAAGGCTATTGGCAGGTAACACCTCTCCAGCTAGCCAGTGCTACGGCAACGCTGGCCAATCGGGGCCATTGGGTGAAACCAAGGCTGGCCCGACAGATTGGTGATACCCCTGTGCCGCGTGATCTGCCGGATACGTTAGATGATATTGTGCTCGCCAATGATAGCTGGTGGGATCGTGTATTCAGCGGCATGGAAAAGGTGGTTAGTGGCACGGAAGGCACTGCCCGGCGAACCGGTGTGGGCCTTGAGTACCGCATGGGCGGCAAATCAGGCACCGCACAAGTATTTTCGCTGGGGCAGGATCAGCGCTACAACGCCGATGAGCTGGCCGAACGACTGCGCGACCACGCTCTGTTTGTGGCCTTTGCGCCGTTGGATGACCCCCAGATTGCCGTCTCGGTTATTGTTGAGAATGCCGGTGGTGGCAGTACCCACGCAGCGCATCTGGCCCGTGCAATGACCGATGCCTGGTTACTTGAGGATGAGGCCCCCGACGTAGAGGAAGTGCGTGAAGTGTTGGAAGAAGATGATGCCAATGTGGAGGGAAACTAAGCCATGCCTTGGCATTATATAGCCCGTTCGATGCGTGGCCATCCTGTTCGCCCGCCTGAGAGTGGTATCGCCCGGCGGAAAAGTATCTGGGAGCGAATCCATCTCGACCCTTGGCTGCTAGGTTTGCTATTGCTGCTGATGGGGAGCGGTTTAATCGTTCTTTACAGCGCTTCCGGACAATCTATTGATGCAGTGATTGGCCAAGGCGTGCGTTTTCTTATCGCGCTGGTAGGCATGGTAATTATTGCCCAGTTCTCGCACTCAACCTTTTTGCGCTTTGCTCCATTGGCCTATTGTGTTGGCGTAGCCATGCTGATTGCCGTTGATGTAGTGGGTGATGTGGGCATGGGGGCGAAGCGCTGGCTAGTGATTCCTGGTGTGATACGTTTTCAGCCATCGGAAATGATGAAGTTAGCTGCCCCGTTAATGGTTGCTGCCTATCTAAATCGCTGCGAACTACCGCCCCGCCTGCGCGATATTGTCGTGTGTGGGGTCATTATTGGCGTGCCTGTGGTACTAACCGCGATCCAACCCGATTTGGGTACTTCGCTGCTGGTATCTAGCGCGGCCCTGATTGTCGTGCTACTGGCGGGCTTGTCGTGGCGTTTGATTGGATTTATTACCGCGCTGGGGGCTGCCGCAGTGCCGCTGCTCTGGATGAATATGCATAACTACCAGCGTCAGCGGGTATTGACGTTTCTCAACCCTGAAAGCGATCCGTTGGGGGCAGGCTGGAATATTATTCAGTCGACCACGGCCATAGGTAGTGGAGGGCTATGGGGCAAGGGGTGGCTGCAGGGTACCCAGTCCCAACTAGAGTTTTTACCTGAGCGACACACCGATTTCATCATTGCCGTCCTGGGCGAGGAGTTTGGTTTGGTGGGTATGCTTGTGCTGCTGTTCCTATATCTATTGATTGTCAGCCGAGGTTTGTGGATGGCTAGCTCCGCGCAGGATACCTTTGGGCGTTTGGTGGCAGGCAGCATCATTTTAACTTTTTTTATCTACGTGTTCGTCAATATGGGCATGGTGAGTGGCATTTTGCCCGTGGTGGGGGTGCCGCTGCCATTGGTTAGTTATGGCGGCACCTCTAGCGTGACCTTGTTAGCGGGTTTCGGTATTCTCATGTCGATACATGCGCATCGTCGGTTACTGTCGCGCTAGCGATGCTGTCTGCTTCAGACGCTAATGTTGCTCGGTAATGGATAATTCAGGATTGAATAGCTCAGGAGTGGAGAGCCAATGAACAAGGTTCAAGGGAAGACGAGCAGCTATGTGTTGGCCGCGCTGATGTGCTGGGTGACCCCCATGGCGTTTGCTGATCAGCCTTCACCGCAGGCTCAGTTTGAGACTCCTCACCACTTTGCTCCCCAGCAAAATGCTGACAGCCAAGCGCTGGTGGAAGAGCTGGTCGAGCAAGGGTTGCCGCAAGACTGGTTGGCAGAAGCGCTGGGTCAGGCGAGCTATACCCAAAGCGTATTAGATGCCATGGAAGGAGCTGCTGAGCGGCGTCTGAAGTGGTACGAATATCGTGCTATTTTTCTGACCCAGCAGCGCATTGAAGAGGGCGTGGAGTTCATCGATGCTCATGCCGACGCCTTGGCGCGCGCGGAAAGCACCTATGGTGTGCCCGCTGAAATCATTACCGCTATTATTGGCGTTGAAACTTACTATGGTCGCCATAAAGGCCAGCATCGCGTGCTGGATTCGCTAGCCACACTGGCGTTTCATCATCCGGCAAGGGGGGCTTTTTTTCGCGGTGAGCTAGCGGCCTTTTTACGTATTGCCTACGAACAGCAGGTCGACCCTACCGAGTTGCGCGGTTCCTATGCCGGTGCGATGGGTTACCCGCAGTTTATTCCCACCAGTTATCAAGCCTATGCCGTGGATTTTGATGGCGATGGACGACGTGATCTTTGGGAGAACCCGGTTGATGCGATTGGCAGCGTCGCGAATTACTTTGCCGAGCATAACTGGAAGCCGGGAGCTGATATCTACCACCAGGCCACTGGGCCAGACGTAATGCCCGTAGAGTTACTCCAGGAACTCTCATTTAACCAAACCTCACCTCCTGCGGTGAGCATTGCTCAGTTGGCCACTCATGGGATTGAGCCCAGCGAGCCACTTGATGATAATTTGCCAGTGGTGCCGTTGGCGCTTGAGTTCGCCAATGGAGAGACCCGTTACCGGTTTGGCGAGTATAATTTTTACGTGATTACCCGCTACAACCATAGTCACCTCTATGCCATGGCCGTAGCCGAGTTGGCAGAAGCGATTGCTGAGCTGCACGAGGATGAGGGATGAAGAGCAAATTGAGGATTAGCCAGCGGGCGGTTGGCGCGATTGCCTTACTGGCGCTGGTCAGCGGCTGTGCCAGCAATGACACTCAGCGGGTAGATGCCTCCGGTTCCGCGAATCAAACGGCGGCTCCGGCTTCAACGGCGGCCAACACTAGTGGTGGCCGCTATGCCATGAGTGGTGATGCCTATCCGCTCGAGCCGCCGGATGTTACCAAGGTGCCTGATGCAGAGCCCCGCATCGAGCAGCCTTCCAGAGCGGGCAACCGCTCTAGCTATGAAGTGTGGGGGAAAACCTATCAAGTGCTGCCTGATGCAACGGGTTATGAGAAACGTGGTACGGCCTCCTGGTATGGCGAAAAATTCCATGGCTACGCGACCTCAAACGGTGAAATCTACGACATGTATAAGATGTCGGCGGCACACCGTTCGCTGCCTCTACCCACCTTTGCGCGAGTCACAAACCTGGATAATGGGCGATCGGTCATTGTGCGAGTGAACGACCGTGGCCCCTTCCACAGTGACCGTGAGATCGATCTCTCCTACGCGGCAGCCGCCCGGCTAGGCTTCCTCGACAATGGTACCGGTTCCGTGAAAGTGGAAGCGATCAACCCTGAGCAGTGGCTAGCCGAGCACGGCAAGGGCGGTGGCGGCGCTTCCCCCCAGCCTCGCGTAGCCGAGGCACAGCGGGTTGCTGCAAATGCTTCTTCTATGCCCGTTCCGCCGGCGGCGTCTGCTGCATCTGCGGCTGATCCTTCACCACAGACACAAACAGCGCAGCCGCCAAACGAAGGGGAAGCTGGCGACGCAGTGTATCTGCAGATCGCGGCACTGGGTAATCCGGAAGGCGCTCAGCAGTTGCAGCAGCGTTTACAAGGTGAGCAGCCCCATGCGGTGCGTATTATGAACGACGCTGACGTTTATCGTGTTCAAGTGGGGCCCATCGCTCCGAGCCAAGAACCTCAAGCGCGAGAAACACTGCGCCAAGCAGGGTTCCCCCAGGTCTTTGTTGTGCGATAATTCACCCCCTGTTTATTTCCGGTGGCGCGCCTTACGCGCCGCCGTTTTTTAAAATAAGCTTTTCAAGTAAGCTTTCAAGTAAGTGAGACTGACGTTATGAACGTGTTTACATCCATTGGTCGCTCTGCACGCCTGTGCCTCTTCGCTGCCATGGCGACGGTTGCTGTGCCTGCCAGTGCCCAGCCAACGCCTCAGCCGGTAATTCCGCAGCCGCAAACCATTATCCCTTCAGCCCCTCAGTTAGCGGCAAGTTCGTGGATTCTGATGGATGCTAACAGTGGCCGTATCTTGGCCGAGCATAATTCCGATGAACGTTTGCCACCAGCAAGTTTAACCAAGCTGATGACCGCCTATTTGGTAGAGCGTGAGCTCAATCGTGGCACCATTAAGCTCACTGATATGGTTAATATTAGCGAGAATGCCTGGCGCACCGGCGGCTCGAAAATGTTTATTGAGGTGGGTGATCAGGTTTCGGTGGATGATTTACTCCACGGTATCATAATTGTGTCGGGCAACGATGCCAGTGTCGCCATGGCAGAGCATTTGGCGGGTGGTGAGGTGCCCTTTGCCGATCTGATGAATCAGCATGCCACGCGGTTGGGCATGAATAACACCAACTTCCAGAACGCCACTGGCTTGCCCGCCGACAATCACTACTCAACGGCCCATGACTTGGCGCGTTTATCCCAGCACATTATTAATGATTACCCTGATCACTACGAAATCTACTCCCATCGTACGTTTTCCTATGGCGGTATTGATCAGCCCAACCGCAACCGTTTGCTGTGGCGTGACCCTTCGGTGGATGGCCTGAAAACCGGCTGGACAACGGAGGCGGGGTTCTGTCTGGTGTCTTCAGCTAAGCGTGACGATATGCGCTTGATTTCCGTAGTGATGGGCACCAACTCTGATGAAGCACGCGCTCAAGAAACCCAAAAGCTGCTCAGCTACGGTTTCCGCTTTTTCGAAACCATGAAGCTCTATGAGCGCGGTGCCGTATTGGCAACGCCGCGGGTTTGGGGCGGCGATATCAATGAGCTGCGTGTTGGTGTCGATGAAGAAGTCTTTATGACCCTGCCACGCAACCGCAACGAAGAGCTGCGTGCGCGCCTAAACCTCAATCCAGACCTACAGGCACCGATTGCCATTGGCGACGAGGTTGGTACGCTGGAAGTGCATTTAGGTGATGAAGTGGTCGGTGAGCGCCGCTTAGTGGCGCTGGAAAACATCGAAGAGGGTGGTCTCTTTAAGCGCTTGTTCGATCAGGTGCAGCGCTTCTTTAGTAATCTGATTAGTAATTTTACGGATTGATTATAGACTTACAGCCGGTAGGTTGATGGGTTCTAGCGTATATCTGTGATGAACCCAGTCTTTGTGAAAATCAGTCTTTACGAAATAGGTTTGTTATGAAAAAAGGTGCTCCGGGACTTCGTGATTTGCGCCAACCGGCGGCTCAGGAGCCGCCTAAAATCACTTTCCCATGTGATTACTCGTTAAAAGTTGTCGGCGATGCGGCCGAAGATTTTCCTGCCTGTGTGTGCCAGGTGATTGTGCGCCATGACCCTGACTTCGATGCAACGGCAATGCAGGTGGTCGATAGCCGCAATGGCCGTTTTCAATCGGTACGTGTGGTGATTAGAGCGACCGGAGAGCAGCATATTAAAGAGTTGTTCGACGACCTCAAGGCTACTGGCCGTGTGCATATGGTGGTGTAACCGTGGAAAACACCGTGCCGATTGAGTTGCACGATTTGGGTCACCAAGCCTACCTGCCAGTGTGGGAAGCTATGCGCACGCTAACCGATACACGGGATGCGCAAACCCCTGATCAGTTCTGGTTGGTCGAGCATGACCCGGTGTTTACCCAAGGCCAGGCTGGCAAGCCCGAACACCTGCTGCTGCCCGGCGATATTCCGGTGGTGCACGTTGATCGGGGGGGGCAAGTCACTTATCACGGGCCAGGGCAGGTGGTGCTGTACCCGCTGCTGGATGTACGGCGGGGAAAAATTGGCGTGCGCGATTTAGTCACTGCATTGGAGAATGCCGTGATTGACGTCTTGAGCCACTATGGCGTGAGCGCCCGAGCTTGGCCCGATGCTCCAGGGGTTTATGTGATGACAGAAGCGGGTGAGGCGAAGATTGCCTCACTGGGTCTGCGTATTCGGCGGGGGGCGAGCTTTCACGGCGTGGCGTTAAATGTAGACGGTGACCTAGCGCCTTTTTTACGCATTAACCCCTGCGGTTATGCAGGTATGCCTATGGCGAAGTTGGCTGACCTCGTCTCGTTGCCAGGGGATCATCGGGTGGGTGAGCAGCTGGCCGAGGCGCTAGCTAAACGGCTAAACCGCGAATTGGTCAGTGTCGAGAACACGCCACTGTAAAAATTGGGTCACCTTTATTAAAAAAACGGTTCAAAAAAACGAGGCTTATAAAGCGGGTCTTAAAACCCGCTCCATACATATTAGCAAGCCCCGTAGAACGCTTAATTTAAGCCTATCCTACGTTGAGCGCTGGAATAATATTGGGGTTTGCTTCTTGCTCCTGACCGGGAATCGCGGCAGGTGAGGCGAGCCCCAGATTGTTTTTCTCAAACACGCGATCAGCGCGGTAGCTTGAACGTACCAGCGGGCCAGAGGGCACTTCCATAAAGCCTTTTTCCAGGCCAATCACGCGGTAGCGATCAAACTCTTCAGGCGTTACCCAGCGCTCAACCGACAGGTGATTTTTGGTCGGGCGAAGGTACTGGCCAAGCGTGACAATATCGACGCCGATCTCACGTAAATCATCAAACGTTTGCAAAATCTCTTCGTCGGTTTCACCCAAGCCCAGCATCAGGCTGGTTTTGGTGATGATATCTGGGCGGTAGCGCTTGGCATGAGCAAGGACATCGAGGGTTTTGCGGTAACCTGCCCGCCGGTCACGCACTCGGCTTGTCAGGCGTTCCACGGTCTCCACATTTTGGGCAAATACCTGTAGGCCTGAATCGACGACGCGTTCGATAGCGGCAAGGTCACCATCAAAGTCGGGCGTCAAGGCTTCGACTACCACCTCGGGTGTGCGCGCTTTGATCGCGCGAATGCAGTTGGCGTAGTGGGTTGCGCCGCCATCGTCGAGGTCGTCACGGTCAACTGAAGTCAGTACGATATAACGCAGCCCCATGAGCTCTACAGATTTGGCCGTGTTTTCAGGCTCTTCGTGGTCAAGCCAGCCCTGGGGGTTGCCGGTGTCTACTGCGCAGAACCGACAGGCGCGGGTACATACCGAGCCCATCAGCATGATAGTGGCCGTGCCGTTGCTCCAGCACTCGCCCATATTGGGGCAGTGGGATTCAGCGCAAACAGTGCTTAATCGATGGGTCGCGACGTTTTTCTTGACCGCTTCAAAACGCTCGCCACCTGGAATCTGTGCTCGCAGCCACTTGGGTTTGCGCTCAAGCTCAACAGAAGGGGCCTCTGGCTGCGCTTTGCGCTGCTTCATGCCATCCTTGATCACCGACATGCCATGTTCATTACGGTATTTTTCACCGCTGGACACGCGCTGCGAGGGGTTATTGCTCATAGTGACAGAGCCTCTCTTCTGTGCGGTAGGCCGAAGGCGTAAAAAAGGTTTAACCCTGTTCCAAGCCTGCCTATTGATACCTGGTTAATACGAAGTTTGCTCAATATTTTATCGTGCTAATGATGGCTAATGTAACATATCTCGCTGCCAACAAGACACCGTAAGCCATCACTCGCCTTCAGGAGGGAAGTATCGGCAAACAGGCTACCCCATGGCTGGGTAAGGGGCTGGCGGGCGCCTGAAAGTGACGGCGATAGTCGGGTAAGTGTTCACGGATGAAACTCAAAAATAGCTCGGCGACCGGAGTGGGTAAGCGCTCCCGCGTATAGACCGTGCACCAAGAGCGGTGGATGGGAAAGTCGGGCAACCCCAGCTCAAACAGTAACCCCTGCTCAAGCTCCAGCTGCACCGCCAAACTCGGCAGCACGGCAACACCTAAGTGAGCCATGACGCCCCCTTTAATCGCTTCATTGGTACCTAACTCAATACAGTGGGGAAGGGCGACCTGCTGACTGGCCGCCATCTGCTCAAAAGCGTTGCGTACGCCGGAACCGGGTTCGCGCATTAGCACGTAATGGCGCGCAAAGTCTGCTAAGGAGGGTTGCGGCATCGAAAGTAGCGGATGCTCGGGCCAGACGACGGCGATCAGTTCGTTATCAATAATCGGCATCACTACCAAGCGATCGTCTTCAGGCACCATGGCCATGATAACCAAGTCGTCCTGCTGCTCAGCCAATCGATCGAGTGCCTGGCAGCGATTGCATACCTTTAAGCGGACATGTACTTCGGGATAGTGAGCACGGAAGCGGGCAAGTAAATAAGGCACCACATATTGGGCTGAGGAAACCGCTGCGATGTTGAGTTCGCCGCTTATTTTGCCGTTAATATCCGATAGGTTCATTTCCAGCCGTGACAGTTGGCCAAAAATTTCGCGCGCTGAGTGGGCGAGGGTATCGGCGGCGGGAAGCGTGTGAAGCGTTTTACCCGCATAATTAAACAGAGGCTGACCCAGTGCCAACTCAAGCTGCCGTATTTGCGCGCTGACTGCTGGCTGGGTCAGTCCCAGTTGCTCAGCTGCACGAGAGTAGGAGCGCTGCCGATGCACCGCCTGGAAGACCTGGAGTTGCCGAAATGTTAGGCGATTGAGCAGATTGGGGGATGACATAAAAACCTCGTAGTGAGCACCCTTTAACTAATATCAAAATCAGGCTTCATCGCCAGGGCAAAGCATGCTAACACTGAATCTTTTAGACTGCCTAAACAGGACTTCATTAGTCACATAAGGCGTAATTGCCAGGGTTAAAGATCGACGCCGTGCGCATAGTGGCCTAGACTATATTGCATTGCAGCATCATTGCTTTCGGGTCTGATGCCTGTGCATCAACCCAACGGGAGACCCTATGAACTTTCTTGCTAACCCACTCGCCAAGACTATGTTTCCTGCTAACGCTTTCACTAGCGCATGGTTGAAGCAACAAAATGATTCCACAGCCATACCTGGAAGTGAGGCGATCGCTTCATTATTCGATCCTTTCGGGTTTGGGCGTGCAGCCTTTGGTTACTGGCGCGATAGCATGGAGCGCAGCGTTCTCTATCTGGACGTTATGCGCGAACGCGGTAATCAGTACCTCGAGCATATGGAGCAAACCAAGCCCAATGTGTTGGGGTTCGATACCGAAGTGCTGATGGATGGTCGGACGCTGCCGCGGCCAACCAACTACGAACTGTTGCGTGTGTTGCCCCACGAAGGGACAGAAATTGATCTGCAAAAGCGCCCGTTTGTAGTGGTTGACCCACGTGCGGGGCATGGGCCAGGGATTGGAGGGTTTAAGCCGGACAGTGAGTTGGGCGTGGCGCTTAAAGCGGGGCACCCCTGCTACTTTATTGGTTTTTTACCGTTTCCTGAGCCAGGCCAAACCGTTGAGGATGTGGTCGAGTCGGAGATCGCTTTTTTGCGCCATGTGATTGAGCTGCATCCCGAAACGACTGAAAAACCGATGGTGGTGGGCAATTGCCAGGCGGGCTGGCAGATCATGATGGCGGCTGCCTTGGAGCCTGACGTTTTTGGCCCTATCCTGATTGCTGGCGCGCCACTCTCCTACTGGGCTGGTGAACACGGCAAAGCCCCCATGCGCTATACCGGCGGGATGGCGGGAGGCAGCTGGATTACGGCACTCACCAGTGATATTGGCGACGGCCTGTTTGACGGGGCGTGGCTGGTGCAGAACTTCGAGCGCCTCAACCCGGCTAATACCTACTGGAAAAAGCAGTATCACCTTTACGACAATATCGATACCGAAGCGGGCCGATACCTCGATTTTGAGCGTTGGTGGGGTGGTCACGTCGTATTAGGCGGTGAAGAGATTCAGTATATCGTCGATAATCTATTTGTCGGTAATCGGCTCTCTACCGCGCAGCTGGTCACCCATGATGGCCGCCGAATCGACCTGCGTAATGTGCGTTCGCCGGTGGTTGTGTTCTGTTCGCGTGGGGATGACATTACTCCGCCGCCTCAAGCATTGGGGTGGATTCGTGATTTATATGCAAACACCGATGACATCATTGCCAATGAGCAAACCATCGTCTATTGCCAGCATGATACGACCGGCCATCTAGGTATATTTGTTTCGGGCAGCGTATCGCGCAAAGAGCATACCGAATTCACCGCCAATATGGATTACATCGACGTACTGCCGCCTGGGCTGTACGAAACCTCCATATCTCCGGCAGAGAAGGGTGAAGACGCTGAGCTGTTCGAGCGGGATTATCTGCTCGAATTTATGCCGCGTAACTTTGAAGAGTTAGACCAGGCAGTAATGCACAAGCCAGAGGATGATCGTCGTTTTGCCACCGTGGCGCGGATCTCAGAAATCAATTTGGGGATGTATCGGCTCTTTTTGCAGCCGTGGCTAAAAGCCATCATGACACCGGAGGCTGCCCGCTTGATCCGTCGTATGCACCCTATTCGTTTGGGCTACAAACTGCTTTCTGATCGTAATCCACTTTCGGTGCCGCTACCGGTAATGGCGGAAGCAGTGCGCAAAAATCGTCACCCAGTATCAAAAGATAATCTGTTCAAAACGCTTGAAACCATGGGGTCTGATCAACTGGTCGCCAGCCTCAATGCGATGCGCGATTTGCGGGATAGCAGCACCGAAAAAATGTTTATGGATATCTACGGCCAGCCGCTATTGCAGGCTGCTGTCGGTCTGTATGGCGATGCCCATGTACACCGCCGCCGTCCAGGGGCAGAGCCCGAGCACCGTCGCTTTATTGAACAGCGTCAGGAAGAACTGCGAGAGAAAATTGCTAAGGGCAGTGCCCATGAAGCGGTTATGCGCTCGCTTATCTATGTGCTCGGTGGCGCCCCAGCTACAGATGAGCGTAACTTTAAGCGGCTACGCGCCTCCCGTGCGGAGCTTGAGCCTGGTATCGAACTGAGTGATTTTAAAAACTTGGTGCGCGAGCAGTTCTTTATCTTGAAGCTGGATCGTGAGCAGGCGTTGAATTCGCTGCCTACTTTGCTAGCAGGTAGCAGCAACGATGATGTCGATGGCTATATTAGCCACCTTGAGCATGTGTTTGCCGCCAGCGGCGATCTTTCAGAGCATGCTGCTGAGCGCTTTGCTCAAATTAAAGTGTTGTTTGATAAGGCAAGACCCCGCAAATCGGTAGCGAATAAGCCGGCTGCGAGCAAGCCGACGGCCAGCAAAGCGGCTGCGACAACTAAGCCTGCCGCTAAGCCCAAAGCTGCTACTGCTAAGCTGGCCGAAACGCAAACGACTTCGTCTGCGCCAGTGGCCAAGGAGCAGCCCGTGGTGAATGAGGAGTCTGTGGTTAAGGAGTCATCGTCTAAATCTGCTGCGACTAGCGAGTCGGCCAGTGAGCCGGCGGCTAAACCCACCAGCACTACCAGACGTAAAAAGACGCCGCCTAAACGCTAAATCAGTACATTAGCTCATTGCGCCCCCGCCTATTTGGTGGGGGCGCTTTGTTTGCCTGATTACCTTTTGGGTTGCTGTAATGTCGGTGGCAGTCTAGTGTCTAGCTACTATTTGTCTGAAATATAACCCTGGTTGTCTAAAGTCTATGGATTCTCCCTACGGCTTGGTTGCCACTGGCGCTTAGCTAAGGGCTGGGGTAGGGTAGGCGCATTTTTTCATCCGTATCTTTTTTAACGGGCAGTTTCAGCCCGTCGATACGGCACCGAATTCAGAGCACGCGCTAGACAGTCCGTGCATTAGGAAAGTGGAGCACTATGGGCAAGTCACTGGTCATCGTCGAGTCGCCAGCGAAAGCGAAGACGATTAACAAATATCTCGGCAACGATTTCATCGTGAAGTCGAGCGTGGGCCACATTCGTGACCTGCCGACCAGCGGCTCAGGTAAGGCAGCCTCCGACCCCAAGGAGCGCGCGCGCCAGGCCGCAGCGACACGCAAGATGTCGGCGGAAGAGAAAGAAGAATATAAAAAACGTAAAAGCCAAGATCAGCTGATTCGGCGGATGGGGATTGACCCCAACAACGGCTGGGAAGCCCGCTATGAGGTGCTGCCTGGAAAAGAGAAAGTCGTTGCCGAGCTAAAGAAGCTGGCTGAGAAGGCTGACGCTGTCTACCTCGCAACGGATTTGGATCGCGAAGGGGAAGCCATTGCTTGGCACCTGCGCGAGACCATCGGTGGCGATGACAGCCGTTACAAACGCGTGGTGTTCAACGAAATCACCAAAAACGCGATTCAAGACGCTTTCAAGGCGCCTGGCGCGCTCAATATCCCCCGGGTAGAGGCGCAGCAGGCAAGGCGTTTCCTGGATCGCGTTGTGGGCTTTATGCTTTCGCCTCTACTGTGGGCGAAAGTAGCGCGCGGGCTGTCGGCTGGCCGCGTACAGTCAGTCGCGGTACGTCTAATTGTTGAGCGCGAGCGCGAAATCCGTGCCTTTATTCCTGAAGAGTTTTGGGATGTGCACGCGGATTTGGCCTCTCCTGAGGGTGAACTGGTGCGTTTTGCCCTGGTTCGTCAGGATGGCAAGGCCTTTAAGCCTACCTCCGAAAAAGACACCCTTGCGCGTATTGAGCAGCTTAGAAAAGCCAAGCTGGCGATTACCTCACGGGAAGACAAACCCACCAGTTCAAAGCCCACGGCACCCTTTATTACCTCTACGCTGCAGCAAGCGGCGAGTGGCCGGTTAGGTTTTTCTGTGAAGAAAACCATGACCATGGCTCAGCGCCTCTATGAGGCGGGTTACATCACCTATATGCGTACCGACTCCACCAACTTATCGAAAGATGCGGTTGAGGGTGTGCGTAGCTATATCGGTGAAGAGTTCGGCGAACGCTACCTGCCCGAAGCACCTAATCGTTATAGCAGCAAAGAGAGTGCTCAAGAGGCCCATGAGGCGATTCGCCCTTCCAGTGTCGAGCGTAAGGCTTCCGATCTGGCCGGAATGGAGCGGGATGCCGAGCGTCTCTACGAGCTGATCTGGCGTCAATTTGTGGCCTGCCAAATGACCCCTGCAGAGTACCTTTCAAGCACGCTGAGTGTTGAAGTCGATGGCTACGAGCTACGTGCCAAAGGACGTGTACTGAAGTTTGATGGTTATACCCGGGTGATGAAGCCTAGTGGTAAAAATGAAGATCAGAGCTTACCGGACTTGCCAAAAGGTACGCCTATGGCACTGGAAGCGCTCGATCCTCAGCAGCACTTTACCAAGCCAGCACCACGCTACACCGAAGCAAGCCTGGTCAAAGAGCTTGAAAAGCAGGGCATTGGCCGACCGTCAACCTACGCTTCAATCATCTCAACGATCCAGGATCGCGGCTATGTGAAGCTGGAAAACCGTCGTTTCTATGCCGAAAAGCTGGGCGATATCGTCACCGAGCGGTTGAAAGAGTCCTTCCCTGATTTGATGGACTTCTCGTTCACTGCCCGCATGGAAGATAGTCTGGATGAGGTCGCCGAAGGCGAACGCAACTGGCAGGCGCTGCTGGATGCCTTCTACGAAGAATTCCGTGAAGAGCTGGCCAAGGCTGAGAGCGAAGATGGCATGCGCCCCAATCAGCCGGTGCCAACGGATATCGACTGCCCAAGCTGTGGTCGTCATATGCAAATTCGTACCGCTTCCACCGGGGTTTTCCTGGGTTGTAGTGGCTACAATTTGCCGCCCAAAGAGCGTTGTAAAACCACCATTGACCTGATTCCTGGTGAAGAGGCGGTGGCCGAAGACGCGGGAGAAGAGGCCGAAACCAATGCGCTGCGTGCCAAGCGTCGCTGCCCCAAGTGTGGCACGGCGATGGACAACTACCTAATCGATGAAACGCGTAAGCTGCACATCTGTGGTAACAGCCCCGATTGTGACGGCTACGAAGTTGAAAGCGGCAAATTCAAGATCAAGGGCTACGATGGCCCGATCATCGAGTGCGACAAGTGTGGCTCTGAGATGCAGTTGAAGTCAGGGCGCTTTGGCAAGTATTTTGGCTGTACCAATAGCGAGTGTAAAAATACCCGTAAGCTATTGAAAAGCGGAGAAGTGGCGCCGCCAAAAATGGATCCGATACCGATGCCGGAGCTGGCTTGCCAAAAAGTTGACGACCATTACGTGCTGCGTGATGGAGCAAGCGGGTTGTTTTTGGCTGCCAGCAAGTTCCCTAAAAATCGTGAAACACGGCCGCCGCTGGTGAAAGAGCTGAAAGCGCACGCCGATGAGCTGCCCGAAAAGTATCACTTCATTCTTAAAGCGCCGAGTGAAGATCCGGATGGTCGCCCGGCGCAAATCCGCTACTCGCGGAAGAGCAAAGAGCAGTACGTGATGACCGACGAGGAGGGCAAGGCCACAGGCTGGAAAGCCATGTTTGATGCCGGTAAATGGCACGTGGAGGACAAACGCAAGTGAATGCACGGTCACGAACCAACCAGCTGCTCTATCAGGCGGAGCTATTAGTCACCTTGCCCGCGGGAAGTGATGAGCATGCTTCTGCGCGGCAGATGGCGTTGGAAGAGAGTGCGCTGGCGCTTTTTGAGCTGGCGCTTGAGTCGTTACTGCGCGAAGTTACTGAACACGCTCGGCTGTCGGAGCATCGCTGGACTGTATTGCTGGCCCAGGATGGCCCTGCCTTGGCCGAGCTGCAACGTCTGCGCGACTTGAAAGCCCAGCCGGAAAGCTGGCTGAACTGGTTGGAGGGGCAACTTGAGCGCCTACATAGTGACGAAGGTGCTGCGCGGCGCGAAACTCACAACCCCGCTATGATTGCCGTGGGTAATCAGGCCGGTTTGCGCCAGCAGTTACTGGATAATCTTCAGGCGGCCAAGCGTGAAATAGGCGCGCTGCGCGAAACTAGCCTGGAGTGGTAGTGTTTATTGTTATGCATCGCTCAAGTCGTTAAGAAAGGAGATCATGATGCGCTA
>CEGE01000626.1_pt1 | contig 20640 bp, 17 predicted proteins | sample 306311 | NCBI WGS metagenome assembly CEGE01 (sample SAMEA2755654, study PRJEB7226) | microbial mat metagenome | biome: microbial mat; feature: hypersaline; material: grass silage | place: USA | collected 2014-02-19 | depth 0 m | reverse complement strand
GCTGTCTGTAACGCAGCCCGTCAGTGCCGCTCGACCGGTGGTTTTAAGACAGGCATGTCGAATTCTCACATGATTGCCCAGGTTCAGTTGCTGGGTGTTCCGAATCCTGAATTCGCTCGTTTGCAGATACTAGAGCATAAGTCGGACGTTCAGTTGATATGTGATGAAACAGATCCGGTCTTGCTTAAACACGGCGGCGGGTTCCGTGATATGGAGGTGCGTGTTCTGAAAGGACGCACTGGGCCAATGGTGGTCACCCATCTGATTGTCGATACTCGTGATGCAATGGGCGCTAACGCAGTGAATTCCATGGCGGAAGCCGTAGCCCCCCATATTGCAAAATGGACGGGAGGGAAGACCTATCTGCGTATTTTGTCCAACTTGGCGGATCGTCGGTTAGCGAGAGCACGGGCTACTTGGGCTTTGGACGAAATTGGTGGTGCAGAGGTTCGTGATGGCATATTGGCCGCCTATGACTTCGCCGATATTGACCCTTATCGCGCAGCCACGCATAACAAAGGCATCATGAATGGGGTAAGTGCTGTGGTACTGGCAACTGGAAATGATTGTCGGGCCGTAGAGGCGGGAGCCCATGCTTATGCTGCCCATACAGGACAGTACAGCTCATTAACACGATGGGAAGCCGATGCTGACGGAAACCTGACCGGCACTATTGAAATGCCTTTGGCGGTAGGCTTGATTGGTGGAGCCACGCGCTCTCACCCTACAGCGCGTATTGCGCTGGATATAATGAACATAACGACTGCCGAACGGCTTGCCTGCACTATTGCTGCAGTCGGTTTGGCTCAGAACTTCGCTGCACTCAAAGCACTAGCGACGACTGGCATCCAAAAGGGGCATATGGCACTCCATGCGAAAAATATTGCGGTCATGGCAGGTGCGGTTGGTGACGAGATTGAGAAAATAGCCGACGCGTTGGTGAAGCTTGGTAAGGTAAGGGTCGATGTAGCAGAAGAAATTCTCAACGAGGTGCGACAGTAACGCCTTAGCCAGCTTATATAAAACTGACTAGTCGTCTAGCTAGATGTAACCACTACGGGCTGTTTCTGACCGTTGATCGTGGCATTCTATCTACATCGGTAATCTACTCGTTGGGGTTAACGACTCCGATTTTTCTGTTTTAGAGACGACTATGCCATCACTTCATAATACCCGGTTCATGCTCGCCAACCTGGTCATCCCTGGCCGAGGTCAGCATGAGTGACTTGCAGCCGATATCAGCCGCGCTTGAGGCGCTACTGGCAGACGTCAGCGTAATAGGCGTCGAGAGTGTTCCGCTGGAAGCCGCTGCCGGGCGTGTGTTGGCCCAAGCCGTCACCGCACAGCTGGATGTACCACCCTTCGATAATAGCGCGATGGATGGCTACGCCTTGCGCGCTGCTGATGCGGGGCAGTGGCTGCCGGTGAGTCAACGCATTGCCGCCGGCACACAGGCGAAAGCGCTTGCGCCAGGAAGCTGCGCACGTATTTTTACCGGCGGTGAGATTCCTCCCGGTGCCGACTGCGTGGTGATGCAGGAGCGCGTACAAGTTGACGGTGATCGTGCGCTGATGCCTGCGGATATTCCCGCAGGTGATAATGTCCGCCGCCAAGGGCGTGACGTGCGCCAGGGCAGCGTACTGTTAGACGCTGGTGAGCGGCTCGAAGCAGCGGCCCTTGGCCACTTGGCAGGTCAGGGGATTACTCAGGTCAGCGTGCGCCGGCGCCCCTGTGTGGCGCTGCTTTCGACGGGCGATGAGATTATTGATCCGGGTACGCCACTAAAGCCGGGGCAGCTTTACAACTCAAACCGGCCGATGCTTAGGCGCCTGTTAGAGAACTTTGGCGCCGAGGTGGTGAGTACCGTTAGTGTTCCGGATGACTATGCCCGCACTGTGGCACTGTTAACGGCCGCCGCTGCTGAGGCAGACCTGGTGGTCACCACTGGCGGCGTCAGCGTCGGCGAAGAGGATCATGTCAAAGCTGCGCTGGAAGCGATTGGCCAGCTCGATATGTGGAAGCTGGCGATCCGCCCCGGTAAGCCGCTGGCACTGGGTCGTTTGCCTCGCGATGACGGCAGCCAAGTGCGGTTTGTCGGTTTGCCAGGCAATCCGGTCTCGGGGTTTGTTGGTGCCTGGTTGTTTTTGCGTCCCTTACTGGGCGCAATGCTTGGTTGTCCAGCGCTAACATCGCTGCCAGCGGTGACCGCGAAAGCGGGGTTTGCTACCTTCACCGGCCCACGTGAGCACTATATGCGTGTAACGCTTGAGTTCACGCCAAGCGGGGTGACGGCGACGGCCTTTGAGGATCAGAATTCCGGGGTGCTTTCATCCTGTATTAACGCCGATGCTTTTGCAGTGATTCCGGCCAATAGCGACATAGCCGAGGGCGATGCCATTAGCTGTTTGTGGTTGGCTGGCTAAGAGCAGGGGCTGAGAAAGCTAAGGATTAAGCTTGCGGGCATCCAGTAGCAGTACTAGCTGTTGCTGGACGAAGGTTAACCCGCATAGCGCCGTGGAAAATCGGCGGGAAAGCAGCAGTTTAGGCAGCGGGTAGAGGGTGTTGGCAGGCAGTTGCTGAAGCGTTATGTCACCGCTCACGCCCAGTTGCCAAGTGCTGTTGTTGTCGCTGGCTGCTTGAGCGTCGCGTAGGGTGAGCCAGCGGTTAGGTGGGGAGCCATGGTCACCACCTTCATAAAGCAACGTTTGAGCATTGGCAGTGCGCGGTGCCGTGGGGTGATCGGTCATGGCCAGCACATGGCGCGCTTCCAAGGCGGTACGGTAAGGCCCTACGCAAAACAGCACCAAGGCAACCTGGGCCTGTTCATGATGGCCGCGATGCAAGGGCACTTTAACCGAGCCCCTGCTGGTAGGCGTCGAAGAGCGCCTCTGGGTCAAGCAGGGCAAGCGCTGCTTGCTCATCTATCTGCCATAGCGCGCTGACATAAGGGCGCAACGTGCCGGAAAGCGTCTCTGGCGGCGCTTGCAGCATACTTTGAGTGACCTCGCACACATCATCAAGCTGTTCAATACGCACACCGCTAGTAATCCCTGCCGCGCTCACTAACAGAATCATCCCCTTACTGTTACCTTCCGGTGCAGGTAAACCGAGTAGTCGATGCAGGCTAATGACGGACTCGATTGTGCCCCGCAGGTGCAGCACACCTTCGGTAGAGGAAGGCAGTCCCGGCACGTAATAGACGGGTTGGTCGCTGGATAGAATTTCACTCACCGCGCTGCCGGGTAGTGCAAAAGGCTGGCCGTTGAGCCGGAAGAGCACTAGCTGTTGGGTAGGCTCATCAATATCTACCACCGCCTCAGCATCGCCGTGTGCTGCTAATGCCTCGTCAAGGGTTTGGGTAGCGGGCGGCTGGTCATTTGCCTCGCCGTTGCGGGGAAATTCAGCGGTCATCGGCCAGCTCCGGCGATATCACTACCTGATTGCGACCTTGGTGTTTGGCGCGGTAGAGCGCTTGGTCGGCGCTTAAACGCAGCGGCTCGGTAGAAGGTTGTGCGGGGAAGCTGCTAATGCCTGCACTGAAGGTGCAGCGAAAGCGAACCTCACCGGTGTGAAAATCAATCAGTGCAAAATCCTCGCGCAGGCTATCGATCAATGTGGCGGCTTTCTCGGCATTAATGCCCTTTAGCAGCACAACAAACTCTTCTCCGCCGTAGCGGCCGATAATATCGGAGAGACGCAGGCGACTCTTTAATAGTCTTGCCAGGGTGATAATGACCTGGTCACCCGCCAAATGACCGTGGGTGTCGTTGACGTGCTTGAAGTGATCAATGTCGATCATCGCCATGGCGTGCTGGCTATTATCACGGTGCGCCTGAGCGAGGTTTTTATTGATCAGTTCAGTGGTGGTGCTGTGGTTATACAGCCCGGTCATGCTGTCGCGGGTCATTAATGAGCGCAGCAGACGCAGGCGTTCGGCGCGCAGTTGCACGGCAGAGACCAGCTCTTCGGGCTGAACGGGTTTGGTGAGAAAGGCTTCAACCCCCGCAGACATAGCGGATATCTGCTTTTGGCTGTCGGTTTCACTGGAGAGATAGATAATCGGTAGACCCAGGTGTTCCGGCTGCTGGCGAATAATCGATGCCAGCTCTTCCCCAGAACACACCGGCATATACACATCGACCAACAGTAAATCGGGGCTAAAGCGCTCCATTACCGTGAGCGCATCGGCGGGATGGTGAACCTGATGAGTCAGCATTCCGCTCTCTTCAAGCAACAGAGCGTGGTAAGCGGCTGCTTCGGGCTCATCATCCACCACTAGCACCTTGAGTGGCTCTTCTGCCGCCGGAGCGGTCAGTTCATCCACTGCCAGCATCAGATCCAGCGGTTTTACCGGTTTGGTAAAGTAGCCGCCGCAGCCTGCACGAACGGCACTCAGGCGCGAATGAAAGTCGCTGTGGGCCGACAAAACGATGGCGGGAAGCGGTTGGCCTGTCAGCTTGTTCAAGCTGGTCAGGGTTTCAGTGCCTGCCGTCTGGCCTTGGGGGAACTGCACATCCATGATGACCGCGTCAGGGCGACGAGTGAGCACAGCGTTAAAGAATGTGTCTGTATCGATAAACTGAACGACTTCGTGACCAAAGCAGCGTAGGTGATGGATTAATTGATCGACCTGCTCGGGCTCATCGTCGCACAGATAAATTAACCGCTGGCGCTTATTGCGCAGTGGCTCAACCTGGCTGGAAAGCTCGAAGCTGTTTACGGCCGCCAGCGCTTGCTGTTGACCCTGGTGGGAGCGCAGGTGCTGCTGCTCGTGACCCATCAGGAGAAGCAATTGACTGATAAACGTATCGATATCGGCGCGGGCGGGAGAGGTAGTGAGCGCCTCCTGCGCCTGATCCGCCAGCTGGGCAAGCCGCTCAAATCCCAGCGACCTCCCGGTTCCTTTCAAACTATGAAAGAAACGGTGCAGCTCTGGCGCGAGTCGCGCCTGTTCTTCGCTCGTCGTGCGACTCTGCTGCCACAGCTCGGCGGTTTGCGCTAAGCGGGACGGAAGCTGCTCAATAAAACGCTCACGCAGCTGGTTCAGCTTATCGTGCAGCGAAGGGGCGGGCTTAGACATCAAACTACCTACGTAAGTGAACGAAAGCGGCGATCCATTCCATCAGTGATCCATTCCCTCTAGCGATGGTTACTCATCAAGCGCCTGTTTTACTGCGGCTTCCAGGTTGGATGCCAGCTCGGCATCTTTACGCAAACAGGCATCCAGGCCTGGTGTTTGCTGAAGCGTTATGTCCGGCGTGTCTCCGGTGAGTAAAATAAACGGTAGGTGATTAGCCTGCTCGCGCAGCATCGCCAGCAGTGCTACCCCACTGATGAGGGGCATGTGCATATCGCTGATAATCAGCTTGATATCGCTGCGATTATCTAGCTGCTCAACGGCTTCCATCGCGTCAATGGCCAGCAGCGTCTCATGGCCCTGATGCTCAAGCAGTGCCGCCGTCATTTCCCCGGCAAGCGGATCGTCGTCTACGACCAGGATAGGCATTCCATGACCTCATGGTAGTTGTGTCTTTAATGGCTATGTCATTAACCGTCGTGTCAGTATCACTCGTGATTAACCCAGTAGGGCCTGGAGTGTCTCAACTAAATTGTTTTGGTCAAAGCTACCTTTGACGATATAAGCGTCAGCACCGACTTCAATACCGCGTCGCCGATCAGCCTCCTTTTCCCGCGAGGTGATAATAATAATTGGCCGATAACGATAAACCTCATTTTCGCGCAGTCGGGCAGTCAGCGCAAAGCCATCCATTACCGGCATTTCAACATCGGTAAGTACGGCATCAAACGGCTCTGCCAGTGCTTTGGCTAATCCGTCGCGACCATTTTCGGCCAGGGTAACGTGGTAGCCCCACGCTTCGAGTACATCTTTCTCTATTTCGCGGGTATTCAGTGAGTCGTCGACCACCAAAATGCGTTTCGCGAGAGCGGAGGATGCACGCTCTTCGTTAGCACGTTGGGCACTGTGTCGGGTGACTTCCAGTAAAGCGGGTACGTGGAGTAGGCTTACCAGCGCATTGCGTCCCATGGAAACCATGCCCGAGACCAGCGGTAAATAACGCAGATGTACGGGCAGTGGCTTGATGATCATATCGCGTTCATCAATCAGGGAGTCAATAATCAGAGCAAGCTTCTGGTGCCGCTGGTGGACGACCAGCAGTAGGGTGGTATCAGTACCGGACTCCGTCTCTGGTAGCTCAAGCAGTTGGGCTAGCGATACCACCGGCACAAATTCATTGCGTAAAATCAGCGTGCGCTGACCCGCAGCATCAATAAATGATTGTGATGAGCACTCTACCAACTCTGATACGTAAGGCGCCGTTACCCCTAGGTTGACGCCGCCGACGCTGACCAGCAGTACCCGCATCATCGCCAACGAGAGTGGCAGGCGCAGAGTAAAGCGGGTGCCGTTACCGCGTTCGCTGGCAAGCTGCAGGTCGCCGTTAAGCTCATCCACCACGGTGCGCTTGACCACATCCATGCCCACACCGCGGCCAGAAAAGTCGGTAATCATGCTCTTGGTAGAGAAGCCCGGCAGGAATATAAGCTCTAGCGTTTCCTGTTCGCTCAGTGCATGGAGCTGCTCTTCGCTCACCAACTGCTTGGCGAGCGCTTTTTGACGTACCGCTTCAAGCGAAATACCCGCGCCGTCGTCACGCATCTCTACCACCACCCAGCCAGCATCCTGCCAGGCTTCGATAATCAACTGCCCACGGGGAGGTTTACCCGCTACCTGGCGCTCGGCAGGCAGCTCTAAGCCGTGATCCAAGGCATTGCGCAGCAGGTGAATAAGCGGATCCGACAGGCGATCAATCATCTGGCGATCAAGTTCGATTTCGCTGCCTCGCACCCGGCAGTCGACCTGTTTGCCGAGTGACTGGGCCAATTCCCGGGACATATGCGCGAGTGGATCAAACACCACGCTTAGCGGCAGCATGCGCATTTGCAGTGCGCGGTCGTGTAGGTCGCTCATCAGCGAATCGTGGCTTAACACGCTATCTTTCAGCTCACGGTGAAAGGCGTGAAAAGGCCCCTGCTGTTCGGCAGGAGGTGTGATGCTTAGCTCACGGGCTTGGTCAACCAGGGTATGTAAATGATGATGGCCGGAAAGCACTTCGCCCATCAAACGAATAACATCGTCCAGTCGATCCAGGCGAACCCGCACAGTATCGCTGAGCCGCAGTTCGCTCTCCGCCACCAGCGCAGCGGAGGAAGGCGGTGTTGAGGAGGACGGTAGCGCAGGCACAGAGGATGGCGCCGCCTCAGCGGGAGTAATGGGCGGGGGTGGGGCCTGACCGAGGGCAGCCGCTTCCAGGGCGCTACATAGCGCCTCATCAGCCGCGGGTAGGTCGTCACCTGTCGCTCCTTCGGCGAGTCGACTGACTAAGTCAGCAAGACCGTCAACCGCCTGGCTGAGCAGGCTGGTCACCGTTGGCGTTGCGGTTAGGGTGCCGTCGCGCAGAGCGCTGAGCAGCTCTTCAGTGCTATGTGCCAGCGCCGTAATTGGCACCAGTTTAAGCATTCGCGACGAGCCTTTCAGCGTATGCGCTGCGCGGAACAGGTCGTTGATCTGTTCGCGATCAGCATGGCCCTGCTCCAGTGCGCTAATTCCTTCTCGCAAGCGGGGCAGGTGGTCGGCTGCCTCTTCCACAAAGCGTTGTATAAAGCGGCGAATATCCAGCGCCATAATTAACCCACTCCCTGGGTGGTACTGGTTGATGCCAGTGTTAGGTTCACCGCGTCTAAATAACGTTCGGCTAGAAAGCGCGCATCGCCTGGCGGTAGTGGTGGGGTGATGGTGTCTAGCCCTCCATCAGAGGTGGGCGCAGTGGTCAGCAAACGAACCACCGCAGCATAGCGCTGCTTGCGCTGTAATGGCTTGTCGGCCAGTTCGCCTTGGCGATAAAGTTCAGCTAAGTAGAAATGGGCCGGCCAACACTCCGGGGCGACGTAAATGGCCCGCTTAAAATGCTCGTAGGCGAGCTGGGGCCGCTGCTGCCAGCGGGCGACCAACCCGGCCAGCACCAGCGCATCGATCGACCACGGCTGTTGCTTAAGCAGCACCTCAAGCAGCGTAGCGGCGTCGTCAAACGCATTTTGGTTAAGCAACCGATGGGCGGTGTGCAGTTGGTGGCTAATGCTGTCCGTTGGCTCTTTTTCCGTTGCATGCTGACGTGGCGCCTGGGGTGTCACATCAGTGCAGTTGTCTAACGCTAGCTGTTTATTTGCGCTCTCAGCAACGCTAATACTGTCTTCAGCCATGTTGTCCATCGCAAGTAATGAGGGCTGAAGGGGCGTCTCTGGCACTATCGCGGGTTGCTCTGCATGGCGAAAGTAAAATACGCCCTGAGCTTCGGTCAATTCAAACACGCCGAGATCGTTACCCAGGGTTTCGGTGACGCCGCAGAGTAAAATGCCATTGGGGGCCAGCAACTGGCTAAGTTGCTGATGGATATGGCGCCGTGTCTGCTGATCAAAGTAGATCGAGACATTGCGAAACAGAATTACATCAAAGGGGCCGCCGGGGCTGTCTTCGTTGGCGTTTAACAGGTTAAACGGCCGAAAGGTTACCCATTGGCGCAGCGGTTCGTGAAGCTTGTAGCGCCCCTTGTGGGGGCTGAAGTAACGCTTTTTGAAGGCGGGGGAGAGGGCGCGAAACGCCATGCCGCCATAAACTGCCTGGCGTGCCTTGGCGAGAACTTGGTGATCCAGGTCGCCGCCGGTAAGAGTAAACAGCGCTTTGGCCCGCTCGCCAAAGCGCTCAAACAGCATCATCGCTACGCTATAGGGCTCCTCACCGGAAGAGCAGCCCGCGCTGAAGATAGAGAGCGGCGGCTGCTCTGTCGTTAGGCGTTGCGGTAAATAGGTGTTGACCAGCCAGTCCAGGGCGTCAGGTTCGCGAAAAAAATAGGTTTCGTTGACCGTTAACTGGCTGACAAATTGATCGAATAGCGCCGTGTCACAGCTTAATTGCGTGAGGAGCTGAGTGATGTCGGTTAGCCCCGTGGAGGCCTGTAAGCTGGCTACTGCTCGGAATAGCCGGGCTTCGGCCAAGCCATCTAGGTGTAAACCGCAGCGTTGATGCACCAGAGCTTTGAAGGGAGCAAACGCACTCATGCCAGAGGCTCCGGTCGGCTATCCATGCAGCCATGGACATCGCGTAGCAGCCGATCCGGAAGGCTGTCGAGCGGTAATTCATACTGTATGACGCCTGCTTTGACGGCTTCCTGATTCATGCCATAAATCACCGAGCTGGCTTCATCTTGCGCGAAGGTGGTTCCGCCTGCGCGATGTATCGCCCGCATGCCATTTACTCCATCGCGGCCCATGCCGGTCAAAATAATACCAATCGCATCGCTGCCGTAGACCTCCGCGACACTGTGCAGCAGCACATCGCAACAGGGGTGGTACAGGGAGCATTCAGGACTGGGTTGAAGCTGGAAGCGGTGGCGGGAGGATACGCATAAATCACGCTCGGAAGGTGATAGGTAAATATGCCCAGGGCGTAGCCGTTCGCCCTCTTGGCCCACGCTAACCGGCATAGTGCAAAGGGATGCCAGCCATTGCGCCATGCCATCAATAAATCCATGACTGATGTGCTGGGCGATCACAATGGGGGCTGGAAACCCGCTGGGTAGCCTCCGCAGCACCCGCACTAAGGCTTGCGGGCCACCGGTTGAACAGGCGATCGCGACCACGTGCTGGAAGTTACGCGGCACCCCCCGTGGCGTTACAGCAAATGTCGCTATTGGAGGAGAGGGGGTGGGTGCTAAGCCGCGTCGACGTAGACGAGTGATGACCGCCACACCGGAAAGCAGGCGTACACGCTCCAGCAAGCGTTCGGCATCGGCTCCTTCCAGAGTGGGTTTAGGCATGACCTCCAACGCGCCTACCTCAAGGGCTTGATAGGCGGTTTGCGCATCGGAGCGGTCACTAACTACCAGAATGGGCACCCCTTTGCTGTACATGATCTCTTCGATCGCGGTCAAGCCGTCCATCACCGGCATGTTGAGATCCATGGTGATCAGATGCGGCGCAAGGCGCTTGGCCAGCTCCACCGCTTCGCGGCCATTCGCGGCTTCCCCCACGATCTCAATATCATCGTCCCGGCTGAGGATATCGCGTAGCACGTCGCGGGCTACTTGGCTGTCGTCGGCAATGACTACCCGAATTACACTCATCCGGTATCCTTATCAGCGATTTTTATTTGTTAGGGTGAACTCCTGCACCAGCGCGTTAAGCTCAGCCGACATATGGATCATGTCCTGGCTAATATCGGTAATACTGCGCACTGAGTGTGCGTTGCGAGAACTGGCCGTATCGATATCGCGTAGGGCCATCACCACCTGGCTGCTGGCGGTTTTTTGCTGCTGTGTGGAGAGCGATATCTGCTGGGCCGCGCTGCTGGTTTGACTCGCCGCCTTGAGCAGCGCCTCCAGATCCTGGGCGGTACTCATGCTTGCCTCAACGCCCTGCTCGATTGAGGAGGCACCTTTTTCAGAGGCCACCACCAAGCGATTAATCGCCGTCTGAATATCATCGGTATGCGCTTCAATCTCTTGGGTTGAGTCGGTCACGCTGTCAGCCAAGCGGCGTATCTCACTGGCGACAACCGAAAAGCGGCGGCCCGATTCCCCTGCGCTTGAAGCTTCCAAGGCGGCATTAAAAGCGATCAGCTTGGTCTGAGCGGCCAGGGTGTTGATCAGCTCCATAACCTTGTTGATCTGTTTGGATTTCGCCCCCAGCGTCATGATCTCTGTCAGGCTCTGTTCGCTGTCGCTACGGATATCCTGCATTTTTGACTGTAGCAGCTGCATGGCCGAACTGCCTTTCCGGCTGCGCTCCAGCGTCTGATTGGCAACGTCGACCACCGACTGAGAGTGATCGGCAATTTGGGTTGATGAGGTAGAGAGTTCTTCCATGGTGGAAGTTATTTCCGCTACCGAAGAGGCCATTTCCTCGACCGCTGCGGCCATGGTTTGGCTTGCTTCATGATCGATATCGCTACCGTGCACACCGGAAAGCCCGGCGGTTTTCGCCAGCCGGTCAGCGACTTGCGTTAGTGCCTGAGCGTTTTTGGCCACTGCCGCAATAGCGCGGGAGAGGCGCTCAAGGAGCTCGTTGGTTTGGTTGGCTAAGTCGCCAAGTTCGGCTTTGTCATCGGTGCTGACCCGCCGCGAAAGATCCAGGCTGTAGGTGATGTCTTTCAACTGGCGCTGGAAATCAATCAGCGGGCGGATGAGGCTGCCAGTCAGCGGGTAGAGTACCAGCAGCCCAACGAGCAGAATGAGCAGCCCTATACCGCTGGACTCCAGGAAGCGCTCGTGGGTGGACGCCAGGTACGCCTTTTTATCGACTTCCACCATTAGGTAGCGCTGCAGCTCGGGGAGCCAGATCGTGCTGACCAACACTTCTTGACCGTCACGGGTCGCTTCATGCACCTGTAGCTGCTCGTTTTGCAGCAAACGCTGCGACGCTTGCTCTGGTAAGGCCTCGGTGGCTGTTGCGACAGTAGGAGCTGATTCATCACTACGATTGGCTTCGCCGCTGCGAACAAGCAGCTCACCCTCGGCGCTGAGCAGCGAAGCGTGTCCGCTACCGCCTAAGCGAAAGTCATCAATCAAACTGGCCATTTGGGAGAGATCAAGCCCCGCACCGGCCACGACCAGCGGTCGACCGTTGGCGGCACTTACCGTGCTGCGATAATTGACGTACACAAAGGCATCGTCGGGTGAGAAGGTGTCGCTATCTAAATTTAGCTCGTAAGCGTTGTCGCTGTCAGTAAAGTGGTAGTACCAGTCATCTTCGCTGCCGGGGGGCTGGATAATGCGCTGCAGAAATTCACCGTTGCGCAGCTGGAAATAGTAGCCCCGACCCTGGTGTTGAGCGGCGATAAACAGCAGCTCGGTGTCTAACTGCTCCATAAGACGCGCTAGATACGCCGCAATGTCGTTTTGTCGCTCTTCCGGTAGGCCTTCGCGAACCCACTGCTCAATAAAGTAGCTATTGGCCAAGCTTTCGGAAATGGCAAGATCCTGGCTAAGGCTGAGGTTTATATGCGCTGCCAGCCCTTTGACCTGTGCCGGTAGCTCTTGATTAAGCAGGTTATCCAGCCGCGCTTGGCTGTGTGAACGCGCTTGAAGATAGAGCGCCAAAAGCATCGCGAATGCTAAGACTGTCCCAAAAGAGAGAAATAGACGAAGCCGTAAAGGTAGGGATTTCCAGCGCGCCATCATGTTCGCCGTTGCTCCAAAGTAGACGGTGGCCCTAACGACGCTGCTCAATAGCGCTCAGGGTTAGAAGTAGAGTGATACTTACCACTCTACTTAGGGTAGTGGCAACGATTTCAGCTTTTTTTGTGAGGACTGGCTAGCCTGTAATAAGTGTATTTTGGTACTTGTGCTTACACGATCGCGTGGGGCACAAAGCAGGAGGAGTCTTTGGTGATGCGACCAACGTCTTCACGAATGCCCATGCCGCAGGCGCGGTCGCCCACTACCCAACTGCCAATTAAGGCGTGGTTATTACCAAAGCGCGGCATCGGGTGGTAAGCCTGCCGAATCCATGGGCTGTCGGTATAGGGGCCGTCCACGGCCTCCCGCTGGCCAGTTGGAGTGATTAGCTCCACATTGCTGCCTTCCCGGGAGAAGAACGGTTTACGCACCCAGCCCGCAGGCAGTGGTGGGCTATTGGCATCCTCAAAAAACGCCGGTAGTAGATTGGGGTGGCCTTTAAAGTGCTCCCATAAAAGGGGCAGAATCCCCTTGTTGGAGAGAATGGCTTTCCAGGGCGGCTCAAACCAGTGGGTGTTTAGCTGTGGGATATATTCGCCAAACGCATCGTCGGCCATCTCTTCCCAGGGGTAGAGTTTGAACAGGGCGTGGATAGGCTGGTCATCAAGGTCAACAAAGTGCTCTGCCCCGGTTTGTAGGCCAATATCCTCGGTGTAGATAAAAGGCGCCTTGAGCCCCGCCTGCACCGCCACATCCTGCAGGTAGTGCACGGTGGCGCGCTCTTCAGCATTATCTTTGATGCAGGAGAAATAGAGTGTACGCGCTTCAATGCGATCGCCAAGGTGCGCCATGGCATTGATCAGGCGCTCTTGAATAGAGTTGTACTGATCCGCATGGCGCGGCAGGATGCCTTGCTGGATGGCTTGCTCAAGCCACACCCACTGAAAAAAGCCCGCTTCGTAGAGCGAGGTAGGGGTGTCGTAGTTGAGCTCCAGCAGTTTCGCTGGGCCATCGCCTGAATAGGCAAAATCCATTCGTCCGTAGAGGTGCGGCTGACCCGACTTCCAGGAATTATGGATGCTGTCCCACATGTGTTCAGGCAACGCCAGACGCTGCATAAGCGCATTGGAGTGGCAAACCTTGTCCACCAGCTCCATGCACATTTCATGCACTTCCTCGGTAGGCGCTTCGATATCTCGCTCTACCTGCTCTAGGCTGAACTGGTAGTAGGCGTCCTCTTTCCAGTAAGGCTCCCCGTCGATGGTATGAAAATGAAAGCCCAGCTCGTGAGCCAGGGCTTTCCAGTTGCTTCGTTCAGGGATATCGATTCGCAGCATAGTAATATTTGCCTGGGGGTTATGAGCCCCAGCCGCCGCGGGCAGAGGAGCGTGAACCAAAACCGCTGCGCTGCGACGCTGCTTGGCGGTTCTGAGCCACTGAGCTACGCATGGCATCGTTACGCTGAGTGACGCGCTGAGTCGCCTGGCTAGAGGCCGTGTTCCAGTTGCCCTGGTTCTGGCGATTGCGGTACACCGGCTCCTGATACACCCGCTCGAAGGAGCGTCCACGATTGGTGTTGGACATCATGCTGCCGACCATATAACCCATCATGGCAGGCATGAACCAGCTGCCGCCGGTGTTACCCGTAGCCGCTTGAGACTGCTCTTCGGTCGGCGCGGTACAAGCGCCTTCACCATTCTCCGCTTCGCACTCCTCCAGGGTGCTATAGCGCGGCACCTCTTTTAATGAGGCTTCGTAAGCATCTTCACAGGCGCTACGGGTATAGACATTCTCTGCAACACAATCCTCAACGCTTTGAAAGCTGCGCGGCTGGTCGAACTCTATATCGGTGATTTGCTCTTCCTGGGGCGGTTGGCCACAGGCGGTAAGACCAAAGGCGCTGGCGCCCATCATTGCCAGTGACAAGCGCCCGCTGCGCTTGCGGCGCGGCAAATGAGGGGTACTATCGTGTTTTGACATGCAGGCTCTCCTTTACCACGTCGTTACCAAGTCATCGAAGCGGCGTTGAGTAAGCCGACTGCCACGGCCACGCTGGCCATTAAAATGCCGTAGGCCTGGTGGCCTTCGGTAATGTGCTGAGACAGGCTTTCGCCCTGCTTGCGCAGAAACAACTTAACGCCAAAGAAGGTGGCCAGCTGAACGATAAAGGCGACAATGCCCCAGAGCACAAAATCGATGAAGCTAATGGAGTTTGCCATCGCGCTGTACAGCGGAATGGTGAAGCCTAAAATGGAGCCGCCATAGGCAGAAGCAGCGGCCGCATTACCTTCGCGAATCAGCGTCCACTCGTGGTGCGGGGTAATCCGGCTGTAGCAGTACATAAAGGCGGCGAGCAGGATAATCGCCGTGACTAGATAGGCGATAAATGATGGCAGGCCGTAGAGGTAATTCACCATGGTGGTTGCTTCCTTTTCAGTAGCTTAAAAATAGACTTGCGGGTCAAACAGCGTCGATATCGACGGAGGCCACATCTACCCCCACGTTGTGCACCACCATAAAGCTGCCTTCGCCACCGCTTTCTGCGCTCAGCAGTAAGTACTCCATACGCTCAGCGCCTTCGATGGTACGCTCATAGAGCATGGCATGGTGGGTCACATGGCGCGCCGACACGCTCTCGGTGGTCATTACCTGCTCTTCGAAAACCACCGGCGGCGACCACAGGCTGTCACCATTCCCCCACACTCGCTGATAGGTGCAACTGCGCGCCTCCTCAGTGGTTGAGGTGAGCGCGATGGTTTGGGCGCCGATGCTGTCGGGCTGTTTATCTTCACCGTTTATCAAATTATCAAATTCGGCATCCGAGAGATGGGCAACACGGTAAAAGTCGAACAGCTTATATTCAAGCACCTGACCGTTCTCAATATTGGCCTGCAGCCAGGTGTCGTTATCCAGATAGAAGCGCACCAAGTGCGCTCCTTGACCAAGATCGACGTGCCCCACGGCAGCTATATGATGGTAGGCATCGTCGTTCCAGCGAAACAGCGCATCGGGGTGGGCGCGCAGGCCGATCAGCTTAATATTGACGCGCCCATCCAGGCGTAGGCCCTCAAGGTCTTCCTGGCTGATACTCATAGGCAGGCCAGCGGCCACCGGGCGGCCTTCGTTAGGCTCGGGTGGCTTCTCCGTAGTAGCGCGAAAAAGTGCCTTGAGGGTGTTAAACATGGCCTGGCTCCCTAATAAATTTAAACGCTGATTTGCTCTTAACGCTTATTCCTGTGCGGCGTTTTTCTTCGCTTTCAGGCGCGCTAACACGTCGTCTGCTTTGCGATTCTGGCCACCCACCCCGGCTGCTTTCAGGCGTGCTTCAAGCGAGCTGCCGCTCTCTTCTGCGGCCATGTCGTCAGCGGCTTGCATTTGCGCTGAATTAAGCTGCTGGCGCTCTTTGATGCGCTCCAGTGACTCCATGGCGCTGCTCATGGCGCTGTTCTGGCCTGAGTGGCGAGCCGCGACGGCAGATTGGGCTTTTTGTGCTGACTCAGTCGCCTTAACGACGCTCACCTGCTGCTTGAGTTGGCGAAGCTGATTGTCGGTGCCGCGAATCGCGCCGCGTAGTTTTTCGATGCTGGCGTCGTACTCGCTGACAATAGCGCGCTCCGCTTCCAGGTCATCCTGCAGCGCCACCATGCGTTCAGCCACTTCCACGGCTAGCGCTTCTTCACCTTTATCCAGCGCGGCCTCAGCGCTTTTTTCCAGTTCGGCGATTTTGCTTTCCAGGGCGTCAGCTTTATTGCTGTTTAGCTGGCGCTGGCCCATCAGGCGGGTGAGTTCGGTTTTAGATTGGCTCAGGTGGTTTTCCGAGTCGCGGATTTCCTGGTCTAAAATGCGCAGTGCTTGGGAATCCACCACGGCTTGACCGGTTTCATTCGCTTTGCCACGCAGGGCAGTCATAATTTTGCTTAACATATAAGTGTCTCTTCTTTAAGAATATCTTTAAATAAAGCGCCACTGTTTCAGTGTGCATGTTAGTGGCGATGACCGATTAACTCTGTTTTCGATAACCCCTGTTAGGCTTAGGCAAAGTGCGTTTGAATCAGTTCGGCGACGTCCATGGCCGCGCTGGCCGTGGCGTGTAGCTCGGCACAAATCGATTCAAGCTTTGAGTCGCCAAACAGCTGTCCGTAAGCCACATAAAAGTCGTGACCGTCGATTTCGACAATGCCCACGGAAGCCAGCGGTAACGAAATGCCCTGGCGCAACAGCACTTCGTTGAGCTCAGCGGTATTGTTGACGCTATCTACGGCCACAATGGGCGCCATGGCGACCCACTCATTTTCGCTGCGCGAGAGGGTAATCGGCAAGTTACCGTAGTCGTTAAGCTCCCAGATCAGGGTCTGATTCGTCTCATCCAGGCTGATCGTGCCCTCGGGCCACTCAAGGGGGGCCTCTGTAGCGTTGTTGGATGCCGGCTGGCGGACTAATTTATATAGCTCGCTGGCGGTGATGCCGTTGGTAACGGTAGGCGTAGTCAAGGCGATCTGCTCCATCGTTCGTTAAGTGACCTTACCTTAACATTTCGTAGAGCAAATGGTTCCTTTTCGCAAAAAAACGCCCCGCATGCTGCGGGGCAAAATATTGGGAGAATTGTGCTTTCAATACGGATAGTTAGGAGGTTCGGTAAGTGTCGTTGAACCGCTTTCGCAGTTCATTTTTCTGTACTTTGCCCATCGTATTGCGCGGCAGTTCATCGACAAAGAAGACCCGCTTGGGCTGCTTATACTTAGCTAACCGGCCATCTAAATGGGCGATGACTTTCTCCTCTTCAAGCTGGTTTTCTCCAAGATCAGCGCCTTGCTGGCGAACCACCACTGCGGTAACGCCCTCGCCAAAGTCAGGGTGCGGTAGACCGATCACTGCGGATTCGGCGACTTGATCAAGCTCGTCGATCACCTGCTCCACCTCTTTGGGGTAAACGTTGTAGCCGCCGGAAATCACCAGATCCTTGTCACGGCCAACAATATGCACATAGCCCTGCTCGTCGACCATGGCGAGATCGCCGGTAATGAAAAAGCCGTCGTCTAACAGCTCTTCGCGGGTCTTTTCGGGCATTCGCCAGTAGCCGATAAAGACATTCGGGCCGCGAATCTGCAGCATGCCAATCTCACCAAACGGCACCTCCGCGCCAGTTTCTCGGTTGGTAATGCGCATCTCCACACCGGGTAGTGGCATGCCCACAGTGCCTGCTCGGCGGGCACCGTCATAGGGGTTGGAGAGGTTCATATTGGTTTCAGTCATGCCGTAGCGCTCAAGAATCGCATGCCCCGTTTTGGCTTCAAATGCCTCGTGGGTCTCGGCGGTGAGCGGAGCGGAGCCGGAAACGAACAGCCGCATGTTGGCGGTAGCTTCTGGGGTCAGTCGTTCGTCCTGAACTAAGCGCGTATAGAAGGTAGGAACGCCCATCATCACAGTGCCACGGGGCAACTCTTCAAAAATGACATCGGCATCGAACTTAGGCAGGAAGAGCATGCTGGCGCCCGCCATCAAAGTGACGTTGCAGGCGACGAATAAGCCGTGGGTGTGGAAGATCGGCAGCGCATGAATCAGCCGGTCATCAGCGCTGAAGTGCCACGCTTTGGCCAGGGTCTTGGCGTTAGAGGCGAGGTTTTTGTGCGTTAGCATGGCGCCTTTGGAGCGCCCAGTGGTGCCTGAGGTATAGAGAATCGCGGCCAGGTCGCGTTCGCCAAGTGCCACGATGTCTTCTCTTGGTACTGTCGCTTGGGCGGTTTCCATCAGGCTACCATCGGCGGCGCTGCCCAGGGTGACCACCGCCGGACAGCCGGTTTCAGCAGCAAGCGACAGTGCTTGCTCTTCTATCTTGGGGCGACAAACGAACAGCGCGGGCTCGGCGTCATTTAAAAAGTAGCGAATCTCATCGCCGGTATAGCCCGTATTGAGGGGCAAATAGACGCCGCCGATGCGCAGGCAGGCCAGGTAAAGCAGTATCGCCTCAGGACTTTTATCCACCTGCACGGCAACGCGGTCGCCTTGCTTAACGCCTAGCTCGGTTAGTGCGCCGGCAAGCTGCGCACTGATGGTCAGCGCATCGGCGTAGCGATAGCGGCGGCCATCGCGGGTAGTAATAAAATCGGCCTCTGCGCGCTCGCGCATTTTGGCAGCAAAGGTTTCAAATAGGTTGTGGCTCATTTGGTGGTCTCTCCTTTGGCCAGCTTGCGAGCGCGTTTGGCGAGGTCGCGCACCTCATTCGAGCAAGCAACGGTCGCCTTGGCGGTATAGTTTTCGTGATTGCGCTCGATATCGTCCAACACATACAGATAGTTAACCATCAGTCCTGCGGCTTGTTTAAAGCCCTTCTCAGAGATATCGCCCAACCAATTAATACGGTGGAGTTCAGCGCCGTTGCCGAGGTGAAAGCGGGCCACCGGGTTGAGCGGCAGGCCGTGGCGGTTCTTCTCTTCGACCAAGTAACGGGCGGCCAGTGGGCGAATCGCGGCTTTAAGCTGCTCTTCAAGCGCTTTGTCCTGATGCCATCCTGGGGTTTCAAGTCCTTTGAGTGATTTGCGCAGCGACGAGGGAAGCTGCTCATCCTCACGCTGCTCCTGCAGCCACTGGGCGAAGCCAGGCACCGGCGAGAGGGTGACGAAGTATTTAAGCTGCGGCAGCTCCTGGGAGAGCTCTTGCACCACCTGCTTGATCAAAAAGTTACCGAAGGAGATGCCGCGTAGCCCGGTCTGGCAGTTGCTAATGCCGAAGAACGCCGCTGTATCGGCATCCTCGGGCTCATCGATGGCTTTTTTAGTATGACGACTCTCTCCAGAACTCTCTCCAGAACTTTCCCCCGACAAGATGGGCTGGATACGGCTCGGTAGGCCTTTATGCAGGGCCACTTCCACAAAGATCAGCGGCTCGTCGCCAATCGCCGGGTGGAAAAAGGCAAAGCAGCGGCGATCGCGGGCATCCAGGCGTCGGCGCAGATCATCCCAATCCTGAATTTCGTGTACCGCTTCGTAGCGGATGATCTTCTCTAGAATCGACGCGGGGGTGTTCCAATCAATGCGCTTGAGCATCAAAAAGCCGCGATTAAACCAGGAGCCGAACAGATGGGCGAAATCGTCGTCGATAGGCGCTAATTCCGGCTGTTCGCGTAGTAGCCCCAGCAGGTCTTCACGCATTTTAACCAGCTCATAGGTGCCGTCGCTGGCCAGGTTTAAACGCCGGAAAAGCTCTTGTCGCCGGGGCTCGCAGGCTTCAAACAGGCGCTGTAGCGATTGGTTGTCGCGCACCTCTTGATAGGCCAGATAGGCCGCGTCGATGGGGCCGGGCTCGGCCGCAAAGTCAGCCGTTAGGCGGGCAAAAAAGCTGCTTTTTTCAGCTGCCGAAAGGCGCTGATAAATCGCCAAAGCACGGCTTGCCAGAGCGATGCTGGAGGCTTCGCCATCGCTTTCCAACAGCTTGTGGCAGGCGTTAACCAACTGCCCATGGTCGGGCGTTAAAGTCTCGGGATGGCGGCGCCGCAACAGTGCATCGCGCTGAGTGATGTTGTTGAACAGCTCCTGCAAAAACAGCATGTTCATGGTCGAACTCCTTAACCCATGATCAAGTTAGGTAGCCAAAGCGCGATGCCTGGGAATAGACACAGCAGCAAGATACCCAGCACCATACATAGCGCGTAGGGCAAGCTTCCCATCAGAATGTCGCGCAGCGAAATATCCGGTGCGATACCTTTAATAATGAACAAATTGAGACCCACTGGCGGTGTGATCAGACCGATCTCCAGGTTGATGGTCAAAATCACCGCAAACCAGTAGGGGTCGAAATTCGCCGCCAGGATGATGGGTAACAGAATGGGCGCGGTCATCACGATCACGGCCACGGGGGGCAGGAAGAAACCCGCCACCAGCAGAAAGAGGTTAATCACCCCCATCAGCGCCCAGCGATTGATCTCCAGATCAGCAATCGCAGCGGCGACGGTTTGGGTGATAAACATCGAGGAGAGTGCGTAGGCGAACACTTCGGCGGTGGCGATCACTAGCATGATCATCACGCTTTCGCGCAGCGAGTCGCGCATAATCAGCTTGATCGGGCCCAGCTGCCACATGCGGTAGATCAGAATAGCCAGTGCCAAACAGAGGAATGCACCCACCCCCGCCGCCTCTGACGGTGTTGCCACCCCGCCGTACAAGGCAAACAGGATACCCGCGACCACGCCCAGGAAAGGTAGAACACGCACTAGCGCTTTCAGGTTGGTATCAACATTCTGCTTAACGTTCTGCTTTAGCCGTTCGACGGACTCCGCCATCGGGTTGTTATAGCCACCGGCCATCTTGCAGGCGATCATCGTCCAGATCATAAACAGGCCTGCAAGCATAAAGCCTGGCACCACCCCGGCAATAAACAGTCGACCAATAGAGGT
>CEGE01000701.1_pt1 | contig 20905 bp, 16 predicted proteins | sample 306311 | NCBI WGS metagenome assembly CEGE01 (sample SAMEA2755654, study PRJEB7226) | microbial mat metagenome | biome: microbial mat; feature: hypersaline; material: grass silage | place: USA | collected 2014-02-19 | depth 0 m | reverse complement strand
GCTGAAGGCTCTCGCTTGTAGTTTCGCGTTGGGTGCTTTGGCACATACTGGTATGGCAAGCGCCGATATTAATATCAAGTTTCACCATGATTTGCCTGAAGATAGCGCACAGCACCTAGCAGCTGAGCGCTTCAGGGACATGGTGGCTGAGCGTAGTGGTGGTGAGATTTCAGTAGAAATTTTCCCTAATAACACACTCGGTGATGATGTCGAAGTCACCCAACAGTTGCAGATGGGGGCTGTGGAAGCAGCGATTATTCCGACCGCCAAGTTATCGGGCTTCGTTCCCGCCATGCAGATCGTCGATCTGCCTTTCTTGTTCCCTTCTCCCGATATCGCCCACACCGTTCTTGATGGGCAGGCCGGTGATGATCTATTGGCGACTGTGGAACAGGTGGGTCTGAAGGGGGTTACTTTTTGGGAAAGTGGTTTCAAGCAATTTACCTGCGACCAACCCGTTAATGGCCCGGAAGACTTCGCAGGCCAAAAGGTACGCGTGATGCAAAGCCCTATCATCATGGAACAGTTTAAAGCGATGGGCGCTAACCCGGTACCGATTGCCTTCGGCGAAACCTACAACGCGCTGCAACAACGCATTGTCGACTGCCAGGAAAATCCGCTGGTATCGATTACACAAATGAAATTTTATGAAGTGCAGTCGGATGTGGTTATCAGCAATCACGCTTATCTAGCCTATGCATTTCTGTTTAGCCAGAGTTGGTTCGATAGCTTAAGCCCTGAGAATCAGGCGCTATTGACGGACGCTGCACGTGAAACCACCGTATTCCAGCGTGAAGAAACCGCTCGCCTTGAAACGGGCTACATTGCCACTATCGAAGCCAGTGGCACTAACGTGAGCACACTGGATGATGCCCAACTGACGGCTTTCAGAGAGTCGACAGCGTCGGTGCACGATGAGTTTGCCAATGAAATTGGCGCAGATCTAATGGCGGAATTCCAGCAAGCCATTGCTGATGCCGAATAGTCGCGCTTCACCCATTAAAGGGCTGATCGGTGATCCCGATAGCCCTTTCCTTCCCCATTGTTTTCATCGCTGGTGGAGTTCGCTATGCGCAAACTTGATCGCCTAATATCGCGTGCCGAGGAGGTTTTGATTGGCCTGCTGATTTTGTCCGCCTCGTTCATTCTTTTCGCCAACGTCATTGCACGCTACGTGTTTAACGATGGTTTTTCATGGGCTGAGGAGCTGGTGCGTTACCAAATTGTATGGATGGTGCTGCTTGGCGCGAGCGTTGCTGCACGGCAAGGGATTCATATTGGGATCGATATTCTACGCAGGTTTAGTCCTCCCCTCATGGCGAAATGGATAGAGTTGCTAGTTCATGCGGTTTCTATCGCTTTTTGCCTTTTCCTGGTGGTTTACGGTTTCCAGTTAACCGAGCAAACCCATCGGTTTGGTCAGGTGAGTTCTGCTCTACAAGCGCCCATGTGGATCGTTCAGTTGGCCATTCCGGTGGGCGCTCTTTTAATGGGTATTCGCTTTACCCAGCATTTCTTCCGGACGTTGCTTGGTCGAGAGCAAGCCTCTGCCCACCTTGATCAAATTGGATAAGAATATGGTCATCACCTTCCTGGTGCTATTAGCTGTTTTGATGTTAGTGGGAACGCCCATCTTTATTGCGTTGGCGGGTTCCGTCACGGTGGCGATGGGGAGTTTTAGCCATATTCCGTTGACCATTGTTGCCGAGCGCTTGTTTGCTGGGTTGGATAAGTTTCCATTGATGGCGATACCCTTTTTTATTCTCACTGGTAGTTTGATGAGTGCGGGTGGGTTATCGCAGCGTATCATCCGCTTGGCCAACTTGTTGGTGGGGCGTTTTACCGGTGGTATGGGGATGACGGCGGTATCAGCGAGTATGTTTTTTGGCGCTATTTCCGGATCTAGCCCGGCCACGGTGGTTTCGGTGGGCTCATTGCTCTATCCGGCCATGCGCAAGGAAGGATATTCCGGTCAATTTTCGATTGGCGTGCTGGTGTCTGCCGGTTCATTGGGCATCATCATTCCCCCTTCGGTTGTAATGATCGTCTACGCGGCTGTCACTGGTGTGTCAGTGGGTGCGCTGTTCATGGCGGGGGTCGGTGCCGGTTTATTATATGCCGTCTGTTTGTTGCCTTACTGTTGGTATCGCGCCAAAAAGGACGGTGTCACTCCCGTGGAGCCGCCCAGTTGGGGCGAGGTTTTAGCAGGATTCAAAGATGCTTCGTGGGGGTTAGGGGTTCCTCTCGTCGTCTTGGGTGGGATTTACCTGGGTATCTTTACGCCCACTGAAGCCGCCGCTGTATCGGTGATCTATGCCCTGTTGGTCTCAGCCCTGATTTATCGTGAGAAGAGCTTTGCAGAGCTATTCCAAAGCATGATTGAAGCGGCGACCACAACGGCTCAGGTAATGATTATTCTCGCTGCTGCCTCGGTTCTGGCGTGGTTTCTTTCCAGTAATGGGCTAGCGGCCATGTTGGCCAACGCTATCCTGTCGTTATCCGACAATCCGTACCATATCTTCCTGCTGATCAATGTGACGGTACTGGTCGCCGGCATGTTCCTTGATGCTTCCTCCATCATGGTGATTCTCGCTCCCCTGTTTTACACGGTGGGCATGCGCGTTGGTATTGATCCTGTCCACCTGGGGGCAGTACTGACCGTGAATGGGGCGATTGGTATGTTTACGCCGCCGTTCGGCCTCAACCTGTTCGTGGCGGGCACTATCAACGGCGTCGATTACGTCCAGGCGGTACGTGGTGCCTTGCCCTTTATTGGCATTGCTCTGTTTGCCTTGATTTTGCTGACCTATATTCCTGCGATCAGTATGTGGCTACCCAGTGTGGTGTATGGCGGCTAAACAGCCCGAATAAGGATGGTAGCAATGTCTATTAGTTTAACTTCATCAGCGCTGGCGCATTCCCATGAGGGGGTGGTGACCAGTCCACATACGTTGGCAACAGAGGCGGGTCGTGAGGTACTTCGTCAAGGAGGCAATGCGGTTGAGGCTGCCATCACCATGGGGGCTTGTCTGTCAGTGACGTATCCGCATTTTACCGGGCTTGGCGGCGATGCCTTCATGATCATTGCGGATGCAAGCGGTGGTGTGCGAACCCTGTCAGGCATTGGTCAGGCACCACAGGCCAAGTTGGAACTGTCTGGCCAATTGCCTACGAGAGGGCCAGGTTCCATGTTAACCACGGCTGCCACGGTTGATACCTGGGGGCAGGCGCATGAGATTTCCCGTCAGAACTGTGGCGGCCAAATTGGCTGGGCAGCGCTGATGGAGCCAGCGATACAGCTAGCGAGGGAAGGCTTCCCGATAACGCCATCGCAGCGCTTCTGGCTTGATTTTCGTAGCGATGAGCTGTCGATGATGCCAGGCGTGCGAGAGCACTTTATGCCAGGCGGGAAGATTCCCCATGAGGGTGAAAAACTGTACCAGCCACAGCTGGCCGCTTCACTGCAGTCCATTGCGACCCACGGCTACCGGGACTTCTATGAAGGGCAGTTGGGGAAGAAAATCGCCGCTGGACTGGCAGCAGTAGGGTCTCCACTCACGGCCACTGATTTGGCGGCTACCCGAGCACGAGTAGAAAAGCCGTTGTCTGTTCCCTACCGTGGTGGCGAGCTGCTGGCCCATCGCCCCCCAACCCAGGGTATGACGACACTAGAGATAATGGGTATCCTGGCGCGTTTTGACCTCTCCAGGATCGAAGAGGGCAGCGCCGATTATTACCATCTGCTGGTGGAGGCGGTAAAGCGCGCTTTCCTGGATCGTAATAGCTACCTGGCTGATCCCGATTTCGCGTCGGTGCCTTGTGAAAGGTTGTTATCGCCTGCCCATCTTGATGCTGAAGCGGCAAAAGTGGAGGCCGGGAAAGCATTGGATTGGCCCTTCGCTTATCAGCATGGCGATACGGTTTATCTGGCGGCCGCTGATCGTTTCGGTAATGCCGTCTCCATGCTGCAGACGATTTATTACGACTGGGGCAGTGGTGTCAGTGTCGGTGATACGGGGATTTTGTGGCATAACCGTGGTGCCGCGTTCAGTCTTGATCCTGCTCATCCGAATGCGCTTGCCCCTGGAAAGCGTCCTTTTCATACCCTTAACCCGGGTATGTATCGTGTCGATGGAAAGCCTCGTTTACTTTACGGTACTCAAGGAGCAGATGGACAGCCGCAAACCCTCGCTGCCGTGCTGACGCGCTTGATAGACTACGGCATGGATCCGCTCAGTGCGCTTAAAGCGCCGCGCTTCCTACTGGGGCGAACCTTTTCCGATGGACGTGACACGCTAAAACTTGAGCAGGATGCGGGAGATGCTATTTTCGCTGAATTGACCCGGCGTGGTCATCAGATGAGCCCGCTACCCGTTCAAAGTGCCCTGGCTGGCCACCCCGGCGCGGTCGTTATCGACCCGGCGAAAGGCTTTTACGCTGCTCATGACCCTCGCAGCGATGGCATCGCGTTAGGGCTATAGCACCAATAGAAACAAGGATGTGTACATGACAAAAAGCGATACGCTCGATGTGAAACAGAGTGCCCGTACCCGGGGAAAAAACCGCCGTAATGCTCATGAAACACGCGAGCGCCTGCTTCAAGCGGCGACTCAAGAGTTTTCCGAGCGCGGCTACGATGGTGCTCGCATGGAACGTATCGTGCGTGCAGCCGATTGTAATGTGCGCATGGTGTATCACTACTTCGATGACAAGGAAGGTCTTTACCTGACTGTTCTCGAACGAGTCTATGAGGAGTTGCGCGCCAAGGAGCAGGCACTCAATTTAAGCTATCTCGAGCCCGTTGCAGGTATGCGCGCGCTGGTCGAATTCACCTTCGATCATATGGCCGAGCATCCCGAGTTCACCAGCCTGGTGCGCAATGAGAACTTGCTGGGTGGGCGCATGCTGCGCAAATCGAGCAAAGTCGTCCAGCAAACGACGCCGCTCGTAGGCATGATCCGGGATACCCTAAAGCGAGGGGAAGCAGCAGGGTTATTTCGCTCGGCTGTAGACCCTACCCAGCTCTACATTTCTATTCTTTCGCTATCAATCATTCACATCAATCAACGCGACACGCTATCCATCATCTTCGAGCAGGATCTGGCTGACCCGGATTGGTTGATTGAGCGGCGTGCCCATGCGGTCGAGGTAATACTTTCCTATCTATGTGTTGAGTCCCGGGTGATTAAATAAGCGACAAGGACTATCTGCAGGGCTCCGAATACCTCATCTACTTGCCCATCTGCTGCATAAATTTACGACAGCAAACCAAGCCAGAACCGCCGCCTTCCTCCGGCGGGCGACTAGCCGCCCGAACAAAAGCGCTGGGAGATTGACCAAGCACCTTGCGAAACATACTGGAGAAAGCGGCTGGGCTGTCGTAGCCGAGTTCCAGTGCGGTTCGGGTAACGGAACTGCCCGAAAGTAGCCTGGGAATTGCTGCCATCAGGCAGGCCTGTTGGCGCCATCGGCCAAAAGAGAGTCCAGTCTGCTGACGGAACAGGCGATTGAAGGTGCGCTGACTGCAATGTAACTGCCGCGCCCACTCCTCAGGAAGAGTGTGAATGCTCGGCTGGCCGAGGAACTCTCTGCACAGGCGGGCGAGCGGAAGGTCATGGGGCAGGGGGGCAAACAGTGGCAGGGCCTGAGCCTGTTCCAGCTCGTATAGGAGTAGTTGCGCCAGGGCACCGTCGCGGCCGTTTTCGTCATAGAGCGCGGGGATGTGGGCGGAAGCCAGCAACAGGTGATGCAGGAGAGGCGTCACGACTAGCACCTCGCAGTTGCGCGATGTGCGTGGCGCAACGTGGGGCTCGATATACAGGCTTCGGGTGCTCACCCCGTTCATGCGCACTTGGTGGCGCTTGCCCGCAGGTAGCCAGACGCCGCTGAATGGCGGCACCATCCAGGTGCCATCATCCGTATTAACTTCCATCACGCCGGTCATGCCATAGAGAAACTGGGCACGGCGATGGGTATGAAAGTCGAGGAGGGTGCCGGGGCGGTAGTCAGTGCCGATGGCCACCACGGGCCGTGCTACATGATCCACATCTGAAAGAGGTGTATTGAGCATTAGCGTTAACCTGGCTGAAACGCGTTGATGGTTGTCCGAATGACGAATGTCGGCCAATCCTCGCCAGCATATAGTGCCTGCTGTTTCGTTTCATCAGGAGAGTGCCGGTGTATAGCGTATTGCTACTTTGTGGCGGGGTGGCGGGAGTGACCACCGTATTGTTCGGTTTCGGTGGCGGGTTTGTGGTGGTTCCCTTGCTGTATACCCTGCTGATTTCCGTCCATGGGCCGGATAGTGGTATCGGTCAGGCGGCCATGCATATCGCGGTGGCCACCTCGACGGCGTTGATGGTATTTGCTGCTTCCCTGTCCACATGGCGCCACCATCTACGGCAGACCGTGCAGTGGCACCTGGTGCGTCCGCTGGTGGGCTATATCGCCGTGGGCGCCGTGCTTGGCGCGGCGGCTGCCGTGTCGTTGAGCGGGGAGTGGGTGCGCTGGGCGTTCATCGGCTATCTGGGCATCACGATTGCGGATGCCGCTCTGCGACCCGGTTTTCTGCATCAGGCGGGGAGTGATGTGCGTCCTATAGGGCGTGGGGTAACGGCGATGACGGGGACATTGATTGGTGCGGTGGCCGCCTTGCTGGGCGTTGGCGGCAGTGTGATGACCGTACCGCTCATGCGCCGTAGAGGCGCAAGTATGACGGCAGCTACTGCCATGGCCAATCCGTTGTCGTTGCCCATGGCGGTGAGTGGCACCGCGACGTATGTGTTGCTGTCGGCAAATCACCCAGCGTTGGGGGACTGGTATGCCGGTTATGTGGATCTGCGCGCCTTGCTGGTACTTGCAGTGGGCTCATGGCTCGGAATCCGCCTGGCATCGACCTGGATCGGGCGCATCCCTGATCGTCTTCATGCCAGGGTGTACCTGCTATTGCTGACCATGGTGCTGGTGGTGATGGTTTTTGTTCATTGAGTGTTGCTTGCTTGGGAGATGCCTGTTTGGGAGATGTGTGGCGCTTGATATTCAGGGCGTCGCGCAGTCGAGAGAGCTTGATTTATTTTGTCAGTAGTTTCTTATGAGATCTTGTTGACATGGTTACCAAAAGCAATTAATTATGTGCTTAAGGCAACTAATTGGAGGCCTCTTCATGGCCGTAGAACAACGCTTGCATGAGCGAGCTGGAACGGTGCGAAGCTTCAACCGTTTCTACACGCGTCAGATCGGTGTGCTGCACGAGCATCTGCTGGAAAGCCCATTCTCGTTAACGGAGGTTCGCATTCTGTATGAGCTGGCGCATCGGCCGATGCTTACCAGCTCGGATATTTGCCGGGAGCTGGGGCTCAATGCCGGTTACGTGAGCCGGGTGCTGAAAGGCTTCGAGAAGAAGGGGCTTATCACCAGGATCCCCTTGCCCTCCGATCGCCGGGCGGCGCAACTGCAATTGACTGATCATGGGCGGGAAACTTACCTGCCGTTGAGTGATGCATCGCAGCGCGAAGTTGTTGCCATGCTCAAGCGGCTTTCGGAGCCTGAGCAACACCAGTTGATCGAGGCTATGCATCAAATCGAGAGCCTGCTTGGCGATACTGATTCGAACTACCTGCTGCGCGACCCGCAGCCAGGCGATATGGGATGGATCGTCCATCGGCAGGCGGTTCTTTATGCCCAGGAGTACGGCTGGAACAGTGAATATGAAGCACTGACAGCAGACATCGTCGCCAAGTATCTGCGTGATTATGACCCGCAATGGGAACGGTGCTGGGTCGTCGAGAAGCAAGGAAGTGTCGTTGGTTCCGTGTTCGTCGTTAGGGAGGACGAAGCGACCGCAAAGCTGCGGTTACTCTATGTCGATCCCTGCGCCCGCGGTCTTGGAATAGGTGGCCGTCTTGTCGATGAATGCCTAAGATTCGCCCGCCAATCTGGCTATAAAAAAATCATCTTGTGGACCAACAGCGTTCTTATTGGTGCGCGAAAAATCTATGAAAGGGCGGGTTTCGAACTGGTTGAGGAAACGCCCCATCACAGCTTCGGCAAGGATCTTGTCGGTCAGGTGTGGAGCCGTGAGCTGTAGTACCCACGTTGCGAAGCATCGCTTTGCCTAGGTAAAGGCCGTATGCCGGACAACAGGGGGGCGAGCGCAAACCTTTAAATGATATTGCTAATTTGCCACCGTGGCTCGGCAAGTTGTATGCGTTCAATGACCCAATCCACGAATACCCGCACGTCAGCATATGTAAAATCTGCACGTAAAGAACGTAAATCATCTTATGCGATACGCCGATTTCCTGGACTGGCCTGGAAGGCCCCTGAATAACCAGGATTACCTCCAGAATGGGCAGCACCAGTGGGAGCCAGCCGAGAAGATAAATCGTGTAGTAACGGCCTTCAGTACCATCAAAATCATAGGCAATAACAAACGGGGTGAGTCTTTTGGCTATCTAATTGCCTCTTTAATGTTGGTTTTAACGCTACGCATGACCGTCAGCCATAGCTGCATCAAGCTTTTTCTGCTACTGATTCTATTTTACCAAATTCCAATTAGTATCTGGCTATATTATGAGCCGAATATAAACCATAATCGGCTCATCCTGTGAGCTGAATGGGCGAGGTGGTAGGTCTATGTATTTCTGCTCATCTTTCCTCAAAACTAGTGCCGCTTGCTCTGCACTAGCTCGTAATCTGCTAGGCTTAGTTCCATCTAATACTAAAAAACCATAGGCTTGCACAAAAGCTAGCCAGTCTTTGCACGCCGATTTTTCATGTAAAGCGTGATGCAGTGCCATGGTCGACATTTCCCGCGTGTTCGAGAAAGGAAGGCAATCATGATCGCTCCCCAAGATGGGCGTTTGCGGCTGGATCGCCAGCGCTTGAAGCAGCACCGCAAACGGCTGGGCTTTAGTCAGGAGGCGCTGGCCGAGTACTGCTTCGACCAGCGCCTATGCGTTTCTATTGCTTCGATTAAACGGGCCGAGAGTGGGCGGGCGGTGCTTTATCGCACCGCTCGCCACTTGGCTGAGATCTACGGCGTCGAGGTTGAGGCGTTGTCAGTGGATGCGGAAGAGGCCGCCGCTGTGCCTGCCGCTGATAGCGAGGAGATGGAAAGCGCGCGTGTCTTGATTCAATTGCATGCCGTGGTGGCTGACCAGCCAACCCTGGCGACCTGGGTTCAGCATTTCGGCGGCAGCCTGGCGGAAGAAGGGACGGCCCTGTTTGGGCTGCCCCGGGCTTACCGTAGCGATGCCCAGCGGGGCCTGTTGTGCGCCGCTACCCTGGTGGAACAGGGAGTGGCGAAGGTCGTATATCTCCAGGCTGGCCAATGGCCGTCCGCTACGCCCCCTTCGATAGCGGAGGAGCGGAGCGGTGTTTGGGTTGAGCGCGGGGTGGCGGTGCAGTTGGCGGAACGCTTTATCTTCGATGATGAAGGCGGAGATTGGCTGCGCTACTGCCATCCCCGAGACGAATCTCAGGAGGCCCGCTTCGAACTGGTGGGGCGCCGGGTGCAGTTGGGGCAGCTGCAGGCCATTTTAGAGAGTACCTGTGACTATCAGGCTGGCCATCTGATCTATATTCGCGGCGTGGCGGGCATCGGCAAGACGCGTCTCAGCGCCGAGTTTGCCGAGATGGCGGCGGCGCATGCCGATCATCATCAGGCCGAGGTGTTGGACTTCGGCACGCGTGCCGATGAAGGCCCGTTGATGCAGCTGACTCGTTCGCTGCTTCAAACGTCCGATGAGAGGAAAGGTGAAACGATAGACGAAGCGAGCCTGCTCGCTCGCCTTTCGGCGCTGCGTTTGCCCGTGGATCATGCCATGCTGCTGCGCCCCTTGCTGGGGCTGGCTCAGCCAGAGGATGCGCAGCGTCTCTATGCGGCCATGACCCCGGAGACCCGCAGCCAGCGTTTGGTTCTGGCACTGCGCGACACTCTCCTGGCGCGGTCTATTCATCGCCCCCAATTGCTGGTGGTGGAAGACCTTCACTGGGCCGATGAGGCGCTGCTGGGAACCCTGACTGGGCTACTCCAGGAGACCCTGGAAGCGCCGGTGATCTGGCTGTTTACCTCACGCTTAGAGCAGGACCCACTAGAGACCCGTCTAAGGCCACAGTTGCCTGAGTCGCCGCTAACCCTGATCGAACTTCCTCCATTGCGCCCCCAAGAGGCCGAGGCCCTGGTAGCCAGCTTCGGAGCGGTTCCCACCGAGCATGCCTCCCGCCTTGTCACTCAGGCCCAGGGCAATCCGCTGTTTCTGACTCAACTGTTGCTGTTTCATCCCCACTGCAGCTTGCCAGCCAGCCTCGCTAATCTGGTACAGACCAAGCTGGATCAGCTCACCGATCTGGATCGTCGGGCCATGTGCGTCGCCGCCGTTATGGGGCAGCGCTTCTCCCTAGCGTTGCTGCAGGAAGTGGTGGGGCAGGCCGATTATCGACCTGAACTCCCCCAGCGCTACAGTTTGGTACGCCCGCTGGAAGAGGGGAGCTATCGCTTTGTGCATGACCTGATTCTGCAGGGCATCTACGAAGGGATTCCAAAAATACAACGCGACCGCCTGCATCTCCGGCTGGCCGAGCTCTATGGTGAAACGGAACTGGGGCTACGTGCGCGCCATCTTCACCGTGCACGTTCCCTGGAAGCACCGAATGCGTTCCTGGAGGCGGTGGCAGCGGAAATGCTGCGTTATCGGCATGAGGAAGCCATGGCGCTGCTGAGACAATGCCGAGCCATCGATTATGCGCCGAAGGATGAGTACCGGTTAGTGCTGCTGCAAGGCCAAGTGGCGATGGCGACCGGGCGCATCCAGGCGGCTCGCGAGCACTTCGAGACGGCGCGCACGTTCGCCCGAGAGGAGTGTCAGCGCATTACCGCGGATCTTTGGCTAGCCCGGGTGCTGAACATGCTCGATGCCCTAGAGGCAGAAGAAGCGATACTCGATGGACTGTTGCCCCTGGCCGAGATGCTGAAAGACCCTTTGCCCCTAGCTGAAGTGCTTTATCTAAAAGGTAATCTCTATTTCCCCCGGGGCGATTTTGCCACCAGCCGGGCCTACCACACTCGGGCACTAGAGCAGGCCCGATTGGGTGGCGATGTGCATACCGAAATCCAGGCCCTGAGTGGGCTGGGCGATGCGCATTATGCCGAGGGGCAGATGCGCAGCACCTACGAGCTTTTCGACCACTGTGTGGCACTCTGCCGAACTCACGGCCACGCTGACCTAGAGGCCTCTAATTTGTTCATGCTGGGTACGGCTCGTCTTTATGCTAACGAGACCGAGGCGGCGTTGGCCGACTGTTTCGATGCTGCTGAGCTGGGCAAGCGTGTTGGCAATCGGCGTGCTGAAGTGGTGGCTCGGCTAACGGCGTCCTGGGTTCTGATTTCCCAGGGCAATCCCGATGCGGCCGACGAGCAGGTCACACAGGCGCTGGCAGTGGCTCGCGGCCTGGGGTCAGGGCGCTTCGAGGCCTTTCTGTTGGAGAGCCGTGCCCGTATCGAGCTGATCACCGGACGACAGGCTGAGGCGCGAGCCAGTATCGAGCGTGCTTGGCAGTTGGTGGAACAGCACCGTCTGACGGCCTTTATTGGCCCTTGGGTGCTCGGCACTCGGGCGCTGTTGGAAGAGGATCCCGAGGCTCGCTTGGAGACGCTGCAACAGGGTGAAGCGCTGCTGGATGCTGGCTGCGTGGGGCACAACGGCTACCGTTTTTTGGTCACGGCGGCGGAGGTTAGCTTGCTTGACCATCGCCCTTCCGCAGCCCGCCACTATGCCCAGCGCTTGACCCAGCTGATGGCGGCGGAGCCCTGTGCCTGGGGCGAGCATCACCGAGCGCTGATTGAGGCTCACGCTGTTTGGTCGGAGAGCTGCGAAGAGAACGGCGAGTCTAGCGCTCTGGAAGCTTTACGGGATTGCTGGCGCCAGGGCGAAGTGGCTGGTCTGCTGATGACGATGCCTTGTCTGGCTGCCAGCCGTTACTAGTCGTCGCGCGTTATCTTTACGTTGATCCGGTATCCCCCAACAGCAGGGCGATGAGATGCTCTGACTGTTCCAGGCACTGCTCCTGAAGGCCCGCGCCGCGCGCCCAACCGCCAGCAAACAGCAGCGGGCATACGTTCTGGTTTCCCTCGAAGCGTCCTTGGGCGGTGGTTTGGTTATAGCGCTCGATTTCCGCTTGAGCTTCCAGGCAGTTGGCATCCAGTACATTGTGCTTGAACAGGGTCCAGGCTTTGGCTTCCAGAGCGCTGCCCAGTGGCGGCAAGCGGTCTCGGTAGCCAGCTTCGTTTGGCTCAGTGGCTATGGAGTCGTTCAGGGGCGAAGGGCGCCGCTCGAGCATCTCGCGGTGGGGAATCTTGTTGAGATCATCCACCAGAGAGACGAAGTACTGCGGCAGGCCTGCCTGATTGTAATCACTGTTCTCTGCATCGTTCTGGTGGCGGTTGGCTACATAGTCGATACGGTAGGGGAAGAAGGTGTCTTCAGGGTTCCGTACTTCGATATTGTAGGTACGCCATAGGTTGCGATTGGGTGGCAGGCGGGCTGCAGCGGTGTGACAGACGCTGAAGCTGCGGGTGTAGCGCACCTTGCCAAGAATATGCTGAAGGCCTTGCTGGATCTCAGTCAGGCCGTCGCCAAAGGTCAGTATCGGCAGGGCATCTTCAGCATGGGTGGCCATGATTAGAATATCTGCCTGCCAGCGGCGTTCACCTGAAGCGGTACGCTCGGCTAGCGTTGCGCCCTGGGGCGAGAGCCTTGCCTCTACGTCGATGCCGCGCAAGATTTTGACTCTTGGGCCCTGAGTCTCGGGGTTGGCGATATAAGCGGCCAAGGCCTCAAGCCAGTGCTGGGAGCCATGCTCGAAGTAGCGGCGGTCCGGGGGCGAGCCACCTTCCTGAATGCGGTAATACTCGAAGGGAGCTTGGAGTGGCATACCGCCCGGGCCGCGATCGTCGGCGAAGTACATGGCCGATATGCGTGGATAGTAGATGGTGTGGCGGATGCGTTCCAGCCGAGCTGGTAGCGCCGGGTCCTGCCAGTCGATGGTGATTTTCAAATGATCCGCTGCGGCTGCCAGCATCTCGACGGGCGTGGCGACACAGCTGTCGAAGAAGTCATCTACCGTATAGTGGGGCGTAATGCGTCCACTCTCCACTAGGTCGATGGCGCTTTGATGCACCACGGTGATCAACGGCGCTAGCTTGCCCCCTTCGGCCTGATTTAGCTCGTGGGCGGGGTCGCTGACACCGCGGGCCAAGTCGCTATCATCGGTCAGGGCTATCGCTCCGTCACGGCTGAAGTAGCTCTCGGTATTCTCTAGCGGCTTCATGCGCTCTAGCTCGCCGATCTCGCTAAGCACCGTGCGCAGGCGATGATAGGTGGCCAAGTTGACATCATTGACCCCCAGGTCGGCCCAGCGCCGATAGGGCGACTCGGGCTTGCCCGGTTGCCGCCGATTGCCGAGGTCGACCCACACCGTTTCGGCGTTGCCGCCAAGCGTGGCTTTGCGCTCGAATAGGGTGATTTCTATCTGCTGGGCTGCTTTGCCACCGAGCTTCTGAAGGTAGTAGGCCAGTGACAGGCCAGAGACGCCGCCGCCGATAATGGCAACCCGAAGCGTTGAAGTGTCCATCGTTATTCTCCTTATGCAGTCGTTTGCTCCAGGATCTTCCAAGAGTTCGTTGCTGCCAAGGGCGCAAGAGAAGCTGATACCGAAGTGATCCGTTGTACTTCGTGTGGCTATTGTTAGCAATATTGGTGATGCCGAGCTGATGCTGTGACTGCGCAGTATCTAAGCTGAAATGCTTAGGGCAGGTAAGCCGCGGTCGATGACCGGCCGCCGATTTCACAACATCCGCATGAGGTATCTAACCATGAATGCTCCTCAAAGCAATGTTCCTCAAAACAATGCTCCTCAAACCATTGATAAAAAACTGATCGCCCACGACTTTCGTGTTGCCATGCATGAAAAACTCGAGCCTGAGCAGATCGATGACGTTGCCGACGCTTTGATGGCTTCCGAGAAGGCCTATCCTGCTACTGGCAGCGTAGCCAGCCTGATCTTCTATCTTAGGTTTCAGGTTAACATCACCGATGGCAAGTCCTTCGATGGCAATGCTGGCGGCATCTCCTCAGCGGGCGGCGGCGCTCTCTTTGGGGATGTCTATACCAAAGATCTCGAACGGCTCTATCGTGATACGGTAAGTTTCGAATTTCAGGGTACGCCAGTCTATCTGAGCATTCTGTTCTTCGACGGCGACAGTAATCTATTGGGCCACTTCCAGTCGGGTGCCGTCTCCACCGTTACCGGCGCTGGCGGTGGCACAGGCAGCTGGAGTTGAGTCTTAGCCGTATGCTGATTCTAAACCTGGGGGCGCCCTCGGCGTTCCCGGGTAACCGCGAGCAAGAACGTCAGCATGCTCTCAATCCATTCTTCACAATCCACTCTTCTCCCCTGATTTCCCTCCACCTATACTTCTCCATCCCAGTTAGCTTTCTGACTAACCTATGAGCCGAATATGAACTCTATTCGGCTCGTGTATCTCTGGGAGCAGCGCCAATTGCGCGAGCAGGCAACCACTAAGGATTTTTTCTTAGTAGTTCGCCAAGAGGGTAAACGCGCTATGTCATCACCCCCTATGTGATTGAGAAGGCCAGCGCAACTCGAAACAAGAGCCACCCTCATCAGAGGGGTAGCATTTAGCCTCGCCACCATGGGCTCTTGCAATCGCCGCCACTACCGCCAATCCTAGCCCGCTTCCTCGCTTGTCTCCTGGCATACCACTGTCAGCGTCCCGCGCATGCCGGAATGCCGTGAAAATCTGAGAAGCATATTCCTGAGGAATACCAGGGCCGGAATCCACAACACGCAAAATACACCAGCCGTCGTCCTGGCGCGTTTGGATGATGAGTGTCCCTGGGGATGCATGCTGGCGAGCGTTTTCCAGCAACGCAAGCAATGCCTGACGAATACGGACAGGATCGCAATACGCGGCGCCAGATTGCAGATCAAGGGTTGGATAATGATTTGATGCATCTAGGGCATGTCTACAAAATTCAACGACTGATTCAATTTCAGTAGAAAGATCGCATTTCTTGATCTCAAGGTTCAGATGGCCGCTTTCGGCCAAGCTTACGGCGCGAAGGTCTTCAATCAGTTGTGCCATACCGTCGATTTGGGTAAGGAGGCTTTGAAACTGGGGTTTTTCGGGGGGGAATACGCCTTCTGCCAAGCCTTGCAGGCGTCCGCGTAAAATAGTAACGGGCGTACGCAGCTCATGGGCAATCGCCGCATTCCAGAACGTCATTTCCTTGGACATACGCTGTAATTGGTCTGCCAAGGCATTGAAGTCGTTTGCCAAAACGGCGGCCTCGCCTAAAGAGCGATCACCCGTCGTGGCGCGTGCGTCCAGGTCGCCTTGCGCGACGCGACGCATGCTTTCTGTGACGGAGTTTAGCGGCACCAGAATGCGACGTGCCAAGTGAATACCCACTATCACGGCGAACGCCAGCCCAACCAACGTAGTGCCAACGAGCCAAGCCCACTCTAGCCCCGACGGGAACATGTTGGGTTCGTTAATCGACCCCTGCCAAAAATGGAAGGTAATGAAATAGAACACATAAGAGGTCACCACGACTAACAGTGTGATCCCAAACGCCATTGCTGCCATTGTCAACGCGATTGTCCGGCTCAATCCAATGAGTTTCATTCTGTTCCCCACAGCCGGTACCCAACGCCGCGTATGCCAACGGGTATGCCTCTCACATCGACGTCTTCCAGTTTTTTACGCAGCTTGCTGATATGGCTGTCGACAGTGCGCTCAAGCGCCTCACCCTCGGGGAGGCAGGCGGCCAATAACTCTGCGCGGGTGCAAACTTTTTTGGGCGCGCGTGCAAGGTGCGTCAACAACCTGAATTCGGTGAGCGTCAATGCAAGACTATGCGAGTCTCCTCCCACCTGAACAAAGGCTTCGTGTTGTTCCAGATCGATCTCAAAGGGCGGAACCCGGAGGACACGGGGTTGATGGCTAGCATCAGCCATGGTGCGTCTTAACACCGCCTGAATGCGTGCGACGACCTCGGCAGGATTAAACGGCTTGACGACGTAGTCGTCGGCACCAAAACGCAAGCCCATCAGCTTATCGATGTCCTGATCCATTGCGGTCAACATGATGACGGGCGTCTCACCACGATGACGAACCTCTGACAGCACCTGCCAACCATCCATTTTAGGCATCTTTACATCAAGTAAGACGAGATCAGGTTTCATCGACAAATGCATGTCCAATGCCTTGCGTCCATCTTCTGCGTAGATGGTTCGCAGGCCCGCACGTTTCAGGTAAGCCTGCAAAATATCAGCGATCTCAGGCTCGTCTTCGGCGATGAGAACCAGTGCTTGCAGGCCAGAAGAAGAATTTGGCGACTGTTGAGTCGTGGACATAAAAGTGCCTAATGAAACATTAATTGTGTTCTCCATCATATCTACACATACCGTCGACGTTAATACCACGCTACAGCGATATAGTCCCCTTCAATTCTATGAGTAGGCAAATGTTTGCCTATATCTGAAGGGACGATGCATGACGATCCGACATATTTACCGCAATGGTGGCTTCTGTGCCTTGCTGCTAACCGTGCTAACTGCCTGCGGGCCAGTTGAGCAAGAAGTAGCACCGCCGCTTGCCCGAGTGTCTGTTGTTACCTTGGAACCCGTTAGATTAGAGCTGACCGAAGACTTGCCGGCCCGGGTCGTTCCTTTTCAAGTGGCGGAAATTCGTCCCCAGGTCAGCGGAATTGTTCAACGTCGACTTTTCGAACAGGGAACCGACGTGAGTGCGGGGCAGCCATTATTCGAAATCAACCCAGCGCCGTTTCGAGCTGAAGTGGAAACGGCAGAAGCCGCTTTGCAGAAAGCCGAAGCCGAGCTTGCTAATGCCCGTGCGCAGTCCGCTCGGTTGGAGTCGCTGGTCAGGGGGCAGTCGGTGAGCCGCCAGGCCTATGACGACGCCGTATCCAAAAGTCAGCAGGCCGCTGCTGAGGTGGCTCAAGCGCGTGCCACGCTGTCACGTCGCCGCCTTGACTTAGAGTTTTCCACGGTGGCGTCTCCCATTTCTGGCCGAATTGATCAAGAGTTGGTAACGGTGGGAGCGCTTGTCGGTAGCAGCGATAGCACGCCCATGGCCCGTGTTCAGCAGATCGATAAAGTTTATGTCGATGTTCAGCGTTCGGCTTCCTCACTTGAATCGCTTCAAGATGCGATGGCGGCGCAACCTTCGCTAGATAATGGTTTACCGGTCACCATCCTCGGCAGCAACGGTACACCCTACGATGTCACCGGACACATTCTTTTTTCGGGCATCAATGTGGATGCCAGCACGGGTGACCTTTTACTGCGTGTACTCGTGGACAATCCCAATCGACGCCTGCTGCCCGGTATGTTTGTGCGCGCCCGCGTGCCCTACGCACGCTATGACAACGCGTTGACGGTGCCGCAACAGTCCGTGGTGCGCATCGGCGGTAAGCCCTACGTGTGGTTGATTGGTGACAGCGACAAGGCGGTGATGGTCTCAGTGGAGCTTGGTGAATTGGCGAACGGTAATTATCGGATTAAGACGGGGGTGACAGAGGGGCAGAAGGTTGTCGTCGAGGGTATAGAGCGACTTTCTGATGGTGTCGAAGTCAGCGCGACTGATTGGCATAGGTCATCGCCTCTTGAGGCTTCAGTGGCATCTTCTTAATTAAGCTTCAGGAGTCTCCGCAATGCCTCAGTTCTTCATCCAGCGCCCAGTCTTCGCGTGGGTGGTCGCGTTGTTTATTATCTTGGCGGGTGTGATCGCGATTCCTAAGTTGCCGGTCGCTCACTACCCCTCGGTAGCGCCCCCTTCGGTGACCATTACCGCGACATATCCGGGTGCCACACCGCAGACCATGAATGACGCCGTGCTCAGTCTCATCGAACGAGAACTGTCCAGCGTCAAGAATCTGCTGTACTTCGAATCGTCGGCGGACTCTTCAGGGTCGGCCTCTGTCACCGCCACCTTCAAGCCAGGGACAAATCCGGAACTGGCTCAAGTGGATGTGCAGAATAGACTCAAGGCAGTCGAGCCTCGGTTACCCCAGGCGGTTCGTCAGGATGGGCTGAGCGTCGAGTCAGCGTCATCCAGTTTTCTGATGATCGTAGGTCTGAATTCCGATGATGGGCGCTTTGATGAGATTGCCCTGAACGATTATATGGCCCGCAATATCGTCGAGGAGCTGCGCCGCATTGACGGTGTCGGTCGTGTGCAGCTGTTCGGTGCTGAGCAGGCAATGCGAATCTGGATAGAGCCGGAGAAGCTGATTGCTTTCGGCTTGTCGGTGAATGATCTCTCGACCGCGATCACGGAGCAGAACGCACCGATTGTGCCGGGCAGCATCGGCGCGTCTCCGGCCTTACCCGGCCAAAAGGTGTCCTCGCTGTTGACCGCACAGGGGCAATTGAGCACGCCGGAAGAGTTCGCCGCTATCGTGCTTCGCGCTAATGTCGACGGCTCTAAAGTGGTGTTGGGCGATGTGGCGCGAGTCGAGTTGGGCGCCCAATCCTACGGCTTCTCCAATCGTGAGAATGGCCAGCCAGCGACGGCGGCAGCCATACAGCTGGCACCCGGTGCCAATGCTGTCCGCACGTCGGAAAGTGTGCAAGCGCGTTTGGCTGAGTTAAACCAGGCGCTACCCGCGGGTATGAGCTCATCGGTCCCCTTTAATACGGCCCCGTTCGTTAAGGTTTCTATCGAGAAGGTCATCCATACCCTTATCGAGGCGATGGTATTGGTGTTCCTGGTGATGCTGCTGTTTCTACAGAACATCCGTTACACGCTGATTCCCGCACTGGTCGCGCCGATTGCGTTGTTGGGGACCTTCGCGGTGATGCTGCTGGCAGGTTTCTCAATCAACGTGCTGACGATGTTTGGCATGGTGTTGGCGATTGGCATCATCGTCGATGACGCTATCGTGGTGGTCGAGAACGTTGAGCGCATCATGGCCAAAGAGGGATTGTCGCCAAAGGACGCCACCATCAAGGCGATGAAGGAAATTACTGGTGCGGTGGTGGGCATCACCCTGGTATTGACGGTGGTGTTTATCCCGATGGCCTTCTCGAGTGGCTCGGTCGGTGTGATCTACCAGCAATTCGCGCTGGCGATGGTGGTCTCGATTCTGTTCTCAGCGTTTCTGGCGTTGACGCTAACACCGGCGCTATGCGCCACCCTTCTCAAACCCATTAAGCCGGGGCACCACGACAAAGGCGGTTTCTTCGGCGTGTTCAACCGGTCGCTTAAACGTATGACCGCCCGTTACGAATCGCGTGTGGGGAAACTGGTCGCCCGCAGCGGTCGGGTCATGCTGGTGTTTGTGGTCATCGCAGGTGTGCTGGTGTTCGCCTTCCGCCAGTTGCCTTCGGCTTTTCTGCCGGAAGAGGATCAAGGCTATTTCATGACCAGTATCCAGTTACCTGCCAATGCGACCACCGAGCGTACCTTGGATGTCGTCAAGGCGTATGAGGAGTACGTCATGGCGCGCCCTGCAGTGGACGGCAATATGTCTATTTTGGGCTTCGGGTTCTCTGGGTCTGGCGCGAATACAGCGCTGACGTTCACCACGCTAAAGGAGTGGGGGAAGCGCGACGGTGCCACGGCGGCGAGTGAAGCGGAAGGAGCTCAGGCAGCCATGAGTCAATTGAACGAAGGGACGGTGATGAGTATGTTGCCGCCGGCCATTGATGAATTGGGTACCAAGTCCGGCTTTACGATGTTCTTGCAGGATCGGCGCAACCAGGGGCCGGCCGCCCTTAAGGCTGCCGAGACGACGCTGCTGGAACTGGCGGCGCAGAGCAAGGTAGTTAGTGACGTCTATTCCGACGGCCTTCCGGAAGGGGCGAGCATTCGTCTTGATATCGATCGCCAGAAAGCCGAAGCGCTCGGCGTGTCGTTCGCCAACATTAGCGAAATCCTGTCTACCGCGATGGGGTCGTCCTACATCAACGATTTCCCGAATGAGGGCCGGATGCAGCAGGTGATTATGCAAGCGGATGCGTCGGCACGCATGCAGGTCGACGACGTGCTCAAGCTGCATGTGCGAAATAGCAGGGGGGGCATGGTTTCCCTGTCAGAGGTGGTGACTCCGGTGTGGGACGAAACACCGCTACAAATGGTGCGCTACCTGGGCTATCCCGCCACCAGCATTTCCGGCAGTGCGGCGAAGGGGGCTTCCACTGGTGATGCCATGGCTGAAATGGAGCGTCTGGCGCAGCAACTTCCGCCCGGTTTCGCAGTGGCCTGGACGGGGCAGTCCCTTCAGGAGCGCCAGTCCGCTGCTCAGGCACCCATGCTGGTTGCGCTATCCATCCTGGCGGTGTTTCTGGTGTTAGCCGCTCTCTACGAGAGCTGGTCCATTCCGCTGTCGGTCATCCTGGTTGTGCCGCTGGGGTTGCTGGGGGCGGTGGCTGCTATGTTGCTGCGTGACCTGCCTAACGATGTGTTCTTCAAAGTCGGTATGGTCACCGTGATCGGGTTGTCTGCGAAAAACGCGATCTTGATCGTTGAGTTCGCAAAACAGTTGCGTGAGCAAGGTAAGGGGCTGATGGAGGCCGCGGTGGAAGCCGCCAGCCTGCGCCTGCGTCCGATCCTTATGACCTCACTCGCTTTCGGCTTGGGAGTGGTGCCGTTGATGGTCGCGTTTGGCGCCAGTGCTAAAACCCAGCATGCGATAGGCACGGGCGTTTTCGGCGGCATGGTTAGCGGAACGCTTCTGGTGATTCTCTTTGTTCCGGTGTTCTTCGTTTTCGAGATAGGCCTTCAGGAACGGGTGAATGGCTGGCGTACTGCTCGTCGCCCCTCATCCTTACAACCTCATAACGATATAGAGCATTA
>CEGE01000165.1_pt1 | contig 21209 bp, 17 predicted proteins | sample 306311 | NCBI WGS metagenome assembly CEGE01 (sample SAMEA2755654, study PRJEB7226) | microbial mat metagenome | biome: microbial mat; feature: hypersaline; material: grass silage | place: USA | collected 2014-02-19 | depth 0 m | reverse complement strand
CTCTGGATCCGATCGCCTTTCTCTTTGGTCAACTGATCAAGACCCGCGGCACCGTTCGGACAACGACGGATGCCAACCTTCAATTGGAGGTATTGTTAGAGAACGGTCGAACGATTATTGGTCAACACTGCTTTACCGGCAAAGAGACGGCTCAAATCGATTCGCCCATCAGAGCGATAAAATTATCAGGCGAGGCGGACGATATCGATACCTTGGATGCCTCCAAGGTGTGTAAAGAGACCCGTAAGCTCATTGATTCGGCAGAGCTGTTGGTTTTCCCGCCGGGCAGTTTTTATAGCAGTGTCATTGCCAACCTGCTGCCAAAGGGGGTTGATAAGGCATTGGCTAAAAACCCGTCACCCAAGGTGTATGTGCCAAGCCTGGGAACTGATCTTGAAACGCTTGGCATGACGTTGGTGGATCAGGTTCAAGTGCTCAATGAGCATTTGTCTGGCACACTCGAACCCTTATCGTCTAAGCGGTCTTCAATCGATTTTTTACTGTTTGATTCGCAGCTTCTGAGTGTTTCGGCTGATCAGATTGAGACGCTACGCGATGAAATGGGTATTCAAATTATTGATCTAGATCTTGCGCCGGAGAATGCTGATACCCAACGTTATGATGACGTTAAGCTGGCTGAAGCGCTGCTTGGGTTGACCTGACACCGACATACTCTAAATGACCTTGGGCATTGCTATGCGTCTTAGTTACCAGGGCCCGCTGCCTGAAATGGTGGGGTTTTTGCTATTGCCGCAGTATTCGATGATGGCTTTCTTTGCGGCGGTGGAGCCGCTGCGAATTGCCAACCGCATTGCCCATCGACCGCTGTTCGACTGGACGTTGATTAGCGCTGATGGCGGGCCGGTGACGGCGTCGAACGGTATGACCTTGATGGTGGATCACGCAACGGCGGATGTTCACCATTTGCCCTCGCTTGCGGTATGCAGCGGCTTTACTCCCGAGGCGCATCTTACCCGGCCGTTAATGGCCTGGCTTCATCAGTTGGATCAGGCGGGCTGCTGTTTGGGTGGTATTGATACCGGAGCGTTTCTACTCGCCGCTACAGGGTTGTTAAAGCACGAGCGGGTGGCACTGCACTGGGAGAGTCTGCCCGCGTTTCGTGAGCGTTTTCCGGGTATTGACACTACCGATGAGCTTTACGAGTTGGGCGAGCGGCGCTTCTCCTGTGCGGGTGGGGCAGCGGCGATGGATATGGCGCTGGAAGTGATTGCCCGGCGGCATGGCGCAAAGTTGGCTATCGATGTCTCCGAGCAACTGATCCATGACCGAATTCGCACCCGCAGCGATCAGCAGCGCATGGCGTTGGTGAAGCGCTTAGGTACGCATAACCGGCGCGTTGTGGAGGCGGTTGCGCTGATGGAGCAGAACCTGGAAGAACCGCTCCCCCTTGACGAGATAGCCAGCCAAGTAGAGGTATCGGTGCGCCAACTACAGCGCCTGTTTGAGCAGGAGCTAAACGTGACCCCGCGTCAATGGTATTTGCAGCTGCGTGTGAAGCGCGCCCGGCGGCTGCTGGCCGAGACTGACTTAGCGGTATTAGAAGTGGGCGTGGCCTGTGGGTTTAGTTCGTCGTCGAGCTTTGCGCGTACGTTTCGTGCGCATTACGGCTACTCGCCTCGGCAGGTGCGTTCTGCCATAGCGGAGAAGACCTTTAAAGCGCAATGAGTGTCGCTTAATGCCTGATAAGCGTCGCTTAGTGTCTAGTGATAGGGGGGTAGCCGCGCATACTAGCTAAACCCAACTAATAAAGAGGTTTAGCCAAATGTCGGTCACAACTAGCTTCGCCACCACTAGCTCTGCCACTACCAGCCCTACCACTACTAAGACGCTGTCGTTGACAGCGAGCTTTTTACTCGCTGCGTTTGCTGCCACACCCGCTATGGCAGAGCTTGATGAACTGCGCTTTGGGGTGCCGCCGTGGCCTGGGGTGACGGTAAAGTCTGAAGTGGCGGCCCAGCTACTTGAGACCATGGGGTACGAGACCCGACAGCAAGATTTAGCCGTGAGCGTTATCCTCGAAGGCTTAACGCGGAACGACTTGGAAATTTATCTAGGCGGCTGGTATCCCGTTCAGACTGATATGGTCGAGCCCCTGGTGGCCGACGGTAAAGTCGAAAAAGTGGTTTCCAATATCCGCGGCGCCAATTCCGGGCTAGTGGTTCCCCAGTATGTTTACGATGCAGGCGTCACCACGGTGGCTGAGCTGGCAGAGCATCACGACCGCTTCGATGGTGAAATTCAGGGGATTGAAGCAGGCACCGGTATTAACGATGCGATTCTCAATGCCATCGATAACGACCTCGCAGGTTTGGGCGATTGGCAGCTCCGTGAAAGCTCGACTTCGGCCATGCTGGCCCAGGCTGAGCAAAAAATGGCCGATGAAGAGTGGGTGACCTTTGTCGGCTGGGAGCCTCACTGGATGAACGTGAGCTTCGATCTGGCCTATTTAGCCGATAGCGATGATGCGGGCGTGGCCTCCATTGAAAGCACGGTATGGACAATTACCCCAGCCAGCCTGGCGGACGAAGCACCTGAGGTTCACCGCTTTCTGTCGCAGTACGTGGTCGATATCGAAGATCAGAATGACTGGGTGCACGAGTACAGCTACGAAGAGCGCCCGGCGGATGAAGTGGCTAATGAGTGGATTGGCAACAACCTGGATACCGTTGCCGAGTGGCTGGAGGGTGTTGAAACCCGCGATGGCGAACCCGCCATTGAGCAGGTGCGGGCCCAATTTAGCTCTTAATAGTTAATAGCACGGCTCTTAATCACACGATTCGTAAAGCCTAAGCTGCGATTAACGCCAAACAGCGCCTAATTAAGGCGCTGTTTTAGTTTTTGGCAAAAGTCCTGCCAAGCCGCACTCATACCGGGTAGCAGCGCATGAGCGTGAAGGGCGGCATGAACCATGTTCGGGGCGCAGCGATAGCCTACCGAGGCACCTTCCTCGCGCCAATTGGCTATTGCGGCTTCGATGGGGAGTGTCAGTGGATCCCTCTCCACGGTCAGCATTTCAATGCTTGCGGCAGGAGGGCGGCGATCACGCTGAGTAGCAATGATGTCAGGACACTGTTGACGAATGTCGAGTACATCATCCCGTGAAAGTAGCGGCGCATTTTCTCCCAAGCATTCAAGGGAAAGCGCGCCAACGGTTGGGTAGATCAATCCTAGCGGCGGCGCTTCATTCTGCTGATGGGCAAGGTCAATGGCTAATCGCCCGCCCGCGCTGTCACCCACCAGCGCGATAGGTTGAATCGCTTCTAACACCGTACGGCAGTCTGCCAACATGGCGGGGTAATCTACCTCTGGTGCCAGCCGATAGTTAACGCTTACCACTTCACGCTCAAGCATCTGGGCCAAACTGGCGGCGGGGCCATGGTGGCTCTCTGTTGAGCCGATGGTAAAACCGCCGCCATGGATAAACAGCGCGCGGCCTGGTGTGCGCTGCTGGGGAATAAAACGACGCACGCGAACACCACCCAAAGCGCTATTTTCGACCCGCATTCCTGCCGGGTCGGGTGGGGCGAACGTTCGGCAAAGCTCAACGTAGGCGCGCCGTGCTTGAGGTAATGGCAGCTCCTTTATCTTTGCCAGCCCGGCGCTAAAGCGCTGAATGAAGTCGTCCACGTTCATCGCTACTGTAACCCTTAGCGCCGAATGCCAATGGTGCGGCTGGCAAGCTCGGGCCAAGCGTCTTTATGGGCTTGGGGTAGTTCTGTCACGCGATTTGCGACCGCTTCTGGAAACGGGCTTGGACGCCCAGAGGCTTGTTTCATGCCCATCAACATCTGTTCGCTGGTCGCTATCAGGTTGCCTTCGTCATCGAACAGGGTGAAAAAGACGTGCAGGCGCTTGGTGTCGCTATCCAGTAGTGTCAGGCTGACGTTCAGGGCTTGGCCTTGGTGGGCCTCGCGGCGGTAGCAGAGGTGCGTTTCCAGAGTATAGATCGTGTAGCCATAGTGTTCTCGGCCCGCTTCATCCAACCCAATGGTGTCGATAAGCGCCTCGCAGGCCAGAGAGAAGACGCGGGCGTACTCCGCGTCGTTCATATGCCCGTTGTAGTCGACCCACTCGGGAGCGACGTGGGTTTCATAAATAATCATTAAATGCGCCCCTGTAAGCCTTCGGCTTCTGGCCAATATTTTTGCACCACCTCCAGCAGCTCGACTAAAAAGTCATCCCGGCGCCGGTCAAGGGTGGCCACTGATCGTCCTGCCGCTTGATGCTCACACCCCTCGACGACTTTATCAATCAGTTCGTCGGTGAGTTCCGGGGCCTCCAGCTTTGTCCAGGGCAGTTTTAGCGCTGGGCCAAATTGCTCCAGCATATGGCGCATGCCTGGCTCGCCGCCCGCTAGGTGGAAGGTTAAGAACGTGCCCATTAACGGCCAGCGGAGTCCACAGCCGTAAACCACGGCGGCATCGATCTCTTCGGTGGTCGCTACGCCATCGTTAACCAGATGCAGGGCTTCCCGCCACAGCGCTTCCATTAAGCGGTCGGCGATGTGGCCCTCAATTTCACGGCGAACCACCAGTGGGCGCATGGCGAGCGCCTGATACAACCCTTGGGCGCTGGCAATCTGTATGGGCCGGGTGGCCTTGCCGCCAACAAGCTCGACCAATGGCAGTAAATACACCGGGTTGAAGGGGTGAGCGACGATCACTCGCCCAGGCGCTTGTGAACACTGTTGCTGCAGGTCGGTGGGCTTAAAGCCGGAGGTAGACGAGCCAATAATGACGTTCGGTGAGGCAGCAGCGTCAATAGCGGCTAAAATCTTTTGCTTTAGCGGTAGGCGCTCGGGCACGTTTTCCTGAATCAGGTCAGCGCCATCCACGGCTTTTTCAATCGTATCCGCAAAGGTTAACCGCTCAGGGCTAGCATCGGGCGCTAAGCCGAGCTGGGTTAACGAGGGCCAGGCATTGTCGATAAACGATTGGGTACGCGCTGGCGCCTGGGGATCTGGGTCAAAGGCCACTACGTCCCACCCCTGGGCGAGGGCACGGGCAATCCAGCCGTTGCCAATCACGCCGGTACCGATGACGGCTAAGCGGCTCATTTGTCACCTCCTGCTGTGTTACCCATGATACGTCCGGTCATCGGGTCGCGTAGTTTGAGATGAGCGCGGGTTTCTGCAGGCGTCATTACTCGGGCGCCGAGGTTTTCAATAATGGTCGACGCTTTCTCGACCAGTTGGCCGTTGTTAGCCAGCACGCCTTTCTCTAAAAACAGGTTATCTTCCAACCCAACCCTAGCGTGGCCACCCAGCAGCACCGCCTGGGCGACCATGGGCATTTGATGTCGACCAATGCCGAAGGCGGCCCAGTTAGCGTTGGCAGGTAATTTGTTGCGCATGGCCAGCATCGTTTCTGTGTCCGCTTCGGCACCCCAGGGAATACCCAGACAGAGCTGATAGAGCGGGTCGCCATCGATCAAGCCCTCTTGCTGAAGCTGGCGAGCAAACCAGACATGACCTAAATCAAAGCACTCCAATTCTGGCTTAACGCCGGCGGCCTGAACCAGGCGGGCGTGCTCGCGCAGCCAGTCCGCAGGGTTTACGTACACCATATCGCCAAAATTGAGGCTGCCGCAGTCCAGCGTACACAGCTCGGGAAGCAGCTCGCCGACCGGGGCGTGACGCTCGGCGGGTGTTTGGATATCGGTGCCTGGGCCGCCGCGCGTTGGGTCGGTGGCATCGGGTATCCAGTCGCCGCCGCCACCAGCGGTGATGTTCATCACAATATCCACATCGGCCTCGCGTACGCGCTCCATCACTTCGCGGAACTGCTCAGTAGAGTGGCTGATGCCGCCGGTCTCCGGGTCGCGAACGTGAATATGGGCGATGCTGACCCCGGCATGCGCCGCTTCAATGCAGGAAGCTGCAATGGCCTTGGGTGTAACAGGCACATTGGGGTTTTTTGCGGTGGTATCTCCCGCGCCTGTCACGGCACAGGTAAGAATGACATTGCGGTTCATGGCGTGCTCTCTAGTCAGCAGTTTATTCGCTTACTAGTGTGTCGCAGTGTGCAGACAATAGTTGTCATAAAGCGACATTCGCTATACAGAATATGCGGTTTTTGATCTTGGCTAATTAATACCCGGTCATTTCCAAATAACCCTCGCCAAGCGGTTCGCCGCTGGCGCGGTCGTTGACCACCACTTCACCTTCCCAGTAGGGCACGCTGGTGGTCATCCAGCGGTTGGCGTGGGGCGCTTCGATGTTGATGTCGATCCCTACTGACGGTATTTCCAGCCGCCATTGGGTGGGCACATTGCGACCGGCGACAGCCGACGTTGCCAGCGGCGTTAGGGTAATGTCATCTGATGCTAAGGGGGTGGCGTCGCCTTGGGGAGTAATCCAGGTGCCGGAGCGGTAGTCGGCGTTTTGAGCGGAGCCACCACGTAGTTGAAACGCCATCAGCTTGTGGCCGTCATTAAGGTGAATCGAGAACCAGTCCCAGCCTGATTGGCGGGCATCAAGCAGTTGGCTGCTCCACTCACGATCCAGCCAGCCGCGTCCGCTAACGGTTTTTGTCTCGCCGTTAATGGTGACTTCGCCGTTTATCCGCCAGAAGGGCTGACTGTAGTACATGGAGCCCTGGCCATTGGCGGCTTTCTGGCTAAAACCCTGTTCGCCGTGAAGCACCAGCGGCCCCTCTGCAGTCAGTTCTAAACGGTAGCCAAAACGCGATGCACCCTCGCCGCTGTAGGCGGTTAGTGTAAGGTGATTAAAATCGCTGCTATCGGCTTCTTCGTTAGCTTTAAGCTGCCAATCATCCAGCCAGGCATAAAAGGGGCTAATCATTACGCCTGCTTGGCTGTCCTGAGGAGTATTCAATGAGGCCTGTGAATGGCTGCGCCCGAAACGTTCGGCCACCTGGTGTTGCTCGCCCTGGGAGATCGCCATATGGGCCATCCACAGTTGATCGGCTGCCCAAGGAGTAGGCGCGGGGCGTTCGTTGGGAGGCATCAGCGCCTGGCGAAAGAGCGTCCACTGCAGGCCAAGTGGCTCACCGTCGGCGTCTTCTAAATTGGCGGTTAAATACCACCATTCGATGCGGTAATCCGGATGGGCGGCATGCTCTTGTGGAAAACTGAGCGGCTGATTAGGCTCGGCATGCCTAAAACCATCGGCGTCTTGTCCTAAACCGGCAAATCCTGTGTTGTTGGTTTCGGTTTGATTCTCTTCGTCACAGCCGTAAAGCGTTAGCGCTACAGTGGCTATCAGTAGAAGATGCAAGGTTAGTCGAAGCCTTAAGCTCATTGATTGGCCTCTTCTGCCAGTAAGACCCGCGGTGAGGCGCGCCAGAAACGCAGCGTGGGCAGGGCTGCTGCCAGGAGTGCCACACCAACGGCGGTGGCCAGGGTAACGGCCATTTCCCCAGGAAATAGATAGAGCGGTAGTCGCCAGCCGAAGGCGGCCACATTAATAATCGCCACTAATCCCCAGGTAATCGCGATACCCAGTGGAATGGCCAGCAGGCCGGTGGCTAATGCGGCACCGCTCAGTTGTGCCAGATTTAATTGTGCCAGCTGTGCTCGGGGAACGCCCAGCGCCCATAGCGGCGCTAACTGTTGGCGTCGGCTGCGTGCCTGGGTCAGCAGGCTGGCGAGAAGCGCTAGTGCCGCTACCGCTAGGGTTAATGCATTGAGCGCGCGGGTAATGGTAAAGGTACGCTCAAAAATCTCGGTGGCAATACGCTTGATCTCGCGTTGATCGCTCAGCGCATCGCTACCGAGGTCAAAGCGTTCGAGCAGGGCAGTACGCAGGGCATCAACATTGGCATCGTCACTCAGCACTAACCCTATGGAGCTAGGCGGCGCATCAAAACGAGCGGCAAGCTGGGGCGATGCCATTAGCACCTGCCCGCTGGGGTTGCCGTAGTCGGGATAAATAGCGGCGATGGTCAGCGTTTCATTGGCGCCGGGCGCGTTCAGCGTCAGGCGATCACCGGGGGAGAGGTTCTCTGCAGTGGCAAGTTGCTCGTTAATAAAAATCGCGCCATCACTAAAGGCTGCCCAGGCGGATGAGCGGTCTTGTTGGGTTGCCAGCAGCGGCCAGTGCGGAGTGAGTGATTCGCCAGGGGTAATGCCGTAAAGCTCGATAGGCGTGCCTAAAGAGCGGCTACCTTCCGGCGTTGTAGCGGCCTGTAGTGTTGCATCGCTGCGCCGTGTGAGCAGGCGCTCGAAGACCTCCGGGCGATCAGCCAGCCAAGCATCAATATCCGCATATTGCTCGGCGGGGGCATTCAAGTAGAGCGGGGCGACCAAGCGCTGATCGAGCCAGTCTAAAAACGTCAGGCGAAAGCCGCCGACCATGCTACCGACCCCCAGATTGGTCGCCAGGGCGATAAGTAGTGCCATCATGGCCAGTGACAGCCTAGGTAGCTGAAGCTGCATATCCGCCAGTGCCCAGTGAATAAGTGGGCGCCGCCGGGCGAGGTACGTCAGCGCTTTTAGTAGCAGTGCTAAAAAGGGCGGCAGCCACAGGGCGCTAGCCAGAAGTAACGCCGCTACCAGCGTAAAGCCTGTCACTAATCCATCGCCAGGGGGCTGAAAGCGAAGCCAAACATACAATGCTAGCGCAACGCCCATCGCGAAAGCGCCGCCGATGCTCATTAGCGATAATTGGCGGCGGTAACCGCTACGCCAGGCCTGCATCTGACCTAACTCCAACATGTTTAAGCGGGCCGCGCGCCATAGCACGCCGCTGCCTGCCAGCAGTAGTCCGCCAAGGCTAACCGCCAGCCCACCGACCCAGTAATGCCAGGGCAGGTTGAGCTCTTGCCCGATGCCTGCGCCATAAAGTGAGCCCAGGGTTGCCGCGACATCGGGTAGTAACAAGCGTGCCAGCCATACGCCGCTGGCAATACCGGCAAGCGCTCCGATTAGGCCGAGCAGGAGCAGCTCTAAGCTGAGCGCTAGCACTAAACTGCGCCCTGATACACCCAGCACTCGCAGGGTGCGCAGCATGCCCAGGCGTTGCTCCAACGCTAGGCCTAGCGCTGCTTGAACGATGAATAGCCCCACGACCCAGGCAAGTAGCCCCAGTGCGGTAAGGTTCAGGTGAAAGCTTTCGGTCAGTTGACCAGGGGAGGCAAGCGTGGTGGCGCGGGTGAGCGTTAATCCTGGGGGCGCTTCAGTGAGTGCCCCCGGGGCGGCCACGATGCGCGTAAGCTGGTCGCCGCTTTCAAGCAACCGCGCTGCGGCGGCAATATCCATGATCAGCGTGTCCGGCGGTAGTGCTGGCGCTAAAACGAGCGGCGGGAGTGTTTTGCCATCTGCCAAGGTCGGGGTGGCAGCCGATGCATTCTCGCGCGTTATCCCTAGGGCTTCCAAAGCGTCAGGCGCTACGCGTGTTTGCCACGGGGGCGTTAGAAAGTCACTTAACGACGCGGAGATGTTGGCTTGAGCCAGCGCGTTATCGTTGGAAAGGGTCAGTGGGTCAATGCCGATCAGAGTTAGCCGGGTGCCATCTTGGGTAACGACTTCACCCTCTAGCATGGGCGATACGGGCAAGCCTGCTTGACGCAGGGCGTGATACTCGGCACGACTGAATGGCATGCCATCGCGCTGCTCAAGCTGATCCAGCTGGGTGTCAAACAGCGCATCGGCGCGGGCGTAGCTGTCGCGAGCGGTGGCGTTGATCGCCTGGATACCACTCCATAGGGCACTAGCCACCCAGAGACCGAGCAGCAGCATTATCAGTTGACCGGGGTGGCGCCGGTAGTGGCTAAGTAGCGTGGATAGCACCCGGATCATAGTGCCGCTTCTAGTAGATGACCGTGGCTTAGACGTAGGCAGCGATCAAGCGGAGCCGCCACTTGGGGGCTGTGGGTGACAATGAGCAGGGCGCACTGAGTTTCGCGAACCAGGCTCAATAGCAGTTCAAGCACTTCACCTGCGGTGGTTTCATCCAAATTGCCCGTGGGTTCATCGGCAAGCAGCAGAGGTGGGCGCGGCGCCAGAGCACGGCCAATGGCTAAGCGCTGTTGCTGCCCGCCAGAGAGCTGCTCCGGATAACGTTTTTCCATGCCATGCAGCCCAAGCCGCTCAATTAAGTAGTCTGCCCAGGCGGCATCGTCGCGTTTGGCTAAGCGTGCCTGTAAACGCAGATTGTCGATGACCGTTAAGCTAGGCACTAAGTGGAATTGCTGGAAGACTAAACCCAGTTGCTCGCGGCGTAGCTTGGCGCGCGTGGGCTCAGGTAGAGACGCGACATTCTGGTTTTCGAAGCTAACTGTTCCTTGGTCGGGAAGATCTAAACCGGCGGCAAGATGCAGTAGGGTGGATTTGCCGCTCCCAGATTCTCCCATTAGCGCCAGGCTTTCTCCTGCCGCGAGACGAAGGGAGACATCGTTGAGCACGTTCAGCGGCCCTTGTGGCGTCGCGTAGGTTTTATGTACCTGATGAAATTCCAGCATGGCTGCCTTTGTTGTCCATTAAGGTAGAGGCTAGTTGATGCTAGTTTGGAGCCCCTGGTGCACCGCGCTCCCCATATACTGCTATTCCACCCCTGCCCGTGCGTTTAATGAAATACATACTTTTATCCGCGGCATCAATAAGCTCGCCCGCATCGCCAAATCCGCCGTCGTTCAGGCAGGCAATGCCAATCGAAACGGAGACATAGATAGGGTGCTGGTCGTTGTGAGCCATGGGCGTTTTTTCTAAACGCTGGGCAATACGTTTGGCGAATACTTGAGCTGCCTGGGCATCTTCATCTGGCAAAATGACCAGGAACTCTTCGCCTCCCCAGCGCCCCGCAAGATCGCCTTCACGAATAAGCGACTGCAGCGTTTTGCCGAATTTTTGCAGCACGTTGTCGCCCATTTGGTGGCCGTATTGATCGTTGAGCTTCTTAAAGTGGTCAAGGTCAATAAATACCACTGACATGATGCGAGACTGTTCCTGGCACAAGACAAAGCGCTTATGCATCTGCTCTTCAAGCCAGGATCGGTTGGCAAGACCGGTGAGCATATCGGTTCGTGAACGCTCTTCTAACTCTTCTTGTCGTTGACGCAGGGAGGCGAGCTCTACTTGTTGCGTTTCAAAGCGCGCTTTGAGCTGTAACGTCTGTTGAAACAACAGCTGTTGGGCCTCGGCAAGCAACGATTCGTTATCCTGCAAAGGGGGGGCCGTCATTTGCAGCATGTCCGCCAGCGCTGGCAACTGTTCCTGAATATTCTCTAACAAAAGCCGTAATGAGATCGCATGGGCGCCCTGGTAGGTTTCAAACTCTCGTACCACGGCGACGAGCGACTGCGCAGGATGTGAAGAGAGCCAGGCGTCGGCGATGGGCCCAGACAGCTGAATGCAAAGCCTATCGGCGGCGGTAATGTCGTACTCATTGTGGCTATCGCAGATACGCTGAGCGAGCGGTGTTGGAACACCCCATTTGGCAGCGAGCCAAGCACCTACTTGAGAGTGATCGCAGCCAAAAAGGCGCTGTTCCGACTCGGATAACTGTCGATGAGAGAGTGCGGCTTCAGCATACAACTCATTGCTCTCTTTAGGGTATGTCGCTCTTAAAGCCATGATGCCAATGTCTTGTAGTAAGGCGGCAGTGAAAACGGGCCCCGCCATGTCCGGGCAAAGCTGTATGGCAAGGTGTCGTGCTGCTAACGAGGCGATGATAGAGCGCATCCATACCCGCTGGTAATGGGCGTCAATACCTCTGTTTTGAAGCAGGCTGAAGCTCATTACCGCTGCCAGCGTGGTGTCTAACCCCAAACGTGCCGTTGCTTCTTGGCACGCATGTACCTTTATATGACTACGTGAGAAAAAAGCGCTATTGGCAAGGGCAATGATACGCATGCTCAAGGCAGGATCACGCTCGATAGCATTGGCGTAGTCGTTTACCGACGGATGCTCAGTACGCGCCACTTTTAAAACGTTAACGGCGACAGCAGGGAGGGTAGGTAAGTTTGGGCACTTGAGTAGATCAGCTATCAAAAATAACGGTAATTCTGTCGTTAAGACCAGGTCTTTCGAATTATCCTTTGCCTGGATGGCCTGCATTATTCTCTCCTTACGCGTATTTAGCTTGCAGCAGCCGTGAGCCATCCATGGCAATTGCCGTATTGGGCAGTATTCAGTCGTTTGTCTCAAACCATTTTAGGTGATTCGTCTGCTAAATACTCGCGTTTGAATGCCGATTTTATTACAGCTCAAAGTTCAAAAAATACGCTAAACCGAGAGGTTATGTAAGATATTTCTCAGAACCAGCTAAGAAGTTGGCTATTAGATGTCCGGCGCGACATGCGACTAAAGGGTATAGCGATGAGCCTTTTTTTATCTCAATTCAACTACCATACTAGTCATATCAGCTTCTGGCGCTAATCGTCTCGGGCTTCTCTAATTAGGATCAGGTGCAATGCACACGACATTACAAACGCTCTGGCAGGGAACCCACGAAGGGGAATCGGTTCGCCAACGGTTATTTCATGTGCTGAGGCAGTCGATTATTCAGATGGTACTGGCGCCGGGGCAGGCGCTATCGGAAAAGGAGCTTGCCGACACTTTTTCGGTGAGCCGTCAGCCAGTGCGGGAAGCTTTCATAAGGCTCTCAGAGTCAGGCTTGGTGGAAGTTCGCCCTCAAAGGGGAACCTATGTTGTACGCATTTCGCGCCAAGCGGTGCTAGAGGCACGATTTATTCGTGAGTCGCTTGAGGTGTCAATCGTACGCGAAGCCACCAAGCAACCCCTTCAGTCTGGCGTGCTAATGGAGCTTAACGAGCTTATTGATCGACAGCGTAGCTGCATCGAGCGACAAGACCATGACCGCTTCTTCTTTCTTGATGAAATGTTTCATCGCACCTTGGCATTGGCTACGGGACAAACCATGGCGTGGAATGTGATTGAAGACGTCAAAGCACAATTAGACAGAGTACGGTATTTGAGTATTCCTGATTCTACGCCTATTCCGAAATTGGCCGATCAGCATCAGGCCATCGTGGATGCGATATCTGCTGGAGATACTGACGCGGCAGTTCAGGCAATGAGTATTCATCAATGTGAAATACTCCACTCTCTGCCTGAATTAGAGCATCGCTTTCCGGAGCTGTTTGAAGGTGTGAGCATGAATGTTCATGCGCTAACTATATAAAACCCACTAATGAGTACAACAACGCTGCACAAGTTGCATGGAGTAGATCCAGCCAGAACTGGCTGGTGAATTATCAACAATAAATAGATGTCTTTAGGAGCCCTACATGAAACTCACAAAATTACTGCCTGCTGTTGCATTGGTTGTCGCAAGCCATTCGGCTCACGCTGCTTACCAGCTTAATGTCTCAATTGCGTTGAGTCCTCAGGATCCCATTGCTCAGGCGATGGAGAGCGCTAAAGAGGCGATTGATGAGCGCTCAGAGGGAGAGCTGACCATTCAGATTTTCCCAAACAGCCAGCTTGGTTCTGACGAAGACGTGATCGAACAAATTCGTAGTGGTGCCAATATCGCGATCTTAGTCGATGCGGGGCGTTTATCAGAGTATCAACCTGAGTTGGGTATCTTAAGTGCCCCTTATTTAGTTGAAGACTATCGTGATTATGACCAAATCACAACATCTCCGCTTTACCTTGATTGGGTCGAAAGTATGGCAGAAACCAGTGGTTTACGATTACTCAATTATAACTGGTTTCAAGGGTCACGACAGATGCTGACTCAAAATGAAGTGAAGACACCTGATGATTTGAGTGGTGTGCGTGTGCGGACTATCAACTCACCAGTATGGGTGAAAACCGTCGAAGCGATGGGCGCTACTCCAACACCGCTGCCTTGGTCAGAAGTTTACTCAGCGCTACAGCTAGGGTCGATCGACGGGGCTGAAGCACAACTAACCGCCGCTGAAGGCCAAAATCTGCATGAAGTTATTACTCATGTGGCACTAACAAACCATATTCATTTGATGACCGGTATTGCGACTTCTGAACAGTGGTATCAAGCATTACCTGATGAGCTGCGCTCTATTCTTGATGAAGAACTGCTAAAAGCTGGCGAAGCTGCTAGTCAAGCAACCGCAGCGGCTCAAGCCTCAGTGCGCGCGCGGATGGTAGCGGATGGCGTTACGTTTTCTCAAGTGGATATGGGCGTATTCAGAGATCGAATGGGCAGCGTTTATGAAGAGCTAGGTTACAACCAGTATCGTGATCAATTGCTTTCTTCAGAGTGAGTCTCAGCCCTCTGCTCGCCAGGGCGGGGGCTGCACCCTTTTTGTCTTTTGCTATTACTTAACTGTCCGGATGCCCGTATAGGGCGAGGAATGCTGTATGTGGCATTGGTACGATAAAGGTGAGGAGTGGCTGGCTATTATGCTACTTGGTGGTACCTCTCTCACCATGTTAGTTAGCTCAACGGCTAGGGCAATAGGAAATCCTTTTGCAGGGGGCGCTGAGCTTGCACAATTTTTGTTTATTTGGACTGCTGTATTAGGGGCTGATATTACCCTGCGCCAGGGAGGCCAGGTGCGAATTGATGCCCTTGTCATTCGTTTACCTCTTAAGTTACAGCTCATGATTACCAGCCTATGTGTTGGGATGATGATGCTCTTTTTGGCTCTTTTAATCTGGTATGGCTTCGTTCTAGCAGCTTCAAACTGGCAGCGTCCCATGGGAGTGGCAGGGCTTAGTTATGGGTATATCACTCTGGCACTTCCTGTCGGGGCATTGTTAATGATGCTTTCACTGGTACGCCGCTTGTTCGCTAAGGGCGTCATCGGGAGTTTGGTTGTTGACGATGATGACATTGTGGAGGAGGCGCTATGACGGCAGCTCTGTTATTAGGATTCGGTCTGCTTCTCATGGCGATAGGTATGCCCGTTGCCTTTGCTATTGGAATTGCGGGTTTCTCCTATTTCTTATTGCCAGAAACATTTTTACCGACAAGCATTGCCGTCCAGCGCATTGTATCTTCGACGCAATCATTTCCACTATTAGCTGTGCCGTTGTTTATTTTCATCGGCCATTTAATGAACGCCAGCGGTATTACCCCCCGTTTGGTTCACCTTTCTACTCTATTAGCAGGATGGATGAGCGGTGGTTTAGCCCAGGCAAGTATCGTGTTGAGCACCTTAATGGGCGGGGTTTCCGGTTCTGCCGTGGCGGATGCCGCAATGCAATCCAGGGTGCTGGGAAAAAGCATGATCAAGGGAGGCTATTCAGCGGGGTTTACTGGGGCGGTGCTCTCTATTGGGGGGCTGATTACTGCGACCATTCCACCGAGTATCGGATTGATCCTTTACGGCTATCTTGGCGAAGTTTCGATAGGGCGGCTATTTATCGCAGGCCTCGTGCCGGGCTTCTTGCTAATGGTGGCGCTGATGCTGACCACTTACATCATGGCTAAACGACGGGGCTATCAGCCAGTAAGGGAGCGGTTACCCACCGGCCGTGAAGTGCTTAAGGCCCTACGTGGCAGTATCTGGGCAATTCTCTTCCCCGTATGGCTCTTGGTGGGTATTCGCTATGGACTTTTTACCCCCTCCGAAGCAGGTGCTTTTGCGGTTGCTTATGCCTTGTTGGTGGGCTGCGTAATACACCGAGAAATGGGTATTAAAGAGATACTTAATGCCATGCGTGCCAGCGTAAGAGATATTGGCATGATAATGCTGATTATTATGTTCTCAGGCATTATTGGTTATGTCGTCTCTTTCGAAAGGGTGCCGCAAACAATAGCAGAGCTAACACTCGGCGTATTCTCTAGTCATATAACACTGTTGCTGGCAGTTTCCGTAATACTTGTTTTTCTAGGTATGTTGTTAGAAGCCACGGTTGTTGTCATGTTGTTAACCCCCATCTTGGTGCCCGTTATTAAAGCCGCAGGTGTTGATCCTGTTCATTTTGGGCTGTTAATGATGACGCTGGTTACGTTCGGTGGCATGACACCTCCTGTGGGTATTTCAATGTATACCGTGTGCGGAATATTACGATGCTCTTTTTATGAGTATAGCCGTGAGTTACTGCCTTTTGCCTTTGCTGTATTTGTGGTTGTGCTGGGCATTCTCTTCTTCCCCAATGTAGTGCTGTTTTTGCCTAACTTATTGCTGGGCTAAATCTGCCTATGGCACTCTCATAATGAAGGAGCGATGATGAAGTTTAATGATAATGTTGAGTTCATGGGCAAAGACTTTCTGTTAGAAAATGAAGCAGCCCGACGGCTTTATCATGAGCACGCAGCGATCATGCCGATTTGCGATTATCACTCGCACTTAGATCCAGTCGAAATAGCTCATAATACTCAGTTCGATAATTTAACCCAGCTATGGCTAAAAGGGGATCACTATAAATGGCGTGCAATGCGCTGCGCGGGTGTTGCTGAGCAGCGTATAACCGGAGATGTCAGTGACCGAGAACGCTTTCAAGCATGGGCGGAAACCGTACCCGACTGCTTAGGCAATCCACTCTATCATTGGACGCATCTTGAGCTTAAGAAGCCGTTAGGGATCGACAATATTCTCCTCTCTGCACAGACAGCTGAGGAGATATGGCACCTATCTAAACAGCGGCTAGCAACTCCACAGCTTAGTGCTCAAGGGATTTTGGAGCGCTTTAACGTGCGTACTATTTGTACCACGGATGATCCTGTGGATAGCTTGGAAACCCATCAACGGCACGCGAAGGCGAATGCTGGGCCGACTATGCTGCCGACATTTCGAGCTGATGCGGTTCTCAAAATAGAACAGCCAGCGTTTGTCGATTATCTCGCTACGCTCGAAGTTGCCAGTGGCGTGACGATACAGCGTTTCGATGATTTGCTGGCTGCTCTGTACCAGCGTCTCGAACATTTCGAAAGTTTAGGTTGCTGCCTTTCCGATCATAGCCTTGAGCAGCCCGTTTTTGTTGAACCTCCTGCAACTTATGAGCTGGATCGGATACTCGACCGCAGAAAGCGCGGAAATGAACTGAGCAGTGATGAAGTGCACGGCTTTACCACAGCAGTGCTGCTATGGCTCGGCAAGGAGTATGCACGCCGGGGCTGGGTCATGCAGCTTCACATTGGCGCTTTGCGCGATTTAAGCCAGCGGGGGCGTCGTGACATAGGCGCTAACAGTGGTTTTGATGCGATTGGCGATATCACCTACGCAGAACCTTTAGCGGCGCTGTTGGATGCGCTGGATAGCCAGCATCAACTGCCGCGCACCGTGCTTTATAACCTCAACCCGCGGGATAACGAAATGCTCGCTGGGCTGGCCGGTTCCTTTCAAGGTGATGGAATCCCCGGAAAAGTGCAGTTTGGAGCCGCATGGTGGTTTAACGACCAGCGTGATGGCATGGAACGCCAGCTAACTACCCAGATGCAGTTTGGTTTGCTGCGCCACTTTGTGGGCATGCTGACTGATTCTCGTAGCCTTCTATCGTTTTCTCGTCATGAGTATTTTCGGCGTATTTTTTGCCAAATGCTGGGGACTCAAATGACCCGCGGCGAGTTACCCAACGATATTGACCGAGTTGGCGAGCTGGTTCGTGCGGTGTGCTACCACAATGTGCAGCGCTACCTATTTGAGCGTTAACTTCTTTTTACTTCTTGTGATGGATTTACCATGATCATTAGCGATGCATATTTAATCGTAACGTCCCCAGGCCGCAACTTTGTCACGCTGAAAATTGTTACCGAATCAGGAGTGTATGGGATCGGCGACGCCACTTTAAACGGCCGCGAGCTGTCGGTGGTCGCTTACCTGGAAGAGCATGTATTACCAACATTAATTGGGCGTGATGCTAGCCGTATCGAAGATATCTGGCACTACCTTTATCGCGGCGCATACTGGCGGCGTGGCCCAGTAACGATGACGGCTATTGCGGCAGTCGACGTAGCCCTATGGGACATCAAAGCGAAGGTTGCGGGCATGCCTCTGTATCAACTGTTGGGTGGCAAGAGCCGTGACCGGGTAATGGTCTACGGTCATGCAACGGGGCGAGATATTGAAGCGTGCCTGGAAGAGGTCGCCCGCCATGTGGATGAGGGCTACAGAGCGGTACGCGTTCAAGCTGGTGTGCCAGGCATTGCCAGCATCTATGGTGTCGCCAAAAAAGAGGGTGAGCCCTATGAACCTGCAGATTCTGATTTGCCCGCAGAGCATGTGTGGAGTACCAGTAAATACTTAAACCATGTGCCTAAACTATTTGCCGCCGTACGTGAGCGCTTCGGCGATGATTTGCACGTGCTACACGATGTTCATCATCGCCTGACGCCCATCGAGGCTGCTCGCTTAGGTAAAGAAGTTGAGCCCTACCATCTCTTTTGGCTTGAAGACTGCGTACCGGCTGAGAACCAGGAGGCGTTTGGTCTTATCCGCCAGCACACCACCACGCCGCTGGCGGTGGGCGAAGTCTTTAACAGCCTGTTTGACGCCAAAGCGTTGATCGAGAATCAGTGGATTGACTATATACGCGCCACTTTAACCCACGCCGGGGGGATCACCCACGTACGGCGCATTGCCGATTTGGCGGGTCTTTACCATGTGCGTACCGGCTTCCACGGGCCAACGGATCTTTCGCCGGTTTGCTTGGGGGCGGCGATTCACTTTGACACCTGGGTACCCAACTTCGGCATCCAGGAGTATATGCCGCATACCAGCGCCACTGACGAGGTATTCCCCCACGATTATCGCTTTGAGGACGGGCATTTCATCGTTGGTGAAAAGCCGGGGCATGGTGTTGATATCGATGAACAGTTAGCCAAGCAATACCCCTATAAGCGCGCCAGCCTGCCGGTGAACCGGTTAGAAGACGGCACCTTGTGGCACTGGTGAAGGAGTTCATCTAGATGAAAGCATTCCAGGTAAAGGCGCCCCATGACTACCAGGTCGCGGAAGTTGATCCGCCCAAGGTGGCCGCTGGTGAAGCGTTGGTACGCGTAGCATTTGCCGGTATCTGCGGCTCGGATATGCACATTATCCATGGCGACAACGCCTTTGTGCGCTTTCCGCGCATCACCGGTCATGAGTTCGCCGGGGTAGTGGAGGCGGTAGGGGAAGGCGTGGCTGACGTAGCCGTTGGGGATCGCGTGTGCATTGACCCCGTTATCAGCTGTGGTGAGTGCTACCCCTGCCGGATTGGACGTCCCAACGTGTGCAGTTCGCTGGAAGTGATCGGCGTGCATCGCGATGGTGGTTTTGAAGAGTTTGTGGCCGTACCCGCGGCTAACGTACACCACCTACCCGAGCATATCGGGCTAGACGCCGCTGCCTTAGTTGAGCCTTATACCATTGCCGCCAACGTACTTGATCGTATGCAGCCGCATCCTGGTGATCGACTAATGATTCTGGGCGCCGGCGTTATTGGCCTTACGATCCTGCAAATGGCCCTGGCCAAGGGGATTGAAGAGGTCATCGTCACTGACGTTATTAACGAGCGGTTAGTGGCGGCAAAACAGCTTGGGGCAACGCAGGTATTTAATAGCCGCGAGCAGGATGTGGAAAAAGAGGTGCTTGCCTTAACCCAGGGGGAAGGCGTGCCGCTTATTGCCGATGCGGCATGCGTGCCAGCGCTGTTACCGCAAATGCTGCGTTTAGCGTCGCCAGCAGGGCGCATTGGTCTACTGGGCTTTAGCGTTCAGCCCAGCGAGCTAGTGCAGTTAGAGGTGATTAAGAAAGAGCTAACCCTGGTCGGGTCGCGGCTCAACAACCGTAAGTTTCCGGAGGTGCTAAAGCTAATGGCAAGTGGGCAGTTGGATCCGTTGGCGTTAGTCAGCCACCGGTTGCCGCTAAGCGACATGCCCAGCGCCATCGACATGCTTGATCACCGGCCAGAAGAGGCCCGCAAGGTGCTGATTCAAATCAGTGCTTGAGGGATGCTACTCCAACCCACGCCAACCCACGCGAAATTAATAGCTGCAATAAACAACTAACAACACCCGTGTGCAGGAGAAAGATAATGATCAAACAACTTATCACCAGCGCTGTTCTTGGGGCCGCCATGCTAGGCAGTCACTCACTAATGGCGGCAGACTTTACCCTGCGTTTTGGCCATTTAGCCAATGAGCAGAACATTTGGCACCAGGCCGCTGAGAAATTTAAACAGGAGGTCGAAGCAAACTCTGACGGGCAGATCGAAGTACGCCTCTATCCCAGTGAGCAGCTTGGGAACGAGATGGACGTGATCAACAGTATCCAACTGGGCACGGCGGATATGACTATTACCGGTGAAAGCTTACAGAACTGGGCGCCGAAAGCCGCGATGATGGCGGTACCGTACGCCTTTAGAGATTCCGAACACCTCCATGCCGCCGTTAACGGCGATATTGGTGCTGAGATTGAAGCGCAAATCACTGAACGCACTAACCTGGTACCTTTGGCGTGGTTTGAGCGTGGCCCCCGTGAGCTGACCTCCAATCGTCCTATCCGCACGCCTGATGAGCTGGATGGGTTACGTCTTCGCGTTCCTAACGTGCCGCTATTCGTTGATACATGGCAGGCAATGGGGGCACGTCCAACCCCAATGGCGTTTAGCGAAGTGTTCACTGCGCTGCAGCAAAACACCCTGGAAGGTCAAGAGAACCCGCTTAGTCTGATCGAAAGCGCCAGCTTTAATGAGGTGCAGGACTACGTCAACATGACCGGCCATGTGCGCAGCTGGATCTACGTGGTGATTGGCCGTAACCAGTTGGAAAGTATGCCGGAAGAACTTCAGCAAGTGGTGCGAGACGCTGCTCAAACGATGCAGGAGTATCAAGCCGAGCTTTTCGTTGATGACCAAGCACGTCTTGAGCAAGCGCTACAGGAGCGTGGCATGGAGTTCGTGGAAGTCGATGTCGATGCCTTTGCAGAGAAAGCTCGCCCCGCCGTGCTTGAGGCCTTAACCGAAGAGCAGCGTGAACTCTTTGACGCTATCCAAGACCTGTAAGCTCGGATTTGTGGTCAATTGATAATGACAATGGGCTGGCGTGCGCCAGTCCATTTTCTAACGATACAAGCAGCTTGCCCATGAGGATACGGTTATGAACTCGGGTCACAAAGCGCTTGAACAGCAAGCGTTGGAGAGTCTGGATTCAATGTCGGCGGTGCCTAAATTTAAAGGCCCCATTGGGCGTGTCATTGGCTGGGTGGACACGTGCTTTCTGACGTTGGCTGTTACGGCGCTGATTGCGATTGCCGCCACGGTACTGCTGCAAATTTGTTCACGGCTATTTTTGCCGTTTTCGATAGCCTGGACCGAAGAACTCTCGCGCTATCTGTTTATTTATATGGTGGCAC
>CEGE01002285.1_pt1 | contig 21586 bp, 18 predicted proteins | sample 306311 | NCBI WGS metagenome assembly CEGE01 (sample SAMEA2755654, study PRJEB7226) | microbial mat metagenome | biome: microbial mat; feature: hypersaline; material: grass silage | place: USA | collected 2014-02-19 | depth 0 m | reverse complement strand
CCACGCTATAGCCTGCGTGTACGAAATAACTCGTTCACGCTGGACAATTTAGGCGACTGCATTGAAGAAGCCCACCAGCGCGGTAAACGTTTCTATGTGGTCGTAAATATAGCTCCGCACAATACGAAATTAACGCGCTTTGTCGAACACATGCGCACTATTGTCGACATGCAGCCCGATGCGTTAATTGTATCGGACCCCGGTGTGGTGATGTTGCTGCAGGAGCACTTCCCCGAGCAGCCGCTGCACTTGTCCGTTCAGGCCAACACCATTAACTGGGCGGCGCTGAAGTTCTGGCAGAAACAAGGCATTGAGCGGGTCATTCTGTCACGCGAACTGGGTTTGAAAGAAATTGCCGAAATGCGCCAACAGGTGCCCGATATTGAAGTCGAGGTGTTCGTACACGGCGCCCTTTGCATGGCGTATTCCGGGCGCTGTCTGCTGTCGGGTTACATGAACAAACGCGACCCGAACCAAGGCGCCTGCACCAATGCCTGCCGCTGGGGTTATGAAGTGCACGAAGCCAAAGAAAATGCCGTTGGTCAGTACGACCCAGTGCTACTTGGCGATCCTAAAAAACCACAAGACTTAATGCTTCTCGATGAAGACCAGCACGGCTCTTACATCATGAATTCAAAAGACTTGCGCGCCGTTGAGTACGTTAACGATCTGGTGAAAATGGGCGTTCATTCGCTGAAAATTGAAGGCCGTACTAAGTCCGACTATTACATTGCCCGGACCGCTCAGGTGTATCGTCAGGCCATTGATGATGCGGTTGCCGGTAAGCCTTTTAACCCGGCGTTGCTCAACGACTTAGAAGGTATGGCAAACCGCGGTTTCACGGCGGGCTTTTTGCAGCGCCATACACCGCAGGACTTACAAAATTACGAACGCTCACACAGCGAAGGTCAACACTTACTGGTTGGCCAGCTTTGTCATGCGCACGGCGACGGGCGCTATCAGGTGGCGGTGAAAAATGGTTTTGCCATTGGCGATGAGCTTCTGCTAATGACACCGAACGGTAATCATCGCTTTCAACTGACGGATATGACCTCGATACGAGACGAAGCCATGATTCGCGCGCCTGGCTCTGGCTACACAGTGGTGCTAAACACACCTGTCGCCATTGATGAAAAAGACATCCCCTACTGTTTCTTGGTCAAAGAAAACCTTGCGAGGAAGGCGGCATGATTAAGATAAACGACGGTTGCATTAACTGCGATATGTGCGAGCCCGAATGCCCAACAGAAGCGATAGCTATGGGCGACGACATTTACGAAATTAATCAGGATAAGTGTGTTGAGTGCGAGGGGTATTACGACACGCCTAACTGTTATGCGGTTTGCCCGGTAGAAGCAGTCGATATTTTATAAAAAAAGGGGTACGTCCCCCCCCTCTCTTTAGAGGTACATAAATCAATTGGAGGGTTTTGTATAGTGAGCCAGGTCAATAATACAGTCGATGAGATGACTATGCGTACTCCAATTCAATGTAATCAATGCAGCATGCAATCTATTTGTGTACCTGCGGGACTTATTCCCAGCGATGTCGAAATTCTCGATAAAAGCAGCCGCGAGCCGCACTTATACAATAAGCGCAGCGTGGTGTTTAGCGAAGGCGAAGCACTGAACTCGGTTTTTGCGATAAAAAGCGGCTCAGTGAAGTGCTACACCATAGACAGCAATGGCAAGCAGCAAATTACCAGTTTCCACATGGTGGGCGACATTGTCGGGCTTGAGTCTCTTGCCAATGGCAACGCCAGCACTTATTGCGAAACACTGGAAACCTCGATGCTTTGCGAAATAAAGTTAAATAAACTATTCGCACAAGAGCTGCCTAAAGTGGAAGGCAACCTGATGCGCCTGATGAGCCGCCGCCTTGGTAATAACAGCAAGCATTACTTAAACATTGTGAACACCAGCGCCGAGCAAAAAGTGGTGTCGTTTTTACTTTCAATAAGCACGCACATGCAGCAACATGGGCTATCCCGCAGCGAATTCCGACTGCCAATGACTCGCACCGACATTGCCAATTATCTGGGTTTGGCGGTTGAAACAGTCAGTCGTATATTTACTGCACTGAAAGAGCAAGAGCTCATTCAAACCAAACAGTCCATTTTAACAATTAATGATTTAAGCGCATTGGAGCGTCGCGTCGTTTAAGCGCTAAGCAGGAGGTTACATGTCATCCGCTGGGTTTAACTGGTCCGATCCACTCAACTGGCAAAACGCACTTACTGATGAAGAGAAAATGATTCAGGAAAGTGCGCATCAGTACGCGCAAGAAAAGCTAATGCCGCGTGTGCTGGAAGCCAACCGAAACGAAAATTTTGATCGCGACATAATGAGCGAGCTGGGTGAGATGGGTCTTTTGGGCTCGACGTTACCGGAAGAATACGGCGGCAGCGGTGTAAACCACGTTAGCTACGGCCTTATTGCCCGCGAAATTGAGCGCGTTGACAGCGGCTACCGCAGTGCCATGAGTGTGCAGTCTTCCCTAGTCATGCACCCTATTTATACCTTTGGTACTGAAGCACAACGTAAAAAGTATTTGCCGAAGCTAGCCAGCGGCGAATGGGTCGGCTGCTTTGGTCTGACCGAGCCTGACTCGGGCTCTGACCCTGCCAGTATGCGTACGGTCGCGAAGCGCACTGACAACGGTTATGTGCTGTCCGGCTCGAAAATGTGGATAACCAACTCGCCTATCGCAGACGTATTTGTGGTGTGGGCAAAGCTGGACGGAGACATTCGCGGTTTTGTGCTGGAAAAAGGCATGAAAGGTCTGAGCGCTCCTAAAATTGACGGAAAATTCTCATTACGTGCGTCTATCACCGGCGAAATTGTTATGGATGGTGTTGAAGTCTCTGAAGACCATATTTTCCCGGAAGTGAAAGGCTTGAAAGGTCCGTTTAGCTGTCTCAACAAAGCGCGTTACGGCATTGCCTGGGGTTCGCTGGGTGCCGCGGAGTTCTGCTGGCACGCTGCACGTCAATACACGTTAGAACGCAGTCAATTTGGCCGCCCACTGGCAGCAAACCAGTTAATACAGAAAAAACTGGCGGACATGCAAACAGAAATTAGCTTAGGTCTATTGGGCTGTCTGCAAGCCGGCCGTGAGCTCGATAACGGCACCTTAAACCCAACTGCCATTTCACTGATTAAGCGCAACAGCTGCGGTAAAGCACTGGATATTGCTCGCCAGTCTCGCGATATGCACGGCGGTAACGGTATTGCCGACGAGTATCATGTTATTCGTCATGTCATGAACTTAGAGGCTGTAAATACCTACGAAGGTACCCACGATATTCACGCATTAATTCTCGGTCGGGCTCAAACCGACATTCCAGCATTTTAAAAACGCATCCCCAGTAATTAGCCTGGGGCTGTAAGTTCCTATAAAAGTTAGTGAATGCCTTTGCCGTTTAAGTGGCTTTTGTACGCCATATCGCTTTTCATAATATGGTTCATTAGCCACGCTTTCACAAAGTCCAACAGCTCATCAATCACGTCTTCATGGTTATCGACGCGGTGTTTAAAGCGCATAACATCTTGCACCAGCTCTTTGTGCTTCACTTTGTGGTTTTCTAAGTCCGGGTAGCCGTTTCGCTCCATGAGCAGCTCTTCGTAATTAAAGTGCGTGGCCGTGTAGTTTATTAACGAGTCCACCAAGCGTTGCAGGGCGTGCTGGTCGCCGTCACGCAACTTCAGTCGATACAGCTCGTTAGCAATATAAATTAAGCGCTGATGCTGACGGTTAATCTCTTCAATACCTACATCGAGCTTTGACGACCATTCGATGAGCACATCCTGCTCTTGTAGGCGTTTTTCAATAACTGCATTTTCAATGTAGTACCGGTCACCCAGCGACTTAATTTCGCCGCCCAGGGTGGTTAATTGCGCGGAGCTTTCCAACGCCTCCTGAGAGCGCTCATCAATAACTTTCGCGCTTTCTGACAGCGAGTTAACGTTTTCCTGAATGTTCATGGTGACGGCGGACTGCTCTTCGGCCGCAGAAGCAATTTGCGTATTCAGATCGTTAATCACACCCACGTTTTCGACAATGTCGGTCAGTGACATCGACGCTTTATTGGCGTGCTCAACGTTTTCTCCAGCCAGCGCTTTGTTCCGCTCCATGGTATGAACGGCGTTCTCGGTATTGGTTTCCAAACGCCCAATAACGCTCTGAATTTCACCCGTCGATGCCTGCACGCGCTGCGCCAGTTGGCGAACTTCATCAGCAACCACTGCAAAGCCTCTGCCCGACTCGCCGGCACGCGCCGCCTCAATAGCCGCGTTCAGTGCTAACAAGTTGGTCTGGTCGGCAATATCGTTAATAGTTAGAAGGATTTTCGAAATGGCCTGGCTGTCTTCCGATAAGGTTTTTATGACCTGTTGAGACTCAGACACTTCCTGCTCGAGCCGCTGAATAGCCTCGACCATAGTATTGACCACCTGCTGACCGTTTTGCGCAGAGGTCATGGTATTGTCGGCCTCGGTGGCCGCTCGTTGTGTCGACTCGGACACTTCGCTAATGGCGGCAGTCATTTGCTCTACCGCTGCCGCCGCGCTTTGCATTTGCGCCGCCTGTTCTTTCGCTCGCTCCGCTAGGGCTTTTATCGCCTGGTAGTTGCCGTCACCCAGGTGATCCATACCGTCGCTGGACTTACGAATGGCATCAACCGAGTAGCTGGTTTCTATGGCAACGGAATTCAGATAGTCGGTAATTTTAGACAGCTCATCCTTACCCTCGGCAACGCCCAGGCTGTTCAAGTCACCGTTGGCCAATTGTTTGGCCATGTTGATGTTAGCCGCTATGGCCCGATAAATGCCTAAATACAAACTCGTGAATAGCAGCAGTTGCAGCAACAACACCAGCGCCAGCAGAATAATATTTTTCCAGATAACGCTGTCCAGTTTCGCCAAGCGTGCGTCAAGGCGTTGCTTATACACCGGAATAACGGCATCGTAAAAACCCAGCAAGGTGCCTATGGCTGCCGACCCTTCACGGAAAAAGTCGTCAGCCGACATGGTGCGCTGCGCTAAATGCTCGGCGGCAGAGTCACTGAACATTGATAACTGCTGCTCAGCAGCCTTAGCATGACTCATTAGGGTTTCGTTGTTGCTGTTGTCAGTGAGCGCCTCAACGGCCTGCACGAATTGTTCAACTTCACTTTCAAGTACGTAACTTAGGGTCATAACTTGCTGCTGAGAGGACAAGTTTGCGCTGTTAAGCCATTGGGCACCTAAACCACGTAGCTGGCCACTTAGCTCCACCAGCTGCGGCAATGATTCTGTGCTTAAGCGCGCCAACTGCAGGCTGACCAAGTCATCTTCCAGTAACAGTTTTGCATCGGTACTAAGTTGTTTTAACGCTTGGTGCAGCTGTGCAATAAGCTGCGAATGTGAGTCAAACTGGCCGGTAGATCCTTTCAACTGCTGCCAACTGCGTTTAAATGCACTGACACGGTTTTCAGAAAGGTTGTCATTACGGCTGGCTAAGTCCGCTAACGCCATTAGGTGTTGGTCAACTCGCTGAGCCGAACGCTGAATGTCCGTTGAAAATGAGCGGCGTTGCTCCGGCGTTCCAGTCATGCCCCGATGCTTCGCAATATGCTCAAATAAGCCTTTAAACTCGGGCCAGTATGTTGCTACCTGCTGTTTCTGCTCCAGCGCGCCGCTCTTATTAAGGGAATCGCTAACAGTCAGTGCGCTTAACACGATAACCGGTAAAAATAACAGAAAACCAATAAGGCTGAACTTCCGGCGAAAGCTCAGCACATTAAACAACTTTTGAATCGGTCGCGTTAGCCTATCCAACCACTTCATAACCACTCCACTTCATGTGAATACATTGAGCGACAAACTCGCTATTGTGCCTAATCATCGGCATTAGTCACATGAAATATAGGGTTATAACTTAATAGGTAACAGTTAGTTGATCTCTGTCAAAAAAATTCTGTCGACTTAGTAAATGACCGTACTTTCTAAGACCATTTCGGTCATGTCGTTAAAAGCGGTTTGACGTTCCAGCGCTGACAGACCTCGCCCGGTTTGCAGCTCGTCTGACACGGTCATAACTGCCAACGCCTGACGTTTGTGAACCGCAGCAGCGGCATATAAGGCTGCCGCTTCCATATCTAAAGCCAAGGCCCCCATTGCTTCGGCTTTTTGGTTCAGCTTTTTATCCGGGTGATAAAAACTGTCGGTAGAGAACACATTACCCACGGCAATGCGCTGATGGTTTGTTTCGCACTGGTTAACAAAGCGACTCAGCAAGCTGTAATCAGCAATAGGCGCAAAATCGTAGTCACCAAAAGTATGGCGATTCATAGCAGAGTCAGTACAAGCGCCCTGAGCCACGACAATATCGCCAAGCGTTAACTGTGTTGCTACAGAGCCACAGCTACCCACCCGAATCAGCTGCTGAACGCCATAATGCTGAAACAACTCCTGTGCATACAACATGCAGGACGGCATACCCATTCCCGACCCCATCACCGACACAGGCACGCCGCGATAACTGCCGGTAAACGCCAGCATGTTGCGTGTATCACTAATGAGTACCGCATCACTCAAGTGTGTGTCGGCAATGTGCTTAGCGCGTAACGGATCGCCAGGGAAAAGACAAAGTTCGGCAAAAGCGCCTGGTTGTGCAGCAATATGAGGTGTTGTCATAGCAATTACTCTGATAGTTTTTTAACCAAAATAGATGACAAAATGAAAAAGATCGACTATATTTCGTGTTTGTCTAAATTAGCAAATACGGAAATAATATGATCGATGTCATTATGAAATTGGCGACAGGGTACCGCAGAAGCGTGTTTTGGTTATTGACGCTGATCACGCTTGGCGTTGCTGCTTTTATCCCCTCAATTACCATTGATACCGATCCTGAGAACATGCTGCCGGACGACAACACGCAGCGTGTTTTCCATAACGAGGTCAAAGAAACCTTTGCTATGCATGACATGATTGTCGTTGGCGTAGTGAATGAGAACAGCGTTTATAATCAACAGACATTAACCGACCTGCATACCGTGTCGAATTACGCGGAGTCTTTGGACGGGGTGGTTAGTGACGACCTGATGTCGCTGGCTAATGTTGACAATATTACTCAGGAAGGCCCCGGCACCATCCGCTTTGAATGGATGATGAAGCAACCTCCGGAAAATAACGCCGAAGCTCGCTACATTCAGCAGCAAGTTGAAGACCTGCCACTGCTTTATAACACCATTGTCTCTGGCGATAACAAAGCCGCCGCTATTTATGTGCCTATTGAAAGTAAAGACGAGAGCTATGCGCTGGCGGAGCAACTGCGTGACAAAATCAGTACCTTAGAGAGTGGCGACGACTGGCACATTACCGGCTTGCCGGTGGCTGAAGACCAGTTCGGCTTTGAAATGTTTGTGCAAATGGGGATTTCCGCGCCATTAGCAGCCGCTGTTATTTTCGCCCTGTTGTGGGTGTTTTTCCGCAATGTCCGCTTCATAAGTGCTGCCATGATAGTCGCGATGTCGACCGTACTCATTACTATGGGCGCGCTCATTGCGTTTGGCTTTACCGTGCACATTATGTCGTCGATGATAGCCATTTTCCTAATGCCGATTGCGGTGGTCGACTCGGTACATATTATGTCAGAGTTCTCTGACCGCTACCGTGAAAAAGGCAATGCGAAAGACACGATAAAAGACGTGCTGAGGCACTTATTTACCCCCATGCTGTTTACGTCAGTCACATCAGCCATTGGTTTTTACTCATTAATGCTAACTCCGATTCCACCGGTACAAGTGTTCGGTGCTTTCGTTGGCTCCGGTATTCTTCTGGCGTTCTTAATTACCGTTATTTTCGTACCTGCCTATGTGTGCGCACTAAAACCATCAACGCTGGAAGGCTTTGCGCAGGCGACTCATGAAGAACATAAAGACGGCTGGCTACAAAAAATCGGCGCTGTTGCCGCTCGTCATGCGAAGCTATGGATAGCCTTTTTCCTGGCCGTATTAGCCTTTGCGTGGTTCGGTATTCAGCAAATCAACATTAACGATAACCCGGTGCGTTGGTTTAAACCTGACCACGAGGTGCGTATTGCTGACGAAGTATTAAACGACCACTTTGCCGGGACGTACAACGCGTATGTGGTATTTGAAAATACCTTAGATGCGACCGAAAAAGCTCGCTCAGCGGTTCGTAACGCCCTGAATAACGACGCGCTGTCTGAAGAATCGCGGGATGCTTTAAGCGCTCTGCTTGAGCAAGAGCAAGTGAACTTTAACCAGTGGATTATCGCAATTGATGATCTGCTCTTCAGCGTCGGTTCTGACCAATTAGAGCCGTTAGAGCGCTTAATGACTGAGCTGGAACAACTGAATAGCGCCAGCAAGGCGTTCCAAAGCCCCGAGTTACTGGCTTACATGAGCGAGATGCAAGCGTACCTGCAAACGACAGGCTTGGTGGGCAAGTCAAACAGTCTGTCCGACGTGGTTAAGACGGTGAACCGCGAGTTACGCTCGGGCGAAGAGAAAGACTACGAGCTGCCGGACAATGCCAACGGTGTTGCGCAAACCCTGTTGCAGTATCAGTCGTCGCATCGCCCGCAGGACCTCTGGCACTTTGTTACTCCGGACTACAAACGCAGCTTAATGTGGCTGCAGCTGACCAGTGGTGACAACCAGCACGTAACTAAAGTCGTCAACGCTGTCGATAACTACATTCAGGACAACCCACTGCCCGCCAACGTTGAAATAGACTGGGCCGGTAAAGCTTACCTGAACGTGGTGTGGCAGGAAGCCATGGTCGAGGGCATGCTGGACAGCTTAATCAGCGCCTTTGTGGTGGTGTTTATTATGATGGTACTGCTGTTCCGCTCGGTGGTCTTCGGTGTGTTGGCTATGCTACCGCTAAGTCTGACTATTGCCTTTATTTATGGCCTTATTGGCTGGGTCGGTAAAGACTACGACATGCCTATTGCGGTGTTGTCGTCGCTGACGCTTGGACTGTCGGTGGACTTTGCCATTCACTTTATTGAACGCACCCGCGCTACCTTCAAGCAAACCGGCAACTGGAAAGACACTCTGGTAGTTATGTTTGACGAGCCCGCGCGTGCTATTTCACGCAATGCCATTGTCATTGCCATTGGCTTTACGCCACTGCTGTTTGCGCCGTTAGTGCCCTACATTACCGTGGGCGTATTCTTAGCCAGCATTATGGCGATATCGGCCATAGTGACACTTATTATGCTCCCGGCGGTAATGACTGCCTTTAGCCGCCTGATATTCCGTGGAGGTCAATCATGAAAGCTTTATTTTTAACTGCTGTATCGGCTGCGTTGTTGTTCATTAGTGGCCAGGCTATTAGCGCTGAAAAAAGCGCTCGTGAGATTGTCGAACAAGCTGAATTAAACGCCTATTACTCGGGCGATGACGGTCGCAGTGCGGCGCGCATGATCATTACCGATAATCAGGGCCGCCAACAAATGCGCCAATTCACCATTTTGCGTAAAGACCAGCAGGACGGCGGCGTACAAGACATGATGATATTTTTCTCACGCCCTGCTGACGTGCGCGACACGGTGTTCCGCGTGGTTAAACAAGTCAACGACGACGATGACCGCTGGTTGTATTTACCTGATCTGGACTTGGTGAAACGCATATCGGCCGGTGACAAACGCACGTCTTTTGTCGGTTCTCACTTTTTCTATGAAGATGTGTCCGGCCGCAACACTGAGCTCGATAACTATGAGCTGATTTCTGAAAGCGAAGATAATTACGTACTAAAAGGTACGCCGAAACACCCTGACAACGTCGAGTTCAGCTACTACGAAGTCGTTGTTGATAAAGAGCACATGCTGCCGATAGAAAGCACTTTCTATAAGGACAGCGGCGAGGCCTACCGAAAAATGGAAGTCCTGAAAGTGGAAACGGTCCAGGGCTACCCAACCGTAACTCATTCACGCATGTCTGACTTAACTAATGGCGGACAAACTGAAATGCAGTTTCGCTTTATGAAGTACAACATCGGTTTGCCTGACAGCATTTTCAGCGAGCGTAGCCTGCGTAACCCGCCGGCAGAATGGCTGCAACTGAGAGATTAGTTATGATCTATCGTGCTTTTTTCCTCTTTACCATTCTTTTCACTTTGGCTCAGGCCGCGTCAGCGCAAGACTCCTGGGACGACGAGCAATGGGACAGTGACTGGGGAACGGAACAAGACCAGAGTATTAATGTCTATGGTTTCGTTGAGGCGGCAATAGGCGGACGATTTGAATCCTCCCCCTATCACAAGCGTTTGTCTATTGCCGAACCTCGACTTCAGCTCGGTTTTGACGAGCGCTGGCAGGACATTACCTGGACCGCAAAAGCCGACGGCTGGTACGACGGTTTCGATGAAACCTGGCATGGCCAAATTCGCGAGCTGAATGCCCAGTTCACGGTTTTCGACAACACCGATATAAAAATTGGCCGTCAGGTACTCACTTGGGGAACCGGGGACTATTTATTCCTTAATGATTTATTCCCAAAAGACTGGCAGTCCTTCTTTGTCGGGCGTGACCAGGAGTACTTAAAAGCGCCTTCTGACGCACTTCGGGTGACTAGCTATTTCGACTGGATTAATGTCGACTTTGTGTGGACACCGAAGTTTGATCACGATAACTACATTCGTGGTAAACGTATCTCCTATTTTAATCCGCTCTCCGGGCAATTAACCGGTGACGATCCATCCATTCAGTTTGTTGAGCCTACGCGCGACGAATTCGCTTTGCGCTTATTTCGTAATATTGATGGTGTTGAGTACGCCCTTTATGGCTACGACGGCTTCACCAAAAGCCCCGAAGCCGTCACTGACAACTTTCAGCCCACCTTTGGTCGTTTAACGGTGGTTGGGGCGTCAGTGCGAATGACCCTTGGCCCAGGTCTGGTTAACACCGAGGTGGCCAATTACAACCGCCACAACGCAGCAGACCACTGGCGCGCACTGATTGGCTATGAGCAAGAGCTGTGGACACGCTTTACCGGGGGGTTTCAGGCCTACATTGAGAAAGGCGACACCCAAACACGCACGGTACTCACCACCCGTTTAACCTGGCGCGACGACCGTGATGATCTGAACCTCTCGCTGTTTGCTTTTGTGTCACCGAATCAAAACGACGGCTACCTGCGCCCGACCTTTGATTACCGCATTGACGACCATTGGTCGTTCAGCGGTGGCTTTAACCTGTTCTTCCGCGAGACTGCGAATACCTTTTTCGGTCAGTTCACGGAGAATAACAACGCGTATCTGCGCATGCGATACGCCTTTTAATGCGAGAAACTGAAGGAGTTTTACGATGAGCGTAGAAAGAGCTTTAACCGCATTTGCCGGCTTTATGGTATTGTTGTCTGTAGCCTTAACTTACTGGGTTCACCCAAACTGGATGTGGCTAACCGTGTTTGTTGGTGCTAACTTATTCCAGCAATCGTTTACCGGTTTTTGTCCAGCCAGTATGTTTATGAAAAAAGCATTCGGATTCAAAACTGAACGCGAGTTAGAAAAAGCAGGAAAATAAAGACACCATGAGTGCAACTGAATCACAAGAGATGCTTCAGGATGAAGCGCAGAACGCAGCAAGCTTTCTGCGCTCGCTGGGCAACCCTCATCGATTACAAATTCTATGTCGGTTGGCATTAGGAGAACAAAGTGTGGGTGAGTTGCACCAGCATTTTGATTTAAGTGCGTCCGCTTTTTCACAGCACTTAGCAGTGCTTCGGGAGCAAGAGCTGGTCACTATTCGAAAAGAATCTCAAACCGTCTACTACTCAATAAAAGACCCGGACACAGAAGCTTTCATGAAGTTACTGAAGAGCAAATTCTGCCCGTCTCTTTAGTGATATTCCTTTGGGGATGCTACCTTTTGTCGCATCGAACAACTGCGGGAACCTCCTTAAAATGAACCTCACACACGAGGTTCACTTTTAGAATAAGGATACCGCTAACGATGTACCAACATTTACGTTCGATTTTTCCTCTTTCGGTTATTGCTCTAGCTTTAGTTGGCATGACTTCTCCGCTTGCCGCCAAAGAATCTATTCAAATAGATGAAATTATTCAGATTAAGACAACAAAACCAGAGTCAGCGTTAGGAGATGCGAGCCAAGTTCTAAGAGAACAAGGCGTTGATTTTTCGGCTGCAGGAGGCGTATCCGCGCTTCCTGTCCTTAACGGCATGATGGGTGATCGCGTAAAAGTCAGTATCGACGGCAATGAGCTGACCGCCTCCTGTGCAAATCAGATGAATCCACCTTTGTCTTACGTTTCATCTAGCCAGATTGAAGCAACTCAGGTTATCGCAGGAATCAGCCCTGTACGGATGGGAGGTGACAATATTGCAGGCGTTATCCGGGTTGACCAGATAAACCCCAACTTTACCGATTCGCAAGAACTTTCCTGGAACAAAGGTTATTTAGCTGCCGAATATCGGTCTAACGCGTCTCACTGGCTAACTAGTGCTGGTGCTGAGTGGTCTAGCCGTGATTTAACTATTCAATATCAGGGCGCCTATGAAGATGCAGAAAGTTACGATAACGGAAATGGAAGCAAAGTACTGGATACGTTATATCGAGCACAAAACCATACGCTCATCGGTTCCTGGAAAGATTCTGAACAGCAATTGTCAGTGAAAGTAAACCATCAGAATATTCCGTTTCAGGGATTTGCTAATCAGTACATGGATATGACGGATAACCAAAGTACCGGAGTTGTTTTGCGTTATCACAATACGTTAAATAATAACGGGAAGTTTCAAGCTCAGCTAAATTGGCAAGGGGTGAAGCACGAGATGGGATTTTTCACTCCGGAAAAGACCGGTATGATGCCTATGCTGACAGACGCCGATGACTTTAGCTACAAACTTGAATGGCAATGGCCTATTCTCGATGGTGCCACATTATACGTTGGCCAGGAATCTTTTTTGTATCAACTTGACGACTACTGGCCAGCGTTAGAGTCATCCGCCATGATGGGGCCTAACGATTATCTGAACATTAATGATGGAGAACGTCGCCGAATAGCCGCTTATTCCGAGCTGAACTGGCAACCCGCTCAGCAATGGCAATTCAGTTCAGGGGTTCGTATTGAGCAAGTACATACAGACACGGGAGCCGTTCAACCCTACAACCGTATGCCAATGATGGGCATGCCTAATGCTGACGCCGCTGCTGCGGATGAATTCAACGCGTCAAACCGCAACCAGTCTGACTGGCTTGTCGACCTGACACTGACAGCCTTATACACCATAGATTCATACCAATCGCTTGAATTTGGAATAGCAAGAAAAAATCGTGCCCCCAACCTATATGAGCGTTACAGCTGGGGGCGGGGTATCATGGCCACAACCATGATTGGCTGGTTCGGCGACGCAAACGGCTACGTCGGAAATATAGACCTAAAACCCGAAACGGCGCACACTCTTAGTGCAAGCTATGCATACAATAACGATAACAACTGGTCATTAAGCATTAGTCCTTATTACACCCAAATTTCAGATGCGATTGACGCAGAGGTTATTGGCCAATTTAATCGCTCCGATATCCCCAACGGGCAACGCAATATCTTGCAAATGGTCAATGAAGATGCCGAGCTGATTGGCGTTAACATTAACGCCGGAAAAAATTGGAATACATCAGGGTTACTCGGGCAGTTATCATTGCAAGGCCGGGTCAGTTACACTCGGGGAGAACGAGACATAGATGAACAGCCTCTCTACCAAATAAAGCCTCTTAACACTGTCTTAAGCCTACATCAGGAAAATGGAAATTGGCTGCAAAGTTTAAGCTGGGAGTGGACTGCTGAAAAAGATCGCGTTGACCCTCGTCGTCTCGAAAATGTAACCGACAGTTACCACCTGGTAAACTGGCAAGGGCAATACAAGTGGTCACAACTGACTCTGACACTGGGCGTGACCAACCTTTTTGATACCTTCTATCGGCAACCTTTGGGCGGTGTTAATATTGCTCAATACAAAAAAACGCCGGAGCAAGGGTTTAATAACATAGCCGGGGCTGGACGCTCAGTTAATTTTGGTATTCGTTACTCATTTTAATTAAGCTATTAAGAAACGCACCGCGAGAACTCTTATGCTATTAATTATTGCGATGGCGCTCACGCGCCATCGCCAGTTTTCTAACTCCGTTATTTTTGGCTTTTTACTCGCTGAAATACTCATACTCAATAGCGTTATTGCTTTCAATGGCGCTGCGAGTAATCCTTTTAACGCGGTTTTACTCGTTCCCGTTGTACTCGCTTTTATGTGGCTTCCCAATATTCCGGCGCTCTTATTATGGTTAATCAGTGTGGGAGGACAGTTAGCACAGCTTATTCCATTCTCCACAGTCAGCCACACACACAACGGAATGAACGCCCATTTCGAGTCCATGATCATTAGCTTCGTCATAACCAGTGCAATTATTGCTCTGGTTACCCTGTACTTCAAATATCAAATATCGAAAAAGGAAGCGGATATTCAGCAGCTTAGAGAACGCCAACTCAGAAATGAGCAGCTTTTGGCAATAGGAACTGCTGCCGCACAGCTCACCCACGAAGTGGCAACGCCTGTGCAATCCGCACAACTATTGTTAGAGGAAGGTATTGAGCAGTTACCTACAACCCCCGACTGGTTACTCTCTCTGCAGCAGCAGTTTCAAAGAGTGCATCAAAAGCTTTCTGAATGGCGACTTATAGCCGAAGATATCCGAACACAAAAATCACACCGTTTTCAGGTGAAAACTCTATGGTCAGAAGTAAAATACCTAATGTCTATTGCGCGGCCAGAAACGGATATTAACTGGCGGGCAATGAATCTGGATGACTCCCACACACTGACTGCAGATCGCACTTTATTGCCCGCTCTTACCAGCATCATTGTGAATGCGTGCGATGCAGCTTTAGAGACGTCAGATCCCAGAGTCATTGTGCGCTCAGAAGTTTTAAACTCACAATGGCGAATCAAAGTCGTTAATAAAAACAATACCCTAAGTGAACAGGCGATAAGTGAGCTCGGACAACATTTCCTTCCAAGTAATGCAGGACATGGTATTGGAGCCGCCGTCAGCAATGCGACTATCGAAAAGTTTAGTGGTAACGTTATTTGGTTCCGCGAATTAGATAGTCTGGTGACAGTGGTAACTTTGCCATGCTCACCTTTTGACGAAGAGTATCCCGAGTAAGCTTATGAATGATACCATTTTGCTCATTGATGACGACGCAGCCTTTTTGAACGTCATGCAGCGACGCCTGGAACTTAAAGGTGGTTACAAGGTTAACATCTTTACTTCAGGTAAAACGGCCTTAAAGGCCTCTTCAGAATATACTGTACATGCCATCATTCTGGACATGATGCTGGAAAACGAGTCAGGGCTCGACTCAATTACACAATTGAAACAACGCTATGCGCCCACCCACTTTATCATGCTAACAGGTTACGCCAGCATAGCCACAACTGTCGAAGCTATGAAACGAGGGGCAACAGATTATATTAGCAAACCCGTAACACTCAACGAACTGCTGGCTCGCTTAAAAGGAATAGAACCACCGGCACAGGAAACCATAAAACCTATGACTCCAGGGCAAGTAGAGTGGGAATATATTCAAAGAGCCTTGCAGAATAACCAGGGGAATATATCCAAAACAGCACGAGAACTTGGAATGCATCGACGTACGTTACAGCGCAAACTGTCGAAACGCTCGCCACATTAAAATGCGCCACCCAGGGGCGAGCGCCGCAAGGGCTTTAGAAGTTATAGCGAATCCCAACCATCGCAACGTAAGGGTCGATATCAACGTCAACGCTTTGAATAGTACTGCCGTTCACACGTACGTCACCGGTGGTATCGATGTCCATTTTGCTGACCATAAAGTGCAGACCCCAGTCCTTGTTTATTGCCACGTTGACACCGGCTTGCAACGCATAGCCCCAGCTGTTTTTAAGCGCTAAATCAACCGAGTCGCTGTCGGTAACAACGCCCAGGCTACCCAATGTTGAACGCAGCTGCGGATCAACCTGCTCGTCAAAAAACGCCGTGTAATTCACGCCAATACCAACAAAGGGTTTGAACGTGTCACTGTTTAAATCGAAGTGATATTGCGCCAGTAATGTTGGCGGTAAGTGTTTGGTTTTACCCACTTTCAAATCAGCCAGTGCGCCTGTGGCGGTAATGTCGTGACTGAACGGTGTTGCGGCAACCAGTTCCACTGTCCAGTTATTGTCTATCGCATAGTCGAGAGTCAAACCAAGCTGCGTATTGGTATTCACACCAACACCCGTGCTGTTAGCCGGCAACCCTGCAACGCCTTCAACCACATTCAGGTTTGAGCTGCTGTCATCTGGCATAACCGAGATGGCACCAACATTGAGGGAAAAATCATTTGCTAAAGCAGAAGTGCTTAGCAAGCTCAACAATACACCATAAGACAACGCTTTAAGCTTCATGGGTAACTCCTTGTTATTGAATACCCATAAAGCTTATAAGGTTTAATGATAGCGCGTATTGATCTCTATCAATCTACTGTTCAGCGTTGTGATAAATGTTTTGAACGTCATCTAAGTCGTTTAGCATGTCCATTAAGCGCTCAAACATAGGCTGGTCTTCTTCCGAAATTTTCGTAGTGACATGCGGCAGAAATTGAATTTCGTCAGCGTCGAAGTCAATGTTTTCAAAGGTAGAGGTCAGTGCCTGGCGCGCTGCTGCGTATTCGGTATGCGGAGCAAACACGGTGACCTGACCGTCCTCAAACTCAACGTCAGTGACGTCCACATCGGCTTCCATTAACGCTTCTAAAACCTCGTCTTCACTGTCGTGTTTGAATGCGAAAATAGCGCAATGCTCAAACGAGTGCATGACACTGCCCTGCTCACCAATTTTTGACTTGCTCTTGGTGAAGGCGTTACGAACGTCGCCGAATGTACGGTTCGGGTTATCGGTTAAACACTCGACAATCACCATGCAGTTGCTTGGTCCGTAACCTTCATAACGAGCGGGAGAAAAATCTTCACCAGCGCCACCTTGTGCTTTGTCTATGGCTTTCTCGATAACGTGAGCCGGCACCTGGTCTTTCTTAGCACGGTCAATAAGCGAGCGAAGAGACAAGTTTGCGTCAGGGTCTGCCCCGCCTTGCTTTGCACACACATAAATTTCACGACCATAGCGGCTGTATACTTTACTTTTCGCATTAGCAGTTTTGGCTATCGACTCTTTACGGTTTTGGTAGGCGCGACCCATCGTCTTACTCTCTTTTGAAAATACAGAAGCGGTAATTCTACACAGCCGATGCAATATAGCCAATATATCTACCATAGAACGTTTTGATTCTTCAGAAGACACGCAACTGAACGTAGAATCCAGATCAAACTTTAAAGCGATTTGCTTTGTTTAGGAGTGTTATGTCTTCTTCAGTTCCGGTCCTCTCACTTGCTGACTACAAAAACGCTGATGATTCAATCCGTGCGTCTTTTATACGCAAGTTAGGCGCTGCGGCTAGAGATGTTGGCTTTTTCTATTTGGAAGCGCATGGGGTGAGCCAGGCTGAGCAAGATGACATTATTTCACTGTCTACGTCATTTTTTGCTTTGAATGCAAAAGAAAAAAGACAGGTGGAAATGGCAAATTCACCCCATTTTCGTGGCTACAATCAAACGCATACCGAAGTTACCGCTGGTACTTTAGACTTTCGTGAGCAGTTCGACATCATGGATGAACTGCCAGCGGTACATTCCCAGCTCGTCACTCAAGAGTGGCAAAAGCTCATTGGCCCTAACCAATGGCCTGACGCAATGCCTCGCATGCGCTCGACACTACTCACATGGCAGGATCATTTAACCAGGGTTGGGCTGACACTATTGTCCGCTCTTTGTGAGGCTCTGGAGCAACCAGCCGATGCCTTGCAACCAACGGTGCAAAACGGCCCTTATCGACATACCAAGTTAATTAAGTATCCCGGCAGCGAATCCGGCGGTAAACAAGGTGTTGGCGCACATAAAGACCCCGGCTATTTAACCTTTGTTCTGCAAGACGAACACAGCGGTTTAGAAGTGGAAATTAACAATGAGTGGCATTCGGTAAACCCGCGTAAAGGGGCATTGGTGGTTAATATTGGAGAACTGCTTGAGTTAGCATCAGACGGTTATTTAAAAGCAACGAACCACAGGGTGGTGAGCCCCCCCGCCGGAGTCACCCGCTATTCGTCAGCTTTTTTCATGGCCGCGCAACTGGATGCCGATATTCCCGTTCTACCACTACCCGCTCATTTAAAACGTCTGGCTCACGGACCAAGCAGCGATCCTAATAACCCATTGCTTCGCAAGGTTGGGGAAAACGTATTAAAGGGACGTAAACGATCACACCCGGATGTCACAAAGAAGTTCTACCAAGAGACGCTTCAGCAGTTGTCAGCGTAGACTTTAACTTCGGGTTCACTGGTCGACGTCGCACCGATGTAGTTGACATAGCAACTCATCAAGCTGTCTTCGTCTGCGGCAAGACCAATAACATTGCCAATACCGACTTCCGACACAGCCCAGTCGTCTAATTGAATCACTTGGCTCAACGCACTTTCTTTAGGCGCGGGGTAGCCGTAAAAGAGTAAGATTCCGCCATCCGGACAACTGATATTCACGTCATCAAACTTACCACCTAAGCAAGTCGCACTTTGCTTTTCTATTCCCTGAATAGCGGCTTTACCGTAAGTCATGTCCAACGCTGATTTAAGGGAAGCCTCCAAACCGTGAAGCCGACTTGTTTCAGCATCATTGGAGAAGTTGATAAATTGAGGGGCGGCTGTCGCCGAGAGTACACCAAGCACAACAATGACGATAATAAGCTCGACTAATGTAAATCCTTTACTGCGTCGCATAACCAAGCACCAAAAATAAAATAGGGACCGTAATGGCCCCTATTATAATACCAGTTAGATTGTTGACTCAATGTTAATTAAAAGCTAACGGTCACCGAGTCACAAGCCTCTGTACCTGCTTCACACAGTTGGTAAACAACATCGCTACCATCTGAATCAAAGCGATCACGAACGCGGCCTGTATTTGACAGTGTCTCAACAAACTCACCGTTTCGATACAAGTCGACATCACCTGCTGCACCTGACCAGCGAAGGTCAACTAAAGCAGTGCCACTGCGTAATAAGCGAGAACGATAAACATCTAACTCGATGTCCGTCAGGCTCACTGTTACCGACTGCGTCACAGTATCTGATAGCTCAGTTGCATCCGTCACTGTTAGCGTCACATCGTAAGTACCTTCTTCAGAGTACGCGTAAACCGGGTTGGCTTCTGTAGAAGTGCTACCGTCACCAAACTCCCAGAAGTAGCTTTCGATGTCGCCATCGTTGTCACTTGAGGTATTGGTGAAGCTAACAGTCAGGTCTTCAACGCTAGCCTCAAAACCTGCTACCGGAGCATCTGGCAAACCATCGTCTTCTTCAACTGCGGTCAGAGTTAACGACCAATGGTTTAAAGTACCAGTATCTGCACCCGCGTTATCCGAGACATTCAGAGTCCAATCGCCGGTCATGTCTTCGCCGTTGAAGGAATCAACATTCCAAGTTGCGACTAAATCGTCTTCGCTACTTCCAGCGCGATCGTGCAGAGTTTGAGTCGTACCTTCCGGTGAAGTCAAAGTAACAATTAAGTCACCACGCCACGTGTGAGTAATATCAACACTTACCTCAGCACCAAATACAACACCGGTTTCAGGCACATTAATCACACGGCTGATACCATTACTGTCGTCATCTGGAATATCTGCGTTTGCGGCGTCTTCATAATAGAAATCTGAAAGGCCTTGCGGAAGCACGTAAACCGTAGCACTTACGTCGCGAGTCATTTCGCCCGTTTCTACATCGGTACCGCTAACCGTAATAACGTATTCACCCCAAGCGGTTTCCTCTGTTGTTGTCACTTGTACGTCAACCGTTTCACCATTTTGCGCTTGGTTAGAAGACAGCGAAACGTCTAGCTGAGGTTCAGCAGAAACACTTAAGTCAACCGCACCTGACCAGTCCGCAATGCTGCCAACATCCAGCGTCAGTGTTGTGTTTTCACCCGCAACAATTTCCTGGTTTGATGGGCTAAGCTCTAAGCGGTAAGCCGGATCCGGGTCAGCTGCAATCAGCGCATTTAATGCGTTCAAGCGATTACCCGACGCTGTTTTACCAGCTAATGCAGGAATACTCTCACCAGAGTCCATCAAAATTTGCTTCACTTCTGTAACACTCAGGTGCGGAGCAATAGACCAGATAAGGCCAGCCACACCAGCAACATGCGGGCTTGCCATAGAAGTACCTGAAGCGGTTGCATAACCTCCATCTAAGTACGTAGAAAGGATTTCGGTACCTGGCGCACCTAAGTCAACAGACACTGCACCATAAGTTGATGACGCAGCGAGTGAGTCAGTGCGTGTTGTGTTAGCCACATTCACAATACCGTCCAGGTCATAACCGCCCGGATAACTTGCCGTAACATCAGAGTCAATCCCGTCGTTACCGGCCGCAGACACAAACATGATGCCTTGGTCTATGCTGTCAGCAATTGCGGTTTTAAGTGACTCAGAGTAGGCACCACCACCCCACGAGTTGTTTGTCGCCACTAAGTTGACCCCATGATTGACCTTTAGATTCGTCATGTAGTCAATACATTCGATAGCGGCCGCGGTGCTGCCGGTTCCATCGGCTCCCAAGAACTGACAGCCGATAATCTCGACGTCCCAGTTAACACCGGTTACACCTTGACCATTATTGGCACTCGCACCGATAGTACCGGCAACGTGTGTACCGTGACCGTTACCATCCATTGGGTCGCCGTTACCATTAACCGCTGAGTAACCGTAACAGTCATCGACTACGCCATTACCATCATCATCTTCACCGTTACCGCAAACTTCTCCTGGGTTGACCCACATGTTGTCAGCAAGATCAGGGTGTGTGTAGTCAACACCAGAGTCAATAACACCGATAACGACGCTAGAGTCGCCGGTAGTAATATCCCAGGCTGGACGCGCATCAATATCAACACCTGGCGTTCCACCACTTTGGCCGGTGTTTTCCAGCGCCCACATGTCACCAAATGCAGGGTCATCCGGAGTTGCTAATATATTAAAGTTAGAGCTTTTCGTGTCATTAATTGAAATGATGTAGTTAGGCTCAGCCACTTCGATAAGAGGATGATTAGAAAGTCTCTTAATAAGGGCATCACGTTGTTTTGCATTGCGAACATTCACCTGTGCAATACGACCATCTGCGATATTACGCATCGCAATGTCACGCCCGCGGTTATCCAGAGCTCGTAATGTCCCGCCCGCTCGGTTTATTAAATCTTGGCGCTGCTCTTTCGTCGCCGAGTGCTTAAATACCACCAGCAATGAATCATCGTCCGCCTGTTTACCATTTGCCGCAGCTGCACCTGTTGCGAGCGCCATGGATACGCCGACGACTAATTTTTTCAAATTCGTCATTCTTCCTTCCTCATTATTGTTGTAGGAATTTCATTCAAATGTGCGTACTTCTCATCTCGTCACTAAAAAAAAAGTAGCATATTTTCCACAGCGAGTTACGCC
>CEGE01000843.1_pt1 | contig 21833 bp, 17 predicted proteins | sample 306311 | NCBI WGS metagenome assembly CEGE01 (sample SAMEA2755654, study PRJEB7226) | microbial mat metagenome | biome: microbial mat; feature: hypersaline; material: grass silage | place: USA | collected 2014-02-19 | depth 0 m | reverse complement strand
TTATTCTATGAATCCAGGATTTGATATTGCCATTCAAAGATACTTTAGTTTTTGAAGGGTTAAATAAGCACTTTTTCATTACAGTCATAAAATATATATCTGCATTTTGATAATGCTTATGCGCTCTTCTTAGCTCGCCCTCTTCATCGTACATTTGCTCTGGTGTTAGAAATGCCCAAGTGGGCCCATCAAAATTGAAATTCTTCATTACAGCTCTTCCGTACAACGCCGCCAACACGCGCGGGTTTGTTGTGGAGGCGAAGCCGCAACGACAAACCCGTAGCAGTGCTTGGCCTTGTTAACTTTTGATGCTCATCTTAACGAGATGCTTCATAAAGGAAGACGTCATTTCAAATATGAATTCCACCTCACCCTCGATAACGGCATCATTATGTTTTACAAAGGTATTTTGGTACTTTGAGTAGTAGTCAACTAGTGTCCTAAACATGTTGGTGAATTGCTTTGATCCACCGTTATTACTAATAAATACTCCGATCTCAGAAATCTGATTTTCTAGTGACTTGCCATTGCTGAAGATTGCCTTGAGAAGCAATTCCATTGAAAGCCTGAGGTCATCTAACAAATTTCGCTCAAATACCCCATTGCTGAACTTCATTAAAGACGACTCATACAGCCTTAGACTATCGGGGAAACCGGCTAGCCAGTGCTTTGCCTCGTCAACGAGAGCCACGTTCAACGTTTTAGAGCTAACAATTCCGAATTGGGAACCGTACCTTGCAATTAACTGAATCTTTAGATTATTTATGGAATCTGAAACCGGCTGAGGAAGCTTCGGGTGCTCGCAAAGTTCCTTGATAATTCTGTATTGATCTTTCGCCTCAAAAGCGCGCAAGTTTTCAAGCAGAGCCGTTCGTTTGTTCGGAGCATCGAATGGATATGAGGCATGAGGGATCGTCACATTCAAGTCAAATGCGTAGCTAACAAATGCTCTGACAATATTGTTACCCGACAACCCTTGATCAGTATCACCTAGGATATCTGATGCATGGGTAAGAAACATGTCTGGTATATCCTGCACTTAAGACTCCCTTGAAAGTTAACAGCGTATTAGACGGCGCATTCTATGATTGAATGAACGTGCTGGCATTTTTTCCGGCAAATGCAGCCTGCCATATTCTCCCAAGCCTATGACCCTTTAGGCTATTAATCTCCATTAGTTCGTATAGCCAAAATTCACGCTCCTGCTGCATTCCCAAGAATGTCCGCTCAGGGACTTTTTCAGCCTTATGCTACGTAGCTATACGTCGCCTTTTAGCTTGTGGACACTTGCTCACTACTCTACTTAATTTAGCCTAGCACAAGCTGCTTAAGTAGGCTGAGATACGTCAGCTTTTCTTTTCAACGCTCCTTCTTGGCCTGCTGATTAGGGCATACACTTTTCTAGCGTTGGCGCGACGCAGTCTTGATCATATGGGAGCTGGGGAGCAAACACGAACCCAGCGTAAGCTCTTGAAAGCCAAGAGGCGAGGTCATGTCCTTATGGTCATCACAGTGTTAGCTGCCAGTATTAGGGCTGAGGGCGAGAGGAGGCTAAATGCTAGATCAAGCACAAGGCTTAAGCCGATATGAAGTCGTTCCAGCGCCTTACCAAATAGTTGTGCTCATCCATGATGTTGCGTTTTTTGAGATCCGTCATGGCGCGCGCCCAATCGGCAACACATCAAATTGAGCAAGCCTAATATAAGCGTGCTGCAAACAGTGAGGGCGCTTCATAGGAAGCGCCCTCATGGTAACGGTAAAGAGGATGCGTTACTTAAAACTCGACGGTCGCCGAAAGCTTGAAGGTGCGCGGTTCGCCTTGAATCAAATAATTCGCAAAGGACGTCGAGGCGCCTGACCAGTAGTTTTCGTCGGTAACGTTGTCGATGCCTGCGCGCCAGATCCAATCAGCGCCACCGACCGGCGTGGTGTAGCGCAGGCCAAGATCTAGGCGTGTCCAGGAATCCAGCTGCAAGTCGTTGGCGACATCGGCGTACTGGGAGCCCGTGTGCAGGACGCGACCAGTGGCAGTGAGGCGCTCGACGAAGGGCGTGTCCCATTCGCCACCGAACACAAAACGATACTCAGGAACGCCCGTGGCGTCATTTCCTTCGTTGCCATCCTGTGTTTTGGTGAGTTCGGCATTTATCCAGGTCGCGCTGCTGAACAGGCGCACTCCTGTCGTCGGTTCACCGTAAAGGCTTAGCTCCAGGCCGCGATTACGCTGCTCGTTATCCAGGTTGCCGACGCCATCGACGACCGCTGCAGAGGGTAGCTCGATCTGGAACAGGCTAATGCCACCGCCTAGGTTGCCGTAGTCGAACTTAGCGCCCACCTCTTGCTGCTCGGCATGGGCAATGCCCAAGTGCTGCCCAAAGTTCAGCGCTGTGGTATCGGTGACCGTGCCGCCATCCCGCAAAGCTTCGACGTAGTTGGCGTAGAGCGAGATATTATCCGTGGTCTTGAACACCGCGCCGACAGCGGGGGTTACCCGACGATCGGCATAGCGATTGCTGCTATCGTCATTCGGACGTTCGTCGATCTCGAGTTCCTGATAGCGTGCGCCCAGTGTCAGCAACAGTCGGTCATCGATGAATCCAAGTGTATCGCTCAGCGTGACCCCTTGGGAGCGTGTGCGCGTCACGCTACCCCCCACGAAAGGCGTGCCATCCGGGCGAGATAAATCGACAGGATCGTAGATGTTGGTCGTTCCTGCCGCAAGGAAACTCCAGTCAGTGTCGAACTTGCGATAGGCGCTAGAGTAGCCAACGGTGATGTCATGGCTGACCGGGCCAGTCAACACATACCCACGAAGTCCCGCTTGGCTGGCGACGTTGTCGATGTGGTTGTTGGTCTCGAAGTCGTTGACCCTGGCGTTACCTGCATCATCGGTAAGGCGCGGAGTCGCCGACACGATGCCTTCGAGCGTGCGGTTACCCCCTAAGGCCGCGAAAGCAGTCCAAGTGTTGGTGAGGTCATATTCGCCCCTGACCATGCCGAAATTGGTTTCTAGCTCGGTTCCACCGAAAGAGGGGGTGTAGTTCAATGAAGAATCCGGCGCAGCGGGCACTTGAGTGGCTGCGCCGGTATTAACGCTTGAGCGGCCACCATCCAGGGTAAGCTTTTGATGACCGACATCGAACAATATCCGGCCTTGTTCGCCACGGTAGTCGAGCCCAACGACGGCTGAGGTATCGCGCTGGTTTTCGTCATCAATGGCGGTGTCACCACGGCCGCGCATGGCACTTACCCGTGCCCCCCATTGCTGCTGATCACCATAACGCTGGCTAGCATCCACGCCAACTTCGCCGTAGCCATCGGAGCGGTAGCCGCTGGATAGCTTGAGCATCGGGTCATCCCCCGCATGCTTGGGCTCGATGTTGATGGTGCCACCAATTCCGCCGTTCCCGCCGATGGGAATGCCCGACGTAAAGGCGCTGGCGCCTTTGAAGACTTCGACGCGCTCGGCAAGGTTGCTGTTGATGATTTGTCGTGGCAATACACCGTAGAGGCCGCCATAAGCCACGTCGTCACCGGTCAGGTTAAAGCCGCGCACCTTGTACGCTTCGCCATAGATGCCAAAGCCCAGCCCTACCGATACCGAGGCATCGTTCTGGAGCGTATCGCCCAGTGTCTGGGATTGTTGGTTCTCCATCAGCTCACTGGTATAACTGATAACGTTGAAAGGCACGTCCATCGCGTCCTTTTCACCGATCAGGCCCACTCGGCCACCCGCCGCGATTTGGCCACCGGAGAAGGCCGGAGGTGGCGTATCTCCATAGGTCGGTACGGAGCCCGTGACGGTGACGGTATCCAGGGACTGATTGGCAGCACTCGTCTGCGCCCAGGTAGTCGCGGGTGTGATACCCATCGCGATCAGCATCAGCGCGCGCAGGAGCCGTACTTTGCGCGCTGTGTAGGAGGTGTTCCCAAGAGACATAGTATCGATCCTATCGTTTTTACAGCAGCACCCAGCCGCCGCGTTTTTATGAAGCCGATATAAGTAAGCGGAGGGCTTGGCTGTCGTGCCATGATCACCTTTCCGGTATAGATGCACATGATAAACAAAATGAGATGTATTAGCATACGCGGATGACATTTTTCCGTACTGCCTTGCAAAAAATGCGTATTGACGTCTAAATGTGATCCCTTTTTGCTGATGCTCTCGCTGCTATGTGCCACCGGTCGATGCTCTCTTTCTTGGCTCGCTGCTGTTTAACGGCCGCTTGCTGGCTGCCCTTGTCGAGTGCCCACGCGCAGTGGGCCACCATCAACTGGACCATTGCCGAAACGCTACTGGCCATTGACGCGCCGCTGAGAGGTACCGCTCAACAAAATGGCTACCATGAGTGGGTAGGGGAGCCCAGAATCCCCGACGGCGTTGCAGATCTTGGCCTGCGATCACAGCCCAACCTCGAACTCATGGCGCAATCGCCACCGACGCAAACGTTCATTTCGCCGATGTTCGCCAGTTTGACGGAGCGTCTGGAGAGAATTGCCCCGGTCACGTCGTTCTCCCCCTATTCACCCGGCACTCATACCTGGCAAGAGATACAAACACTCACCCGGCAGCTAGGTGAGTTGACCGGCCACCGGCTGCAGGCAGCGCAGCTAATCAACGAAACGCATGCGTTGATGGACACGCTTCGCCAACAGCGGCCCGATGCACCGCCGCTGCTGATGGTGCAATTCATGGATGCCCGCCATGTCAGGGTTTTTGGCGACAACAGTCTCTATAATGCCGTGCTTGAACGAATCAATTTGATCAATGCCTGGGATCGGCCTACCAACGCCTGGGGATTTTCACTCGTGGGTATCGAAGCGCTCTACGACTATCCTGAGGCCACGCTGGTCGTTGTCGAGCCGGTGCCCGCCGGGGTTGAAGACACGCTGGCGAAAAGTGGTCTATGGCAACATTTACCCAGCGTTAAAAACGCCACTCTATTGCGTTTACCGCCGGTATGGAGTTTTGGCGCGCTGCCTTCTGCTCAACGCTTTGCTCGGGAGCTGGTTTCTGCCCTGACGTCGCGCACCCACCTTGAGTAAGCGTTTGAGCGCTTAACCCTATTTCCGATCAGGCTAGGTGCTATTTCATGCGTCAATGGCGCCGGTGGCGCTGTCATTTTGCAGGCTGACCATGCCTTTCCAGCGCTTTTCCAACAACCAACTCCAGCTCTCTTGGTGGATATCCAGCCTCTTGGGGAACATGGTGATATGCCCACTGGGGCGAGAACCGTGACCAAATCGCTCTGGATTTCGTTGGCACCTTAAAACGTTCTGCTGCTTTTATTGTGCAGAATACTGCTCATTAATTTTTCCTGAAGCTTATTTTGCGCACTAAACTGCTCATATTGGATATCTTGAGCACTATTCTGCGCACAGGTGGTGCTTGAAACTGACAGTACAGATTCATTTTGATAAGGCTTGGCACGATGCGGGTTAATTGTCGTTACCTGCCCACGAATATTGGACGCGAGGTTCGTTGGCTTGCGCACTCTTGATACTCGGCTCAAGCGCTGGGGGCTGTTATGAAAAAACACGCTGCTGATGATCGTGAAGCGGCGTTGGTGACGCTGTTGAAACGCTTTTATGCGGGCGAGCTCACCGATGGGCAGTTGTTACGTGCCCTGCGGCGCCGCCGACACAGTGAGTTCAATCGCATCATGTCGCCAAAGCTCATCGTCATAATCGATGGCTCGGCCATTCTGGTCGTAGTTGATACGAGTGACGCGCTGAGCAGGCCCTCCTGAGGCCGCGCGCAGTGCCTCAGCCGCACGACTATGCAGCACCGTGGAGCAGAGCTCGAAGCTGACACGGCTGATGCGTATGCCGTAGTGGCTGCGATAGAGTTCGGTGAGTGAGCAGGTCACGAGGTCGTGCTCGAGGATCCCGGGGAAGCAGTCCGCGCGCAGGTAGTGTTCGACATACAGCACGGGGCGCCCATCGATACGGCGTGCCCGGATGATGTGGAAAACCGGTGCTCCTTCCAGGATGCCCAGGCGGGCCGCGACCTTGGGTTGGGCGGGGCACTGGGTGGCTTTGAGTACCTCGGTTTCCGGGCAGCGCTGCTGGGACGCTACCATTTCCTTGAACGGCAGAGAGGCGAGTAAGTCGTAGCGAAGACGAGGAGGGGAGACGAACCAGCCGCGGCGGCTCTCCCGATAGATGCGACCTTCGGCTTCCAGTTGCATCAACGCCTCACGCAGTGTGATGCGTGTGGTTGAGAAGCGCTCCATCATCTGCCGTTCGGAGGGTAGGCGCCCAGTGGCAGAGGGGGCCTCCTCGGCCAGCATGCCCAGTAGCGCCTGCTGAAGGCGGCTGGTCGGTGGCGTCAGGCGGGGTAAAGCGTTATCCGCGCTAAATGGCGTGGCGTGTGGCAGCGTAGTGGTCAAAGGAAGCTCGCTTCTGGTCTAGTTCAGACTGCGTAAGCTTGCACGCAGTCGTCTGCAGGTTATTTTAGCGAAGGTATCATGTCAGGGTGATGACATGTCTGATCTATAACCGCCAATTTTAGCAACAATTTCCGCTATTGTAAGGACATGTGAATGTCATTCAAGCGACATGCCTTTGTCATTTCCACCCCCTAGTATGCCTTTTGTTAGCCGTTACTGAACTAGACCAGATGGCGGCATCACCCTGACTAACCGAATGAGGCCATACTGTGAATCCGACACGCTCGTCGCTGCTGCAACTGACGCTAACCGCCGCGCTCGGAACGGCGCTTCTCGCAAGCCAAGCCCAAGCGGATACCGACCTGTCCGAACTGATCGCTGCTGCCCAGGAGGAGGGGCGCGTCGACAGCGTCGGCATGCCGGACTCCTGGGCCAACTGGAAAGACACCTGGGCCGATTTGCACGAACAGTATGGTTTGGAGCACATGGATACCGACATGAGCTCCGCCGAGGAAATTGCCAAGTTCAAGGCCGAGGGTGAAAATGCCACCGTTGACATCGGTGACGTGGGCATCAGCTTTGGCCCCATCGCCGTGACAGAAGGCGTGACTCAACCCTACAAGCCGACGACCTGGGAAGAGATTCCCGATTGGGCCAAGGATGAGGACGGCCACTGGGTATTGGGCTATACCGGCACTATTGCCTTTATGATCAACAAGCAGCTAGTGCCGGAGGAGGAGCGGCCGCGCACCTTTGCTGACTTGGTCGAGGGCGACTACAGCGTAGCGCTGGGCGCCGTAGGGCAAGCGGCGCAGGCTAACAGCTCGGTGCTCGCCGCCGCCTATGCCAACGGAGGTGATGAAAATAACCTGCTGCCAGGGCTGGAGCTATTTGCCGAACTGGCCCGCCAGGGGCGGTTGTCACTGGCGGATCCCAGCATCGCCAACCTCGAGAAGGGGGAAGTCGAGGTTGCGCTGATGTGGGACTTCAACGCTCTGAACTACCGTGATCAGATCAACCGCGATGCCTTCGATGTGGTCATTCCTGCCGATGCCTCGGTGACTTCTGGCTACGCCACCATCATCAACAAGCACGCTCCGCATCCAAACGCGGCCAAGCTGGCTCGCGAGTTCATCCTCTCTGACGAGGGGCAGTTCAACTTGGCGGAGGGGTATGCCCGCCCGATTCGCGCCGAGCACCTGACCCTGCCCGAAGAGATCGCCGCCAAACTGCTGCCCAATGAGCAGTACGCCAATGCCCGTGCGGTAGAGGATTTCGACGCCTGGGAAATGAGCGCTCGGCAACTGCCGAGCCAGTGGCAGTCCCAGGTGCTGATCCATCAGCAGTAACCGCCTCCTCTTCCCAACTGACGGCCGCCTCCCCAGGAGGCGGCAAGGAGCATGTGATGTCTCGCCGCGTCATTCTCGTGGTGCTTGATGGCCTTAATTATGCCGTGGGGCGGCACGCTATGGGCCACCTACACGCTCTCTGTGAAGCGGGCCGTGGCAGCTTCCACGCGCTTAATTGCGAGCTGCCAGCCATGTCCCGCCCCCTCTATGAGTGTTTGCTGACCGGCGACCGGCCTGTGGACTCGGGGGTGGTGCATAACCAAGTGGTACGCCGATCAACGGGCACCAACCTGTTCGATCTGGCGGTTCGTCAAGGGCGGCGTACCGCTGCGGCGGCCTATCACTGGGTCAGCGAGCTCTATCTTGAGGCTCCCTTTGTGCCTGCCCGCCACCGTTTCCACCAGAATGCGGAGAGCGCGATCCAGGTGGGTCTCTTCTACTGGCAGGATCACTACCCTGACGATCACCTGTTCAGCGACGCCGAAGCGCTGCGCCGGCTCAACGCCCCTGACTTTCTGCTGGTGCACAGCATGAATGTCGATGATGCCGGTCATCGCCATGGCGGGGATTCGCCCCAGTACCGCAACGCCGCACGTCGCGCCGATAGCGCCCTGGCAGACTATTTGCCGCAGTGGCTGGCTGAGGGCTACCAGGTGATGGTGACCGCCGACCATGGCATGAACGCCGACGGTTCTCACTCGGGCCTGCTGGAGGAGGAGCGCCGGGTGCCACTATGGCTATTTGGCGAGGCATTTGCTCATGCGCCGGTGGCATCGCTGCAGCAGCCAAGGCTGTGCGGTACCTTGGCCACCTTGCTGGGCCTGGAGCATGACAAACCCTATCACGCCGAGCTGCTGGTCGAGGGGAGGGCGGCGTCGTGAAGCGTCTACTGCCCGCCTGGCTATGGCTGGTACCCTTTGCGCTGGTATTCGTGGCCTTCCAACTGGCGCCGCTCGGCTGGATTGCCATCAGTGCCTTCCACGTCGAGGGCGCCTGGGGGCTCGGCCACTTTAGGGAAATCGCGGGTTCGACCTTCTTTCGGCAGGCCATTGGGCGCAGTCTGGAGATCTCACTGATTTCGAGCCTTCTGGGGCTGATCATCGCCACCCTGGCGTGCCACAGCCTGACCCGCACCAGCGGTCCGCTGCGGCGCTGGATGATCGCCTTCACTAACATGACCAGCAACTTTGCCGGTGTACCGCTGGCCTTCGCGTTCATCATCCTGATGGGCGCCAACGGGGTGTTGACCATCGCCCTTCAGCGTCTAGGGCTGATCGACAGCTTCTCGCTCTATTCGCGCAACGGCCTGATCGTGATCTACACCTGGTTCCAGATTCCCCTGGGCATACTGCTGCTGTTTCCTGCCTTCGAGGGGTTGCGGGCAGAGTGGCGGGACGCTGCCAGTCTGCTGGGCGCCGGGCGCATCGCCTACTGGCGCCATATCGGTCTGCCGATCCTCCGGCCGGCACTGGCGGGGACGCTGACGATTCTGATCGCCAATGCCATGGGCGCCTATGCCACTGTCTATGCGCTGGTCAATACCAACTACAACCTCATGACTATCCGTATCGCCAATCTGGTCTCGGGGGATCTCTTTCTGCAGCCCAATCTGGCCAGCGCCCTGGCGCTGGTTCTGGTCGGGTTACTGGTAATAGTCACCCTGATTCAGCAGTGGATAGTGCGCAGGAGCCATTATGTCGTTGAACGCTGATCTCACCCTATCCCGGCCAGGGGAGTCGCCACTGCCAATACGTCGCCTTGTCTGGCCGTCGCCCTATGCACTGGTGGTGTGGAGTGTGTTCATGCTGCTGGCGCTACCGCTGCTCGCCACCCTGGGGTATGCGCTGGCGTCCAGCTGGGGGGCCACCCTCCTGCCTGATGGGGTGACCCTGAAATGGTTTTGGGAGCTATGGAGTACACCGCGCTTTCAGTGGGCCTTCGCCCGCTCAATGCTGGTCACGCTAGGAGCGCTGGCGCTGAGTTTGGTGCTGGTGGTGCCGGTAGCTTTCCTGGCGCATACCCGCTACCCACAGCTGGATGCCTGGATGAGTGGCCTTATTCTGGTGCCCTTTGCAGTGCCTCCTGTGGTCTCCTCGGTAGGGCTGCTGCAACTCTACGCTGGCGGCCCGCTGCCACTGGTGGGCACCCCCTGGATACTGATGTTTACCTACGTGACGATCGCGCTGCCCTTCGTCTACCGGGCCATTGCCAACAGCCTGCGCACCATTGATGTAAGGTCACTGATGGAAGCTGCGCAACTGCTGGGGGCAACGCCCTTCAAGGCCTTCTTCCTGGTCATTCTTCCCAACATCCGCGTGGGGGTGCAGGTCGCCGTGTTCCTGTCCTTCTCCTTCCTGATCGGCGAGTTCGTCTTCGCCAACATGCTGGTAGGCACGCGCTTCGAGACCCTGCAGGTGTATCTCAACAATATGCGTGGCTCCAGCGGCCACTTCACCAGCGCATTGGTGATAACACTCTTCTTGTTCACCCTGCTGCTGACCTGGTTGGGGAATCGTCAGGCCGGTCACGCCATTACCAAGGGGGCCAACCCATGACGACCCTAAGCGGTGCTCCGGTAGCCAACGACAGCACCCTGGCCTCTGGCTATCTCCATCTCGAGGGGTTGGCCAAGCGTTTCGGCACTACCCAGGTGTTTTCTCACATCAATGCGGTGATAGCCAAAGGTGAGTTCGTCACGCTGCTGGGGCCCTCCGGCTGCGGAAAATCGACCCTGTTGCGATCTATTGCCGGGTTGAATCGGCTGGATGAGGGGCGAATCGTGGTGGATGGCGAAGAGATCACCGCACTTCCACCGCAGCAGCGTGGTGTTGGCATGGTCTTCCAGCATTATGCGCTGTTTCCCAACATGCGGGTGACCGACAACGTCGCCTTCGGCCTGCGTATGCAGAAGGTGCCGCATGAGGAGCGCAGCCGCCGGGTGGATGAAGTACTGCGTCTGGTAGAGCTCAATGTGCATGCTGACAAGTTTCCCCACCAGCTCTCCGGCGGACAATGCCAACGCGTGGCTTTAGCAAGAGCGCTGGTGGTTGAGCCACGTATCCTATTGATGGATGAGCCGCTCTCAGCGCTCGATGCCCGTATCCGCGGCCATCTACGTCAGCAGCTGCGCGATATCCAGCAGACATTAGGGCTGACGACCCTGTTTGTGACCCACGACCAGGAAGAGGCACTGGTGATGTCTGACCGTATCTTCCTGATGCATGACGGGCACATTCTGCAGCAGGGAAGCGCCGAAGAACTCTATACACGGCCCAGGGACTACCACGCGGCGGGCTTTATGGGGCACTACAACATATTGCTCGGCGATCAGGCCCGTCCGCTGTTAGGAGAGGGTTTCGACTCAGCACGCGTGGCGCTGCGGCCAGAGGCCCTTTACCTCCAGCCACTGGCAGACGGAGCGATGGGCGTGGAGCGACCGGCTCGCCCTGGCCCAGAGTGCCCCGGGGTCATACGCCGCTGCCAACTGCTCGGCAACATCGTGCGCTATTCGGTAGAGTGCCCCGGGGTGGTGCTCTCTGTCGATACGCTCAACCGCGGTAGCCGGCATCTGCTGACGGAAGGCAGCCAAGTAGGGGTGGTGGTGGACCTCGATGAGGTTCAAGCGTTCGTAGAGTGAGTAGGCGACGTTCATCGATTTGTATTATCAGTGGCGCTCTAAAGCATAGCTGCAGCGCACATCCTAACGAGAGCCGACGCTGGCGGAAGAATGCGCCCGCTGAAGCGCCCGTAGCCGAAGCGAATGAAGGGCTGACTGCTCAGCCCTACGCTAACCGATACACGGTCGGCTCTCGCGTTGTGGTGTGGTTAATAAGCCAAGGGATACGCCTCCTGCTCCTCCGGGCGTAACTCCTTCGTACTCGGCGGCGTGCCCGCTCTCACTGATCCCTCATGGCTTCCCGGGCCGCAGCCCCAATGCCGTCAATCTCCATGGCCGACCAACCAAAGATCGCAAGCCAGATCAGCGTAAAGATGGAAGGGGCGAACAGCAAGACAGGAAATAGCAGTTTAGATAGAGGGTTATATCGCTATCGCCATCTTGTAGAGAATGCCTTTGCTCGGTTGAAGTCGTATCGCGCCATAGCGATGCGTTACGACAAGCTCAAGCGAAACTACGAAAGTATGGTGGCCTTAGCTTGTGGTTTTTTATGGCTGCCCATGTGAAACGTCAACAGGCCCTTGTGTCTCTCCGGGCTTGTTGGTTAGCTACCAGCAAGCCTTGGCACTAGGGTGAACATCCACAGGCCCTGAGGCAAATAAGCCTGAAAGCTAGATTATGCCCCTTGGTGTCCTCTGTCTCGACAAACTTGAATGGTATCCAAGCCCCTCGGTACTCGGAGTGAGGCTGTACGAACAAGGAGAGGTGACGAGATCATGGCAGTGATCGGCATTGATGTCAGCAAGAAGAAACTCGATTGTGCCTGGTTACGGGAAGTAGCGTCCGGCAAGGTTAAAACCCGGGTGTTTCCCAACCGCCGACAGGACTTTCCCACGTTGCTCGCCTGGATCGAGCAGCAGACTGGCAAGCCTCGTGACCAGCTTCATGTTCTGATGGAGGCCTCCGGCATCTATCATGAAACGCTCGCCTATTGGCTGCATGCTGCCGGTGTTCAGGTTCATGTCATCAACCCGGCACATATCCGAAATTTCTCCCGTAGCCTTGGTGTGCGCGGCAAGACAGACAAGAAGGACAGCATCGTTCTGGCACGCTATGGAGCGACTCAGCAACTCGAACTCTGGCAGCCGGAACCCGAGAGGGTTCGTAAGCTCAAGGCATTGGTAACGCGTCTTGATGTGTTGAACCAAGACATCCAGCGTGAGCAGAACCGTCGTGAGAAGGCCGAGTTCGCCATGGCAATGGATATCCTCCGCTCGATAGGCGACGTACTCGCCGCATTAGTACATGAGCGGGATCGGCTCAAGCAGCAAATCGATGATCATATTGACCAGCATCCCGACCTGATGCGGGATAGTGCCCTGCTCCAGACAATCCCCGGCATTGGGCCGACTGTTTCGCTCAGATTATTGGCGATGCTGCGCAGTCGTTCGTTCAAATCGGCCCGGCAGGCAGCGGCTTTTGCTGGGCTAGTGCCCGTCAGTTGGGAATCGGGCAGTTCCGTGCGCGGGCGCCCCTGCCTGTCGAAAGCAGGCAATCCGAGGCTGCGACAGAAGCTTTACATGGCAGCCGTGGTCAGCCTGCGATGTAATCCTGATATTACGGCGCTTTATCAGCGGATGATGGCTAGCGGCAAGAGCAAGATGGCGTCCTTGGGCGCAGCGATGCGGAAGCTTATCCATATCGCTTACGGGGTGCTCAAGACGCAAACCGAATATCGACTACAAATCACTCATTGAATGGTTTGTAGTCGGTTAGGAGAGATAGTATCTAGAATATACTGGACGATTCAGTTTCTACGAAAAATCGTCTCGCAACCAACGATCTATACATGCCAAGCAACCATTTCCCTAAAGCTACTGGCGAATTTTCATAGCGTGTAGTGATGTGGAGACTATGCTTTCCCGCCTTGGTCTGATCACGGCCCAGCTTGACGGGTGGTGATCTCACTGCCTCTCGCCGATCGCCATACTTATCACAGCATACGCGCTGTCGATATCCGCCTTCAGCGCTTCTACGGCAGCCTCGGTATCACGGGAGGAGATTGCTACCAAAAGGTCGCGATGCTGGCAATTTGACACGCGATAGTGCCCCGATGACTGCAAAAGGTGGAACTGCGGCGTTATTCTCAACCATAGCGTCGCGATGATATCGAGAAGCAACGGCGATCCCGCATACCGATAGATGGCGAAGTGGAACTTATAGTTTTCATAGATAAATTCCTTAACCCGCCCAGCCTCCTCGGCTTTTTCCAGCTCGGCGAGGATTCCGGCCAGCTGATCGATAAAGGCCTCGTCCGCAGCCGCGACCGCCCAACGTAATGCGGTCGTCTCGACCTCGATACGAACCCTACGTAGATCGGCAAGTTCTGCGGGGCCTAGCCGGGGCACGCCGACGGATCGCCCGGAGACCACGGTCAATGCTCCTAGCGCCATTAACTGTGAGATCGCCTCGCGGACTGGCATGGGACTCACATCCAAAGCCTTAGCAATACGCGCCACTGTCACTGACTCCCCAGGCACGAACGCACCCTGGAGAATCAATTCACGTAATTGCTGATGCACTTGTGACTGCAAGGTCTCATGCCTCAGCGGCATCACTCCTTCAAACATGGATTTCAGTCCTTGTTTCTTTACCACAATTATACTCCTGCTGCGTCTAAAGTATACCTTTTAATAATTGATCAAAAATCAAAAACTGCCTATCTTAAAAAAACGGCTCGAAAGAAGCCGCTTAAACAATAGGAGGTCATATGCTGAATTTGAGTTACAAGGGTGCTGTGTGCGCCGCAGCCGTTGCACTTTACGCGGCGGTGCCAACGCTAGGCCATGCGCAAGAGGAGCCCTATGACATTTACCTCTCGATGAGCTACAGCGGCAATGACTGGCAGGCCGAAGCCTCAAACATGATCAAAGCGCTGGCCGCTAGCAGCGACTATGCCGACAAAGCGAATCTGGAGGTGCAAGTTGCCGGCCCCAACACTCAACGCCAGATTCAGCAAATCAACGCAATGGTGCAAGCGGGTGCCGATGCCATCGTGGTTTATCCGATATCACCCACAGCGTTGAATAACGTCGTCAGAAGTGCCTGTTCACGTGGTGTGGCAATCATTGCCTATGATGGCGAGATTACTGAGCCCTGTGCCTACAACGTTACCATCAACCAGTCCGAGGCGGGCCGAAAGACGGCGGAATGGCTGGTCGACCAGCTTGATGGAGAGGGGGACATCATTCTCGTCAAAGGGGTACCTGGCACGTCGGTCGATACCGCCCGAACGCAGGCTGCCAAGGAGGTTTTTGCGCAGCATGATGGTATTAATGTCATTGGCGAGGCCGATGGTATGTGGAGCCAAGCCGTTGCGCGTACGGAGCTTAACAAGCTTATGTCGACCCGCGATTGGTCTGATGTGGATGGTTTGTGGATGCAGGTTGGCTGCTATACCGCCAACGCTATGCAACTCGAGTCCGGGATCGCCCCCGAGGATGTGGCCCCCTGTGCTGGCGAAGGATCAAATGGTGGACGCATTCAGATGCTTCCGTTGGGGACGGAGGTCGATGGTGCAGAGTTACCCTATGCCCCATTCGGGGCCCCTCGCATTTCTTACGCTGCGCCTCCCTATTCCGGAGCGATGGCATTTAAGCTTGCCGTAGATATCCTTGAAGGAAAGGAGGTCGACAAGCGAACCGAACTGCCACTACCACTCATTACGAATGAAACGGTTCAACTGTGCGAGACAGGTAGTTGGGATGAGCAGAAAGCGGGCTGTAATGTCTTCAACCCCAGCTTGGTGTCGAACCCCGGATGGTTCGCCTCGATATTTTCCGAAGAGCTGCCGCAGTTGGGCTTGGACGCAGCCCTTGAAGGGCTGCCGGAAAACTGAGCCCTTCCGAGCTCCGACGGCCAGTGCCGCCGGAGCTTTCGAAATTCCGGGACTCCAAGGAAACACTATGTCCGCAGACCATGAAACTGTGCCTGGGATCGAGGTACAGGGCCTAACCAAGGCCTATGGCCCGACCCTGGCAAACAGCGACGTTACGTTTAAGGTAGCTCCCGGCTCCGCCCATGCATTACTTGGGGAGAACGGTGCTGGCAAGTCCACCACAATGAAATTGCTTTCGGGACTGATAAGGCCCGACAGCGGTGAAATTCGTATTCACGGCCAACTTGTTACCCTTAACAACGCCCGCGACGCCCACGCAAGAGGCATCCAAACCGCCTTTCAAGAATTAACATTGATCCCCGATCTGACGGTGTTAGACAACATGCTGCTGCCGCGAGCGCCTTGGACGCTGTTCGGCACACTGAACCGAACCCGCGTCCGGCATGAGATGTTGCAACATTTCGCGGCACTTGAGCTAGATATCGATCCCGACGCGCTGGCATCGGAGTTGAACCTCGCCACTCGGCAGAAGATTGAGATTGCACGCGCGCTTAGTCGCAACCCTTCGGTATTACTGCTCGACGAACCAACTTCTGCGCTCTCTGGAGAGGATGTTGAATGGCTTGGCCGAATCATAGCTGGTGCGAAAGCACGTGGCATCACTGTGTTGTTTATTTCCCACCGGTTGCCTGAGGTTCGCGCATTCTGTGACACGATGACGATCCTGCGCAACGGCAAATCGGTCTATTCGGCCCGTGTGGATGCGGTGACAGACGACGAGGTGGTTGAGCTGATTATCGGTCGGTCGGTCGAAAATGCTTTCCCGCCGCGCCGTCCGGTGTGTGATCGCAGCGGCGAGACGCCGGTGCTCGCTACGCGTGGATTATCCGCAGGACCGAAGTTGCGGGAGCTTGATTTGTCCCTGCATAAAGGGGAAATCGTGGGCATCGCTGGGCTTCAGGGCATGGGGCAGGAATCACTATTTCCCGCGCTTTTCGGTGAAGAGATAGTAACGGCAGGGCGCATTGAACTGGATGGTAAGACGCTACACCTGCGGTCGGCAGCCGATGCACTGGATCCTTCCGTCGCAATCGGTATGGTGCCTGAAGAGCGCAAGACAGGAGGGCTGTTCCTAAAACTGTCAGGACGTCAAAACGCCACGCTGCCAGCGCTGGGGCGTTTCCATCGTGGCTTGCTGCTAAATGAAGGCGCAGAGGCGCGTGCGGCCGCAGGGGCTTTTGCGGCGGTCGAGGTAGATGAGCGTGCACATTATATGCCAGCTGGAGCGTTCTCCGGCGGCAATCAACAGAAGATAGTAATAGCCAAGTGGCTGGTGGCGCAGAGTCGGATCCTTTTACTCTTCGACCCGACTCGCGGCATCGACGTGGGCACTAAGGAACAACTCTACGCACTATTCCGCGCATTTACCGATGCGGGTGGGGCGGTGCTGTTTCACTCCACCGAGATTCCCGAGCTTGTGCATCTCTGCGACCGGGTGGGTGTGCTCTACGAGGGTCGGCTGGCCTCCTGGCTGGAGGGCGAGACGCTGACGGAAAACGCGATTCTGCAGGAGACTCTGGGTGGGGTAGACCCATTGGCTAAGGCCGCTGTGCGGGAGGCGAGCACATGATTGATCAGGCGAGAAAACAGAGATTTCGCTATCGGTTCGGAGTGCCTGGTGGGAGCTTAAATGGGGTGATGCTCGCTGCGCGCCGTGGACAGGCAGTCATCGTTACCGTCTTAGTCTTTTTGGCACTGATGTGGCTGAATGTGGGGCTATCCCCTTACCCCCTGAACTACTTCGACATTTCCTTTTTGGCGAGCGGCGGCGCAACCACTGCCATCGCCGCTGCGGGGCAGTCGTTAGTGATCCTTTCTGGAGGTTTCGACCTGTCGGCCGGGGCAGTTGTTTCGCTGGTCAACGCCGTGCTGGCGACCTCAATGGATCCTGCACAGGAGGAGGCCTCCGTGCTCCTCTGGACGCTTATAGGCATCGGAATCGGGGCCTGTGTTGGTGCAGTGAATGGGTTCTTTGTAGCGGTAATGCGGCTGCAGCCCATCGTGGTGACGCTCGCGGTAATGTTCATCGTGCAGGGCATCACGCTTCTGGTAATGGCTACCCCGGGCGGTTTCGTGTCGCCCTCGCTGGGCATGGCCTACCTGGGGGATGTGATCCCTGGTCTGCTACCTGCACCGGTGGTGCTGTTGTTGGTAGTGGCCGTGTTGTGGCTCTGGCTGAAGCGCACTTCCTTTGGTGTGACGCTGTATGCCGTGGGAAGCGACTCAGAGGCTGCGGGCACCACCGGGCTACATACTAAGGCGGTGACTTTCGCGACCTATGTTCTCGCGGGTGGTCTCTATGGTCTTGCTGGTGTATTCGTGAGCGCGCAAACCGGGGCGGGCGACCCGCTGGTGGGTAATTCCCTGTTACTGCCAACCTTCGCAGCAGTGGTGATAGGTGGTACTCGATTGGGGGGCGGGAAGGGCGGCATAGTAGGCCCACTCTTTGGTGCTTACGTGCTAATGATCGTTGTCAATCTGCTATTGTCGCTGAACGTCTCAGCCTATTACTCAACCATCGCTGAAAGTGCGGTACTTATGATCGCCGTTCTGATGGGGTCGCTGTCGCGTGATAGCGTGCTGTCGAAGCGACTGCGTGATTTGAAGGCAGGGCTTGGCGCGCGGCGCGCCGGGCAGCTTGCTGTGCAACGCGCGCGCGAGGATAAGCGGTTGACCTTCACCGCACCCGGCGAAGATGTGCCACCTTCAAGTTTTCTGCAGCGACATGGTCCGACGCTACGCCATGTACTGCCGAGCTACATCTGCCTGCTATTAGTGGTAATCGTCACGCAAGTAGTTCTGAGCAATGTCTTCGGTAATCAACGCTACTGGGACTCCCTGCTTGTGCTGTCGAGCTTCCTGGCCATCCTCGCGCTGGGGCAGGGAGCGGTGATCCTCACTGGTGGACTCGACCTGTCGCTACCTTGGTGTATCGCACTCTCGGGTGTGATGCTCACCGGTCTCGTCGGCGGGCAGGATGTTGGCCTCTGGTCCGCGATTCCGATCGTACTTCTCGTAGCCACCGCCATCGGTGTGCTCAACGGGCTAGGTGTGGTCGCTCTAGGCCTCTCCCCCATCGTCGTGACGCTTGCAATGAACGGCTTCCTGCAAGGTGCAGCTCTGATCTGGTCGGATGGCTCGCCTGCCGGCTTCGCACCTCCCTCCCTGCGCTGGCTTATGACCAGTAAGGTAATGGGCTTCACTCCAGTAACCATGTTTATGGTGGTCTTTGTCGCTTTCGCCATTCTGTTGCTTAACCGTACCAAATTCGGTCGTCAGGTCTATGCCGTGGGCAACAGTGAGCTTGCTGCACGCTTGTCGGGCGTGCCCGTCGGACGGGTCATTGTTTCGGTCTACGTGCTCTCAGCGCTTTGTGCGGCGCTGGTGGGGATTCTACTTGCTGGATTCTCGGGGCAAGCAAGCCTTGGCATGGGCGATGACTATCTGCTGCCCTCGATTGCCGTTGTGGTGGTTGGCGGCGCCCTCATCACCGGTGGCCGGGGCCATTACGTAGGGATGTTGGGTGGGGCGCTGCTGCTGACTGCAATGCAGATGTTGTTGGCGGGTACGTCACTGCCAAGCGCCTTCCGAGCGGTGTTCTTCGGATTATTAATCCTGGCGGCGGTGGTCGCAATCAAGGAATGAAGGAGAAGAGACAATGACTAATATGAAATTGCCAGGCCTAAACGGTTTGCGTGTGGCCGTTACCGCTGGGGCCGGAGGAATCGGCTTCTGCATCGCACGGGGGCTGGTACAGCAAGGAGCCCGAGTCGCTATCTGTGACGTGGATAAGATGGCGCTCGACGCCGCGGCAGAAGAGCTGGGTGTCGAGGTCGCCACCGTTGCCGATGTTTCTGACGAAGCACAGGTCGCGGATTTCTTCGCTGCAATCAGGACGAAGCTCGGCGGTCTCGACGCGCTAGTGAATAACGCGGGGATCTCCGGGCCGACTGGCGGTGTCGAGGAGATACCTCTTGCCGACTGGAAGCGCTGCATCGATATCTGTCTGACCGGTCAGTTCCTGTGCTCGCAACACGCAGTGCCCATGCTTAAGGCCGCCGGTGGCGGCGCCATCGTCAACATCTCCTCGTCAGCGGGGAAGTTCGGATATGCTTACCGCACCCCCTATTCCTCAGCCAAATGGGGTGTCATCGGCTTCACACAATCCTTGGCCAAAGAACTGGGACCGTCGAACATCCGTGCCAACGCAATCCTACCTGGGATCATCGAAGGGCCACGTATGGAGAACGTGATTACTGCCCGTGCTGAGCAGACTGGCGTTAGCTACGAGCATATGAGAGCGGAGTACCTTGGCCGCATTTCGCTGCGCCGAATGACCCCACCAGAGGATGTGGCGGACATGGCAGCCTATTTGATCTCGGAGGCTGGGAGGAACCTTTCGGGCCAGAGTTTTCCCGTCGATGGCAACGTGGAGGCACTGTGATGTTAGCTCCTGTCGCTTGTATCGGCTCCGGCCTGATTGGACGGTCCTGGGCGATAGTCTTCGCCCGAGCGGGCCACGAAGTTCGTTTATGGGACGCCAAGCCCGAGGCATCCGAGGCCGCTCGCGCCTTTTGTGCCGAGGTACTACCCGAGTTGGAACAACTTGGGCTCATCGACTGCACCGCCACCGATGCCTTGGCGCGTATCCACACAGCCAGCACGTTAGAAGAGGCTCTTGATGGTGCCATTCATGTACAGGAAAGCACCTTCGAGAATCTCGCAATGAAACGGGAAATCTTTGCGCGGCTTGATGCGGTGGCTGCACCGGAGACAGTGCTAGCCTCCTCTACCTCGGCGCTGCTTCCCTCGGCCATTTCCGAGGGGCTAGAGGGCCGCGCCCGTGTCATGGTGAATCATCCAATCAACCCATCCTACCTCGTGCCAGCGGCCGAGCTGGTACCAGCGCCTTGGACCGACAAATCGCTAATGAACCGCACGGCGGAAATGCTGCGGGCCGCCGGTATGCATCCCATCGTAATGACTAAAGAGGTTGATGGTTTCGTTATGAATAGGATGCAAGGCGCGCTTTTGCATGAGGCGTTCCGACTTGTCGCAGGCGGCTACGCAAGTGCTGAAGACGTCGATATCGGAATCCGGGAAGGTCTTGCGCTGCGTTGGTCTTTCATGGGGCCCTTCGAGACTATCGATCTTAACGCTCCCGGCGGTGTGCGCGACTACGTCGGCCGTTACGCCGGGGTTTATGAAAACTTAGCTGGCCAGCCCGCTGCCGACTGGCAGGGTAAAGTGTTGGACCAGATCGAGGCGGATCGCCGTGTGGCGCTGCCGCAGGAGAAACTTTCCGAGCGCCAAGCTTGGCGTGACCGCCGGCTGATGGCGCTGGCTGACCACAAGCGGCGTGCCGCGAACGAGATTGGAGACTAACCCATGCCCAACAAGGTTATTATTACTTGCGCCGTGACGGGCGCAATTCATACCCCGACCATGTCGGAATATCTGCCCATTACACCTGATGAGATCGCTGAGGCAGCAATCTCTGCAGCAGAGGCGGGCGCGTCGATACTTCACCTCCACGCCCGTGACCCTAAAACGGGCAAACCCGATCAGTCCGCTGAAGCATTCAGGCCATTTCTTGGGCGGATCAAACAATCTACCAATGCGATTGTGAACATCACCACGGGCGGATCACCCTATATGACCGTGCAGGAACGCGTGCAGCCAGCCGCGCAATGGCAGCCTGAGGTTGCCTCGTTGAACATGGGGTCAATGAATTTTGGTTTCTTCCCACTGCTCGCAAAGTATAAGGAATTTAAGTACGAATGGGAGCGAGATCACCTTGAAGGTTCGCGAGACTTGGTCTTTCGTAACTCGTTCAAGGATATCGAATACGTGCTCGAAACCTGCTATGGCAATGGCACACGGTTTGAATTCGAATGCTACGACATTTCGCATCTCTATAACCTCGCGCATTTCGCTGACCGAGGCTTGGTGAAGCCACCTTTTTTCGTGCAGTCGGTGTTCGGTCTTCTGGGCGGAATCGGCACACATCCCGAGGATGTGATGCACATGAAGCGCACCGCCGATCGTCTGTTTGGTAGTGATTACCGCTGGTCCGTACTTGGAGCGGGTAAAGATCAGTTCCGTATCGCCACGCAGGCAGTTGCGATGGGTGGAAATATCCGCGTGGGGCTGGAGGATTCGATCTGGATCTCCCGCAGCAAACTCGCGGAGTCTAATGCCCAGCAGGTAGTAAAGGCGCGAAGCATCGTCGAGGGGCTAGGCCTGGAAATTGCGACGCCCGATGAAGCGCGAGAGATGCTCTCGCTCAAGGGTGGCGATGCGGTGAATTTTTGAGGAGGAGGAGGAAATATGCAAATTGACATATTGCTGGACGTCAAGACTACCCTGGGCGAGGGGCCGGTCTGGGATGTGGAGCAACAGCGACTCTATTTTATCGACTCAATGGACGGTCGGGTATTTCGCTGCGCCGCTGACGGAACAGATCTGAGAGCTTGGGACGTACCGGGCAAGATCGGCTCGATGGCGCTTCGCAAGAA
>CEGE01000778.1_pt1 | contig 22072 bp, 19 predicted proteins | sample 306311 | NCBI WGS metagenome assembly CEGE01 (sample SAMEA2755654, study PRJEB7226) | microbial mat metagenome | biome: microbial mat; feature: hypersaline; material: grass silage | place: USA | collected 2014-02-19 | depth 0 m | reverse complement strand
GGGCGAACGCCAAGCGAACGATCAGCGGCGCATGTGCTGCGGTTCCTGACTCATTTCTAGGCGTTATTCGGCTTTCAAAGGGTGAGCATGTACTGGATCGAGATGCCAGTATCGCAGGCAAAGTAATAACGTTGATAGGCAATACGTCGGAGAAGGCGGACTACGCTATTCGAGGCATGCCGTATCTTGCAGAGAGTAGTAGCGGCGCAACCTTTACTTATTCAACCTCGTTTGCGATGGGGTTGAGAGGTTATCTGGTTGCTGCGGGAGTTACCTTCAAGACGCTCTTCGTTGAAGACGGTTCCTCGCCAGCCATGCGCGCTTACTCAGGAAGCCTAGTTTCCAGCCAAAGCGCACACGGGATGGTTTTACTGCAACACTCGATTATTGAGGTTAATCACGGCCCCTTCATGCATCAGCACGACGGAGGTTCCTTTGGCACCTGTGATCTTCGTATGCGTGCGGTCACTACCACTAAAGGGGACGTTTCGGGGAGCACTTACACCGGCCTTCGCTATCTTGTCGACCAGAATGGCGAGGAAGCGGTGCCTTATGAGCTATACGGCACCAGTGTCGAGCTTATCGGTTTTGCGTCTTGGGCGGATGCTGTTCGCGTCAATCACGCCAATATCACCTCTAACCTACTGTAATAGGGGCTAACATGAAGATTAAGCAGCTTAAACACAATGAAGTCATTTATTCAGACTTCCTATCTGTCGATCTTTTGGAAAAAGGCGTGCCGTTAGAAGTTGTAATGAATGCCGCAAATGGCCAGTTTGGTATCGACATTGATAATGCCGCAGGCAACGCCCGAGCCGCCTTCGTCAGCCCCGGCAGCTATATCGATCAGGAGTACCTGCTGGCCAAGCAAGAGGCTGGAGAATGGTTAGCGAACGGCAAAGATGAAACGGCCATCCCCTCCAGCGTCAGCGACCACATGGCCATGTTTGAGGTCAGTGCCGAAGCTGCCGCTCAAGAGATCGTCGCCACCGCCGAGCAATGGGAAACCGCCCTGCGCGAAATCCGCAACCTGCGCCTGGGTGGTAAAGCAGCGGTGCAACGCGCCGACACCATCGAAGCCGCAGAGGAAGCGGCCCAGCAAGCCATCGAGCAGCTCAACCGGTACCGACCTCCGGAGGTGTAACGGCTGACCTGAACGACCGAAGCCCGCCTATTCTGGCGGGCTTCCCACTTGATCGCATTTAAACTGATTCCTTATTAACCTTGAATCGTGTCGTCGACAAATTAATCAACAAATCGCTATGGTCATATCCAGCTTCTGAATTTCTAATCAGCTTGTCTCGCAAACTTTCCGGGCAACTCATAATCACCAGCAAATAATCATCTTCATCTTCTTTTCCTTGTTCAACAAGGGACTTAGTGAGCTGCTCGACATCCGCCATGATCTCACGCGCAGAAGCGATACTAATAGCCATATAAGTCTGATACAAAGGATCTAATTTAGAATAGAGAGGCAATAGCTCATTAGTTTGGCTTAGCAAAACATCAGGAAATATAGGCTTAGCCTTATAGGCCAACTCTTTAAGCCGAATACCATCTCTATTAGCGAAAGCTTGACCTGCTGTACCAAAATAATGCTTCAGCAAAAGAAACTGGTGATGCATGCAGATCAGGAAAGCGGTTTCCTCTTCTGTCTTTTTCTTTTCATACTCTTCATTCTTTTTTCTTTCTTGATAGAAAGGCAGCCCCAAGGCCACCATGACGGCCATCAACGTTACTACTACTTGGAACCAGCCGGCGCTCCACTGCGTAACATGCCAACCGCTAGAAGCGGGCACAGAAACGCAGAACGCCACCAAGCCAGTCGCCCCACCCACGGTTATTAACTCCACCCACTTTCTCATCTCAAATTACCTTAGCTGCTTGTATTGGCACATTAGCATCGAATAGTGTGCGCAGTCCTCCGCACAACGCCCACCACTACCCTCCCGCGCGAAGCCCGCCCACCATGGCAGCTCTTACCGTTCAAACAACTGATACCGCTTGAACCTGCGCAGGAGACAAGCATGGCCCAGGATTACCATCACGGCGTCCGCGTCGTCGAAATCAACGAAGGCACCCGCCCCATCCGCACGGTGGCCACCGCCGTTATCGGGCTGGTGGCCACTGGCCCGGAGGCGGATGCCGAACGCTTCCCCCTCGATACACCGGTGCTGGTCACCGATATTTACCGCGCCATTGGCGATGCCGGGGCCAGCGGCACCCTGGCCCGCTCGCTACGCGCCATTGTCGAAGAAACCCGCGCCCTGTGTGTGGTGGTGCGCGTGGCAGAAGGACAAGACGAAGGCGAAACCACCGCCAACGTGATTGGCAGTGTCACGCCCACCGGGCAAAAGACCGGCATCCAGGCACTGCTGGCCGCCGAGCAGCGCTTTGGTGTGAAACCGCGCATTCTCGGCGTGCCGGATCTGGATAACGAAAACGTCGCCACCGCCCTGATCAGTGTGGCCATCAAGCTACGCGCCTTCGCCTACGTGGCCGCCCACGGCTGCGAAACCAAGGAAGAAGCGGTGATGTACCGCGAGAACTTCGGCGAACGGGAAGCCATGGTGATCTGGCCCAACTTCCAGAACTTCGATGTGAACGCCCAGGAAAGCCGCCCGCTCTCCGCCGTCGCCAAAGCACTCGGCCACCGCGCCCGCCTAGATAACGAAATCGGCTGGCACAAAACAATCTCAAACATGCCCGTGAACAGCGTCACCGGCATGACGCGCGACGTGTTTTGGGATCTTCAAGATCCCGCCACCGATGCCGGGTATCTCAACGCCGCCGAGGTGACCACGCTAATCAACAAAAGCGGCTTCCGTTTCTGGGGCTCCCGCACCTGCACCGAAGACCCGCTGTTCGCGTTTGAATCCTACACCCGCACCGCCCAGGTGCTGGCCGACACCATCGCCGAAGCGCATTTGTGGGCAGTGGATAAGCCGATGCACCCCAGCCTGGTGCGCGACATTATCGAAGGCATCAACGCCAAGTTTCGCGAACTAACTCGAAAAGGCTACATCCTGGGCGGTGAAGCGTGGTTCGACCCTGAGCTGAACAGTAAGGAAGTGCTGAAGAGCGGCAAGCTCTACATCGACTACGACTACACGCCGGTGCCCCCGCTGGAAAACCTCATGCTGCAGCAGCGCATCACCGACCGCTACCTGGTCGATTTTGCCGACCGCATCAACGCCTAAGCCGACAACTAACAGGAGCTTACCCGCTGTCATTTTCAACAATTGTTGCGACTAAACAATAATTGCTGCGACAATCTCTATGTTGAGTTTACATAGAGCACGCCCTTGTGACCGTTTCTCTCAAACAATCCAGAACCTTTAGCTTTCAAGATGGCACCCTTAAAGACGAAACTGAGCGCTTGGTCGTTTGGTGGTACGGGCCTATCTTCAAAAATATCCGCTCACAAAGCGTCCCTAAAATTTATGTATTTTTAAGACCTATTGATCAGGAGAACAAATTAGGAGACGTGATTAAGCGAACGACGGTCTTAACGCATGTCGGACTATTGAGAATCGGCTCCGTCTGGGAAAAGGGCGTGAGCAACTCCCGCATCGCATTTGAGGAGAAAACATTCCCTGTTTCGTTCTCTCCGGGCGGCTGGCGGATTGTCTCCTTAGACGACTTGCACAAAGCAGGGCGCAGCCTCTATACCTCCTTTCATGAGGCAAGCTATTTACCGCTGGACAGAAAACACAAATCGTACCTGATTGAATTTGACCTCCCAGATGGCAAACATCTGCTCATCCCTTGCACCGAATTTTTTGCACGCGTTTACGGTCGATCATCTGAAATCAAGCGTGTGCTCGCCACTTACTGTTGGGAGGAGGTCAAAGAACGGCTTTATCGACCGCTTAATGCGCCCCCATCGCCAGGTACCTGGCCTGTCAGATTTACATATCGTGTTCATAGGCACGATGCGATTTTGCTCGCGCACATGCTGTACGACCCCTATGCCGAACAAGCTGCCAGAGATATTTATGCGCAGACTGAAGCCAGCTTCCCCCAAGATAAGATGCTTTTAAAAGTCACTCCATGGTTTCAAGGCAGCGGGGAAATCTCTGTTTCTGGCGTTCCAATTGATGGTGGCAACACATTCCTAGGCTTGCAGATATTAGGCTGTACGCAGCCCGATGGTGCCACGATCCACCGTGAAAGAGAGAAATCAACGACAGTACCAGCCACCGATGGCGACGATGCCCCCTCTCAGTTCCCCTATCATCAGCTTCAAGACATCCCCGATGTCATTGACCTGACGGATGATGACGAGCCCGACCATGGTTCTTCCTGGCTAGACCTTACTGAGGACGAATTCGTTATTTTAGGTAAGCCTCGCGCCGTCTTGGATAAACGATATACCCGAAAAAACGTGCCCGATACACGAGGCGTCCCCGTTCCGGGTGACGAAACCATTTTCTCCACTGGGGAGCCACATGGGTCAGGGAAGGGAGTGGGACAAGCGTCTATTCATGCTCCTATTACACTGGAATCACAGGGCTTTCTACGTGATATGTGGAATGCGCTTCTCTATTTACAATCGGCCTATCCCGCAACGATTCGTGGCGTTAGCTGGTTTACCTTTGAAGACGGATTCAGCACTTCTCCTGACCCTCGGTTAATCAGCCTCGAACCTTTCGAAATAGACGAGGAGGTGGAAACGTCAGTCGCTAATTGGGTTTACATTGATACTCAGACCAAGGTACCTCGCGGGGTGCTTGTCGTTCGGGTGCATGTGTTAGATCAAACGCTCTATCTCATGGAGATCCAACGACGCCCTCCAAAACCCAGAGCTGGCGGTAGCGAGGAGGCATCCAAGCCTCCTTCCTATAAAGGTTTAGTCTTCACGCTGAGCCACCAAGGCAGCTTCGAGCAGTGGTTACGCCAAGTGCTGTCTAACGTGCGGCACGTAGAAGGTGTTGTCCAAAAACTAGTTGGTCACTGCCCAGGATTCGCCGATACGTTCAAGCACCCTAAATCCAAAAAGGAACAGATACCCTGCGAAGCCTCTGTGTTAAATGCTTTTAGCAAGGTCAGTATTGGTCGCAGTGACTTAGCATAGGTACTATTTGCCACCTTTATGAGTAGCGGTGTCTGTTTTGTCGGTAAGAGCAACCTGTACACCCCGTGTGCAGGTTGCTCTTCTGACGAAGAGCCGATACGGCCATCCCTTCAGTGGCGGGCGAGGATCTTCGCTGCGATGGGCGAAGTGATCATTTGAATCACGGCAAAAAAAGCGGCTGGAATTGCGATCTCTGATGGCAAGCCAGAAGCAGCGACAAACGCTGCAGCGATGCTGAATTCCTTTTTACTGACCGTGAAAAGATAGGTAATCACCTCTTTGCGATCAGAGGTGAGTAACCGTGAGGACATACCTACCAGGTACCCAATCAAATTGAGGCACAGGGCCGCGCCCGCAATCACAAACGCATACCAGCCATAGCCAATGATCGTGGTGGCATTCGGCCCGACCACGGCGAGTAGGATCAGCAGATACAGAATCGACCCTATCCCTGCATACGCTGAATCATGCCGTGCAAAGAAAGCCGAGAACCTTGTACGCAAGCTGACCCCAATCACGGTAGGAAGAAGCACGATTAGTGTTAATTCAAGAATAATTGATCCAAGCGGCACGTCTAACTGAAGGCCGGTGAGCCATAAAAACAGGAAGGGAACAATAAACGGACATAACGCGGTGTTGACTGCGTTGAAAACAGCGGCAAGCGCCACATTGCCTTTCGCCATCAGTACCAAAAGAGGAGAAGACACATCTGTCGGCAGCGTGCCGAGCAAGGTTTGGCCAGCAGCCAGCGGGCCGCTTCCAAAAAATAGACGGCCCGTTAGCCACCCGGCAATCGACATAGGCCCATAGACCAGCCCCAATGCCAACAACTGCCGTGACGGCTTTCGGAACACGATGCGCACTGCATGCGCATCGAATGTGAGGCTGATAATCAACATCAGTAATGCCAGTAATGGCCCAATCGCGAACTTAAGCATTATTCCGGTGGCCGGAAAGAGTAAGCCTCCCCCCGCGACGACGATTACAAACCAGACAAGGTGCGCCTCGACAAAATAAATGAATCTACCCATGGTGGATTGGACGTTACCGGTTGAAGTGGATTGAGCCCCGCACCTAAAACATGATCACCTTCGGCCCAGCACACAAAGGCTCCTTGGTAGCTAGGGACGTGCTTCCCAATCCAGCGATGCAAATAGATAATGCTCAAGGGTTGAAGCTTTAGTTGCTAGAGGTTTTATAGTACCAAGAACAGATAATTCGAGAGAAGGTAACAGATGGGACATCATCATGATCATCCCCACATTGATCCTGCCTCTGGCGACCGGCGCGTCAGCATCTCCATTTGGGCCAATGGGCTCTTAACCATCGCTCAAATCGTCGGTGGCATTATGGCGGGGAGCCTATCGCTGATCGCTGATGCGTTACATAACTTTTCTGACATGGCAGCATTAGTCATTGCCTTTGCTGCTCGTAAAATCGCCAGACGGCCTGCCGATGCGCATATGACCTTTGGCTATGGCCGCATCGAGATAGTGGCAGCACTCATCAATTACACCACCCTCATTATTGTCGGTGTCTACCTGATTTACGAAGGCGCTATGCGGATGGTCGATCCCCCTGAGATAGAGGGATGGACGATCGTGATTATTGGTGGCGTCGCGCTCGTCGTCGATGCCCTTACCGCCATGCTCACGTGGTCAATGCAAAAAGAGAGTGTCAATATCCGCGCCCTTTTTCTGCATAACTTATCGGATGCGTTTGCCTCCATCGCCGTGATTATCGGTGGTTCGCTTATTTTACTGTACGACATGCGCTGGGTGGACCCCGCGATCACGATAGGGATTGCGCTATATATTCTTTACCTAGCCTTCTCTGAAATTGGCGGCCCTATCCGTACGCTAATGCTGGGATCTCCCCCGGACATTGACGGGCAGGCAGTCGTTGAGACCGTACGAGATATCGAGGGAGTCCAGGATATTCACCATGTGCATCTATGGCAGATGCAGGAAAACATGGCAGCCCTTGACTGCCACGTGGTTCTGACAGAAACCGGCTGGCAGCAGCTTGAATCCGTCAAAGCAGAGATCAAGGAGCAGCTTAAAATGCGCTTCAGTATTGCTCATTCCAGCCTAGAGTTTGAGCATAGTGACCACGCGCATCAAAATGCCAATCTATATGGGCACGAGTGATAGACCGAGGCCGACTCCCGGCTCAGGTAGGTAGCGAGCGGCTTACTCCCATAGCGATTGGCTTATTTTTCAACCCTACTTTTCCACCCCATCGTTGAGAAAGAGAGAGAAACATGTTCAAAAAAGCGTCTTTTATATTGGCCGGTACGTTAATGCTGACCGCTGCGATCGTCGCCGTATCGAAACCTGCCCTCTTAGATATGCAAGCTCAGGCAGCAAAGGAGAGCAGTGTCCAGGCAGAGGACTCCTTGGTGCGCTCACACTCCCCCATCTTGGGACGAGAAGACGCGCCGGTGACGATTGTGGAATTCTTCGATCCGGCTTGCGAAGCCTGCCGTGCTTTCTATCCCCTGACAAAAAGTATTCTGGAAACCTACCCAGAAAAAGTGCGGCTCATCGTGCGCTACACTCCTTTCCACGGCGACGTATCTGATAAGGCCATTCGGGTATTAGAAGTTGCTCGTCGTCAGGGCGTCTTTGAACCGGTACTGGAGAGGCTGCTGGCTCGCCAGGATCAATGGGCTTCACATGGCAGTTTTGATGAATCCGCTATCCTCGATATCGCGAGCCAAGGAGGCCTTGATTTAGCGGCTGCCGAAGAGCAACTGACTTCTGCTGAGGTGCAGGCGGTGATTGACCAAGACATGGCGGATGTCAGAGCCAATCAGATTCGCCAAACACCTACCTTTTTTGTCAATGGCGAGCCTTTAGACCCCTTTGGTATGCAAGAGCTGATTGATGCCGTTGAGAGTGAAGTAGCGGAGATCTCTGGGGAAGAGGATGGCCAGTGATGCAGCGCTGGTGGTTACTAGGCTTTGTGGGCTTTTACCCCTTGCTAGCCGAAGCCAATTGGCAAACGCATCTGTCATTGCCTCCGTCTGAACTTAGCCCTGTCAAGTTACAGGCGGCTAGCGAGCAAGAAGGCACATTACCGCTCGATAGCGTTGATACCCTAACCTTTGGGCGTGATGTCGTCATTGATACCACCCTCTACGAGGCCTTGGCAGCAGAAGGTGTCCCAACGCGTTTCGCCACTAAACTGGAAACACTGCTCAGCGAGTTTATCGCAGCGCCGCTGGAGTTTTCTGGCAGTGAACGTATTCAATTAGTGTGGGAGGAAGATCGACGCCAGGACGGCGCCCGTGTTGGGCCACCACGCCTCAGTTATGCCGCTCTGCCTGATCAGGCAGAGCCCTTGGAGGTCATATGGCCGGTCACCCAAAAGGGGGACGTAGCTCTTTTCAAAAGCGACACCCTGCTAGGCACGTTGCGGTTGCCCGTGCTTAGTGCCCGCTTAACGTCTCGCTTTGGGAATCGGCGACATCCTGTGTATGGAGGGATGCGTCCTCATAATGGAATTGACTTGGCTGCGCCGACAGGAACGCCGGTCATTGCCACCGCACCTGGGCGCGTATTCTTTATGGGTCGCCAAGGGGGATATGGGCAGGTGATCGAGGTGGAGCACGACACAGGGGCCATTAGTCGCTACACACACCTTAGCCGATTCTCCCCACAGCTAGTGGTTGGGGATTTAGTCAATGCGGGAGAGTCGCTCGGAGAGGTAGGTTCCTCCGGGGTCGCCACGGGCCCCAACCTGCATTACGAAGTGAGAGTCAATAACCAGCCTGTTGATCCCCTTGGTCAAGGTCAACGCATCATGTTGGGTGAGCAGCCGACTCAAGGTGAATATCAAGCGTCACTTTACGAGGCAAGAGATCGCTTGGAACAAGCTATCGGCACGGCGTCCATTTATGACTTGATCTCGTTTAACGAGCCGTAACCACCCGTGCTTAGCAACGTTGCATGGATTGTTAGTAACGTGAACGTGTGCTTGCCTCGTTATGGAACCCTAGCGCTGTGATCACTCATCTACCACAAGACAGGTAATCGGTATGGAAGAGGTTTCTCTCGTCACAATGGGGGTATTGGGAAGCCTTGCCGCGGGCTTGATGACGGCTGTCGGGGCGCTTCCTATCTTGTTTACCAAAAGACCGAATCGTGGTGTTCGCGATTTAGCGTTGGGGTTCGCCGCTGGCGTCATGCTAGCGGCCTCTTTCTTCTCACTGATCATACCCTCCTTAGAAGCCTCGGAGCTGCGTTACGGAGGTAGCGTGGTACCTGCTGCCATTGCCTGTGCGGCCATCTTGCTAGGGATTGGAATGGTCGCACTACTGAACGAACTCTTACCTCATGAGCACTTCGAACAGGGGCGAGAAGGGCCAGAGGCTGCCTCACTACGTCGTATCTGGTTGTTTATTATTGCCATTACGATACACAACCTGCCAGAAGGGCTAGCCGTTGGCGTGGCCTTCGGCGCAGGGGGAAGCGAAGGAGGCATTCCACTAGCGATTGGCATTGGACTTCAGAATGCCCCAGAAGGACTGGCCGTAGCAGTATCACTGCTAGGCGTGGGCTATTCACGTTGGCGGTCATGGACGATTGCCGCCCTTACGGGGCTTGTTGAGCCGTTGGGTGGCTTATTAGGCGCTGGAGTCATCAGCATGTCACAAGCGCTACTGCCCTGGGGGTTGGCCTTTGCAGCGGGGGCGATGTTGTATGTGATCAGTCATGAGATTATTCCCGAAACTCATCGAAGCGGGCACCAAAAAAAGGCCACGCTGGGCCTCTCCATCGGATTGGTACTCATGCTGTTTTTGGATGTTTCGCTGGGCTGACCATTGGGCGTGGGGCGTAGCGTTAGTGCTAACCCAAGTCGAGAGCCCCTCCGTGCGATTTTTCAGTGATACAGAGTTGATGATCACTGATGACCTCAATGATTCGGCAGCTTTCCACTTTACCACCGGCACACTGCGTGACCATCCGTTGAAGCTCCTCACGCAGTATGGACAGTCGTTGAAGGCGGGACTCCACTTTCTTTAGGTGATGCGTGGCGATGGCATCGACTTCTTGGCAAGGCATATCAGGTTGATCTGACATGGCCAAAAGCTCTCGCACTGACTCCACCGAAAAGCCAAAGTCACGGGCATGACGAATAAAGGTCAAGCGCCGCACAGCGTCGTCTCCATAGCGGCGCTGCCCCCCACCGGTTCGTGTCGCATCGCGCAACAGCCCAATACGCTCGTAATAGCGAACCGTTTCAGGTTTGCAATCGGCTCGTCGTGCTAACTCACCAATGCTGATACTTTGGCCGATCATCGACATGGTAAAACTCCTTAGGCAGGGCTTGAAGCTGTAGTTGCTACAAGGTTTACACTTAAAAACCATAGCCCATTGGCAGGAGAGGCACCATGAAAACATCAACGCCGACAACAGCGCCTACCACCTTGACGCTGCGTGTTGAAGGCATGGACTGCGGCGGTTGTGAGCGCAAGGTTGTATCGGCGCTAGAGCGACTGGAAGGCATTGAGGAAGTCACGGCAAGCTCGGTCACGGGATCAGTGAAGATTCACCACCACGATCACGGGGCCCCCTCGCGAAAGACCATTGAGGGCATCCTGAACGAACTAGGCTATCAAGTGGCTTCCCATGATGGCCAAACACGCGCACCTGGTGCTTCATCCTCTTGGTGGCAAACCGCTAAAGGGCGCTTGGTCATTATCACAGGCAATTTGCTGATCGTAGCCTTCGCGCTTCGTTTAGCATGGCCTGCGCTGGGTAATATGCCTTTCATTTTGGCCACGCTAGTCGGCTTAATACCCATTGCGCAGAGTGCCTGGGGCGCCCTCAAAATGCGCAATCCCTTTACCATAGAGATGCTGATGTGCATCGCTGCGCTTGGCGCATTGGCCATCAATGCTGCCGCTGAAGCTGCGATGGTCGTGTTCTTGTTCGCCGTAGGTGAGCTACTCGAAGGGGTAGCTGCTTCACGAGCGCGCCGCAGTATCTCAGCCTTGGCAAATTTAACACCCTCAACGGCGAGGCTGATGGACAATGGCCATCTGCGTGACGTCTCGGCGGAGTCACTTAAACCCGGGCAGCGTGTGCTGGTGCGGCCCGGTGATCGCGTACCCTGCGATGGACGCATCCTGGTGGGCACCTCCGACATTGACGAGTCGCCGGTAAACGGCGAGTCCATACCCCGTTCGCGAGCGCCTGGTGATGACATTTTTGCTGGCACAGTGAATCTTGATGCCGCCCTGGAGGTGGAGGTAACACGAGGCGCTGATGACAATACGATCGCACGCGTTATTCGTCTGGTTGAAGAAGCACAGGCCGCCAAGGCACCGATAGCACGCTTTATTGATCGTTTTGCGTATTACTATATGCCCGCCGTCGTCTTACTCGCCCTACTGATGGCGATAGTGCCACCGCTGGTATCGACCATGGCATGGTCGGAGTCGATTTACCGTGCGTTAGCATTGCTGTTAATCGCATGCCCCTGCGCGTTAGTCATTTCCACCCCAGCCGCCATCGCCGCCGGTCTCTCGGCGGGAGCTCGGCGCGGACTACTGATCAAAGGGGGAGCCGTTCTTGAACAGTTAGGTAAGCTTCGCTTGGTGGCATTAGATAAAACGGGCACCCTCACTGCGGGTACCCCAAGAGTCACAGATGTGGAGTCTTGGATTGCTGAGGAAGACGATAACAGCGTATTGCGGCTCGCCGCCGCAATAGAGCGGGATTCCAGTCACCCTATCGCCACGGCTATCGTTGAGCATGCCCGACAGTCGGGCATCAACCTCCCCACCGTCACCGGCGGCCGCGCTCTGGCGGGGCGCGGTGTTTCCGGCCAGGTGGAGGGTCGCGAGCTGAGCTTAATGACGCCTCGTCACCTTCACGAGAAAGTCATCCTTGAGGAAAGTCTCAGTGCTCGGATTGTCGCGTTAGAAGAAGCCGGTAAGAGCCTCGCTCTCCTCGTCGAAGGCGAGCGTTTACTGGGCTTGATCGCGGTTCGCGATGAGCCACGCGAAGATGCCATTGAAGGCCTAGCGGCGCTATCCCGTTTGGGCGTACAGGCGGTCATGCTCAGCGGTGATAATGCCCGCACCGTCGCTGCCACGGGGGGTCGCTTAGGCATTGAAGCGTACGGCGAACTAATGCCTGAAGACAAGGCAGCGTATGTTCGAGACTGGCAAGCGGCTGGCCGTGGCCCCATCGGTAAAGTAGGCGATGGCATCAACGATGCACCGGCACTCGCGGCAGCCGATGTGGGTATCGCGATGGGGGGCGGCACGGATGTGGCGTTGGAAACCGCCGATGCAGCCTTGCTCAAGAACCGCGTTACCGGCATCGCTGAGCTGATAGACCTCTCTCGTGCCACACTGCGCAATGTGAAAACCAACGTTGTTCTCGCCCTTGGCTTAAAAGCCATTTTCCTAGTTACAACGGCGCTGGGTATTACCGGCATGTGGATTGCGGTGATGGCCGATACCGGTGCTACCGTCCTGGTGACGTTGAACGCCATGCGACTGCTGGGTTACCGCTTTTCGCCCAGTACCGCAATGACAGGCCTGTCACAAGGAAAAACAACGTCATGAGAACAGCGCCAAACGATAGCCCTTCACGACGTTGGCCATGGTTCACATTTGCTTGCGTATTGGCTCTAGCCGATCAACTGGTCAAAGAAATCGTGCACGCCCAGATGTCGTTTGGCCAAGTCATTCCGCTAACGCCGTTTTTTAACTGGGTTTATACCGGGAACACAGGAGCCGCTTTCAGCTTTCTCGCAGAAGCAGGGGGTTGGCAGCGCTACCTCTTTCTTGGTTTAGCGTTGGTGGTGGTCGTCGTATTGGTTGTGCAGCTATGCAAACCCCTGTCGCGCTTGGAGGCCTGTGCGTACAGCCTGATTCTTGGCGGCGCGCTCGGTAATACTGTTGATCGCTTAGCGCGAGGGTACGTCGTCGACTATCTGGACATTTACTGGGGCGAATGGCATTGGCCCGCCTTTAACATGGCCGATATCGCTCTGTTTGCAGGTGTATTGATGTTCGCAGTGGCGTTATGGCGTGAAAGTCCTGCTTTTAAGCGCTCTGAGTAACGCTATGGATGTGGTCGATAAAGATAAAGAATATACGCTTTTTGCTGGGCGCTCCTCACCAATAGTCGATTGCGTTGTAGCGCTCGCCGCTGGGGTAATGACCACCTTGAGTGCCGCCCCCTTTTCCCTATGGTGGCTTGGCCCAGTGGCCGTGGCACTGGTCTATTGGAAGATACAGTCGCTAACGCCCGCCATGGCCACCCTGCGTGGGTGGTGCTATGGGGTAGGCCTGTTCGGTTCTGGCACATCATGGGTCTTCGTTGCTATTCACGATTTCAGTGGCACCGGGGCCTTGGTGGCGATGCTCCTCACCACTCTTTTTGTCAGCGCCCTGGCGCTCTTCTTTGCAATCCCCTTTGGGCTCTATCGGCGCATCACGGGGCCACGGTTAGCCTGTCTTAGCTTTGCCGGTATGTGGGTGGTGAGCGAATGGCTACGCACCTGGTTGCTCACCGGCTTTCCCTGGTTATTGCTGGGCACCTCTCAGGTAGATTCTCCACTAGCCCCATGGGCGCCCGTTGGTGGTGTGTACTTGCTGTCACTCATGACCGCGCTGACAGGTACGTTAGGGGTAGAGGTACTGCGTCGCCGCTGGGGTTTCCTTGTCCCAATGGCCGCCTTGTGGATCGTTCCATTCCTATTGCCCGCCCAATGGACAACCCCGGCTGGCAAGCCCATCCGGGTGGCATTGCTGCAAGGGAATCTTGACCAGCGCATTAAGTGGACTGCCCAAGGGCAGCGCGAGGCGATCAGTATCTACACGGCGATGACACGGGAGCAAGCAAGGGATATCGATCTCATCGTTTGGCCCGAGGCAGCCCTTCCCATGCTTGAGCAGGAAGCACAGCAAATACTTGAGCAAGTAGCGTCCGACCTGGGGCCTGACACCGCCTTGTTGACCGGCATTTTGCAACGCGACAGTGAAGGGCGCTCTTATAACAGCGTCATAGGGCTAAATGATGTGCAGGGCGAATACCAGAAGGCGCACTTGGTGCCCTTTGGCGAGTATTTGCCATTCCAAAGTCTCCTCGCTGGCACCCTTGCTTTTTTCGACTTGCCAGTACCTCGCCTGACCCCAGGGACAGGCGAACAGGCTCCGTTACACGTGGCTGGAGCCACCATTGGCAATGCCATTTGTTACGAAATCATTTTTGCCGACCATGTCGCCCAACAGGCGCGTAATGCCGAGCTGCTATTAACGGTTTCCAACGATACGTGGTTTGGGCGCTCCATTGGCCCACACCAACATCTTCAAATGGCGCGTCTACGTGCCTTAGAAAATGGTCGTCACCTACTTCGAGCTACCAGTAATGGCGTGACGGCCATCATCGATTCACAAGGCCACGTCACAGCCCGTGCCCCACAGTTTGAACCGGCCAGTTTAACTGGCGAGGTGACCCCGATGCAGGGCCTAACTCCTTTCACACGCACCGGTAGTGGCCCCGCTTGGATACTCGCTGCGGTGCTGACACTGCTCGGGTTACAACTGAACTTATCTCGATCAAAAAACGACGCATTAGATGAAAAAGGAACCTAGCGATGCTCTTGGCAAAGAACGCAGCAATACTTAAGAGATTCCTCCCATGGCCAATGCAGATCGGCTTCATCGTGAGTGTGATGGTTTCGTTTCTGGCATGGCTCCCTGTCGCCATGGCGGCACAACCTTCCACTGCCCAGGAGACGGAATGGCCCAAAGGGCATTACCCGCTACCAGAGGAAGGTAATATTATCGGAGAGGCTGACACCTTTATCGTAAAGGATTACGACGATACCTTGATAGATATTGCCAGGCGTCACAACCTTGGCTATTTGGAGATGATCCGTGCAAACCCAGAGGTTAGCATCTGGGTTCCAGGGGTGGGCACGGAAGTGACTATTCCGGGACGTTTTATTCTGCCGAATGTGGAGCGTACTGGGATCGTCATCAATATCGCCGAGCTGCGGCTTTACTACTACCCAGATGTCAAAAACGGTGAGACACCGCGTGTTGAGACCTATCCTATTGGCATTGGTCGCGAAGGGTTTGATACTCCTCTAGGCGTGACCGAGACCACCATGAACATTAAAAACCCCGCGTGGTACCCGCCTGAGTCGGTAAAACGCGAAGCGGAAGCACGCGGTGAAACCGCGCCCAGCGTTGTGCCACCCGGCCCCGATAACCCGCTAGGAGACCATGCCATCATCCTAGGCTTCGATGGCTATTTGATTCACGGCACCAACCAGCCCGATGGCATTGGCATGCGCGCAAGCCGAGGTTGTATCCGCATGTTACCCAAAGACATCGAATCTATATTTGACCGCATTCCACCCGGCACCCAAGTCAACATCATCAATCAGCCGATCAAGATAGGTTGGGAAGGCGGTCAGCCGCTGATTCAAGCCTTTCCGCCGCTTGGAGAAGAAGAGCACAGTATGACCGCACTCACAGAGACCATGACACGCCTTAACCAATACAATGTCGATAACGTAAACCTCGATTACGAGCAGCTCAGCGATGTCCTGTCACTCTCTAACGGGCTTATAACCCCACTACATCCAAAGCAGGAACAGGAGCCACAGCGCCACAGCCCAGAAGAGAAGGCTATCAAGGGCATTTATGAAGACCTGGTTTTGACGTCATCTCAACGGTCATGACACGCCTTTTGGCACCCCGTTGAGCCCTGGCATATAGGTAGAGAGCCATAGCCCCGTCCAAACGGCGGGGCGACATTCGCCTACAGAGTCGCGGGGCCCTCCAAGTGACTGCGCGCTATCAGTGTCTTAGCACTCAATATCCAGAGGCAGCCAGTAGGTAACGCCACCCACTACCACCTGTATCCCGTCTGTCGTCCGCTCTACGGTCTGTTGTCGAAGCATTTTCTGCGTTAATTTTGTGTCATGGAAATACTCCATGGCAGCAACGATCCATGCCTCCCTCCAGGCCTCTCCTTGATCAGCACACCGGGCCATCGTCATCAGGGTGCGGGCTAGTGTTTCTTTTCGCCGCTTTCTTGCCCGTTTTACATCCACCCGAGGAGCCAACGTGGTGGTATGTTGGCGATTTAAGAAATTAGTAAACCCCGTGACCGAGGCTGCTTGTCCGGGCACCGCCTGCAAATAGTTGTCCACATCGCCCTGTTGAGGCAGTCGCTGCCCCTCCCGGTCAGTAGCGAGTAGCAATGCGGCTGCCGCTCTTAGTGCAAGTCGTGCGGAGGTGTGGGACGTTTTGCCCGCCTCTATACGGGTTTCCAATTGCTGCCAATAAGCATGCAGCGCTTTTTCTGATAAAGAAGCGGACGGCATAGACCTGAGACACGCTTTGATACGTCGTTTCTCTGAGTCGATCTTCTTTGCTTGGTGATCCGGCTCTACCCCTTGCTCTTCATGCAGCCATCGCATAGGAAGTCTTACACGCCGCAACCCCTCCGCACCGAAGTGATGAAGCAGCTCCGAATAGCTCGGTATCCGTGACCATGCCTGGTCGATCTCAAGGAAGAACGAGAAGAAATGATTGATCTTGAGGGCAGCCTTATGCGGCCCTGTGGTACGAATCAGCCATTCACCAAATTCCCCAAAGGCCTCACGTAACGCTTTGGTGGTGATACCGGCTTGGCCAATGATGATCCGCTTACGACATGTGCGCGTCCAATAGCAGGGCTCACAGGCATCGCCTCGACCCGCTGGCATGGGATTACCACACAATGGACAGGCAATTTCCCCTTGCTCATTACAGGCTTTGCACAATGCGTCACCGCTGGATGTCATGACCAATAAGCGATGTCGACGACATGCAGAACAGGTACCGTGGTCTGCTGTCGAACAGCGTGGACATAAGCGATGATCATGCCCCATACGCGCCACTCGGGTAAGACGTTGAGATGCTTTCCCACACGCCTCGCAGGGCTCTGGTTCTTTGAAATAGGGAGCGCAGGCGATACAGACAGGGCCGTAGGGAGTGACCTTGCCGATGTTGTAGTCTGAACGGGCTTTTCCACATCGTGCACACGGTTTGTCGACGTTGCACTGACGACAGACGGCGTCTGGGTCATTCTTAGGCAGACGGGCTAACTCACCACATCGTGGGCACATTCGCCGCTTAAACACACGAGCATAGCAAGTTGAACAGTAACCATGCCCTTTATGGCGTCGCCACAATTTGGAGACTTCTCGACCACACTCATCGCAGTCGACCGTTTTGTGTTGCTTCAAGAGGTTGGCTCCGCTTTCATTCTCCGTTTTAAGCGCGCCCATGAGGCTCTCACTGCGCGTTCCGACATGGGGCGATGAGCCGGTAGAGCACGGCAGCGATGCGGCCCATGGGGGTGATGAGATAACCGTGATAGCAGCGGCAACAACACAACGGGGGGTGACTTTCGGGGATCGTGAAGCGCGCTCGTTTTGACATTGCACGTGACCAGAGCACTGAACGTTTCTTCAACGCCTATACTGAGCAAACGCTCCACCGCCGCTAATAAAGCACAACGCTCGTTGACAGGCAGCAGCTCAAACGCCAACCCAGACACAGGCATTTGGCTATCCGTCATCGAAATGCCCAATGTTAGAAGCGCATCTGCGAGGGGTGACGCAGGCCGCCGACTTGCACGCCGAACAACGCCAACAAAGAAGGTCACCATAGAAAACCAATCGGCGGGTGCGATAGGGGCCTCCCTAAACGTCACGTTGCTTCTTGTTAAAGCACGATCAGCCATCACTTGGAAACTGAACGCTTCTGGTAAAGGCGACGTGCATACCGCCTTTCTAAAATCGTTATAACACCGGCTGCACTGAGCTAAATGTTGATCTTCTGCTGACAGGCGATGAGGCTCTATAGGGGCCTTGCATACCGGGCACTCATCTATCAGTTGCACCCCATGAAAGCGGCACCCAGTGTGCCAAGCGAATCGCCAGTGTCGGCGCAAGTAGGGGGCTGAGTCCTCTGCCAAACACAATGCACAAATCTGTTGTCCTCCATGGCGAGTTCGATTTCGGCTGCCGAGTGCCAACAACCAGGGCCAAGTCCGCGTTTCCAGTAATGAGTAACCGGCCACTTTCTCACAATCGTCCCGCATCCCAGCTTTCTGAAACTCAGCGGACGATATCCCCGATGCATTGACTAATGGGCGCATTCTTACGAGGGGAATTTCCCTATCAATATCCCTTGTCCATATACGCCATGTTGGCCAGATAGCCCCAGTGAGCGACAAGGGATCACACCCCTGTCTCAACGCCGCCCGTACCAGCCATGAAGAAAGCGACTCTTCAGGCAACAGAGGCACACTCAGCGCCCAGGGCATTACAGCATCACTTCCCTAATGCCACGGGTAGGTCGCACCCATGATTTACTCTGAATAATTTTCTCATCGATGCGCTCAGCCCCGGACAAAATAGCGGCATTGGCACACTCAATCAGCAGCCGGTGCAGGTCGCCAAAATTGCCGCCAGAGATCGCGTGGAGCTGGGTCGCCAATTGGGGCTCATGCAGTTGGGAAGGATGTTTGAGCGGTAATATCTTCTCAAAGCCAGCGAGCAGCTTCTGAAACTCCTGATTGAGCTCCCACTTTGGTAACGCGACCACATCAAAGCGACTCGCATGCTGTGGGTCTGAATGCAGCACACGCACAGCATCTTGCGTCCCCACACCAACGATGGGAATCATTAGCTCATTGCATAAAAGCTTAATGGCATTCATCGTTTCGCGCTGCTTAACAGCACCACCGGTTAACAGAGAGTGAAACTCATCGATGATCAACAAGCGGGTATGGCAAGCACGCAGTTGATGAATCACCTGGTAGCGCAGCTTGGGAACAGGATCTGTAGGCCGGTAGGGAGCCCAGAAACTCTCTAGCACTGCGATATACAGACTTTTCTCATCGGCACTCGGGGGAGCCTGAGTGACAACAACAGGCTTCACGGGCTCTACGTCTTCATTCACGTAGCCTTCACCGTACTGCTTACGAAACCGTTGAACGATGGTTGTCTTTCCGTTGTTGGAGTCACCCACGAGCAAGAGGTTAGGCATACGAGGACGACTGGGCTTCTCCATCAACCCACGCATGACCTCAATGACACGATTGGCCAATGGATAGCCCAACCAGCGCGGTTGATCCATAAACTCCATTCGCTCTTTAGCGGACAGCCCCAAGACGTGACGAAGATCAGGATGAAGGTGTGTGCTCATGCTATGTCCCAGTTCACATCGATATCACCCGTTAAAAGACCGTCCCCTTGAGCGGGTGTCTCTTTAGGGGCAGCAGTTGAGGGCGCATGTAAAAGGGGATCTGCAGGCGTCACCTTCTTCTCATGCTCTTTACGTCGTTGTGCCTGACGGCGACTTCGCTTAGTACGTGCTTGCGACTCCTCCACATGGGTTCGCAGCTCACTAATAGCGCGTAGAATTTCAGTCTCATTGACCGAGTTTCTTCCTTCCTGCCGAAGGCGCGCTTTAGCTTGGGCATACTCCCAAACACTCATCGAGGGGAGGGCAAGATTGGCAAAGGGCACGCGAAAATAGTGCCCGAGCTCCGGGTCTTTGAACCAAATGACACTAATGTCGCGAGGGTCGCGCCGGAAAACAAAGGTGCGTTTCTTGTCTGGCATGTCTGGATCTTTGGCATTGATCCAAGGTCTTAGCGCTTCATCGTAATAGTTTATGCCATCGATGGTCACACCAAAGGTCTGGATCGTACGCTGAAAGCTGGGCAAAAAATCGAGCAATACAGAGAGCCTGTCAGCAGGCCTCGGCGCTAATCCCACTCCCTGCACATCCGCATTGCCAAACACACCAATTTCCCACTTCTTCATCGGCGACATACCAATCCCAGAATGAAGGCGCTGGTGGTAAACCTTGCAAATCAACGTCACCAGCCACTCTTCAAACTCGCTTTTCGTCATGGCCGCGTGCTTCTCTGGATCGTATCCCTCTTTCTCTTTAATGGAGGAGAAAGTCGTCCCAGGCAGGTTATGAATTTCTTTGAGAAGAGACCCCAGCACCCGCTCAATGTGGCCACCGTAACGAGGCTGCTTAACAGGCCGAAACTCAAGGTTGATCCCATAGGCTAGGCATGAGCGCCTAAACGTCTCAGAGCGAAAATCTGGGCCGTTATCGACATGAATCGTGGCGGGTGTGCCCCATACCGGCCACTCAGCCTCCACATTATGCAGTAGCAACCACTCATCTTTAGGAAGCATGGAGTGCGCCACACACATGCCGACAGATGTTTCAGAGGGCGGGTCAAACGATAAGTAATACCCCGTGACCATGCGAGTACACACGTCCATGGCCAGCGTAATCCATGGACGGCCAATCGGTTTGCGATATACGTCATCGACCAAAATAATATCGGCAGGCGTGTGGTCAATCTGCATGACGGCTAACGGATAGTCCGCATTGGGAAATTTTCCGGCCGCCGGCTGAAACTTATTAATCGCTTTTTCTCTAAAGCCATGCCCACGCAATCGGTCGCGCTCTGGGATGTCGCGCAGACGAGAACGAACGGTACCAGGGCTCGGCGGGTCGATGCGCCGCTCATGGCAGCGCCGCATGACTTCCTGTACCGCTTTTTGTGCGGACGGACGCTGCAGCGTCAAATACACCTCTTTGATGACTTCCTGAATCACCGCCTCGGCATGCGCGGGGATACGCGACTTTCCTTTCTTCCACCCTGGCTTTTGAGGAATTAATGCAAGCACCGAGCCCGTCGCTTTATACCGCTTCAACCAACGGTAGATCGTAGCCGTATCAACCCCCGTTTGTTTAGCACGCTCCTCCGCTGCATCCCGCCCCACCGTATGGCGATCCACCAAGGGCTTAATGATGGAAAAGCGATGCTCGGCCTCCCGCCAATCGGCATCCCCAATCTCGGACATATCCTGCTCAGGGGATACGGACCCGCTATTGAGAGGCGCTAGTTCTTTGATGCGAAGCGGGCAACTACGCCCGGACTCAACGGCAATGCCAATGACCGTCTCAAAATCGAGCACCTGGGAAATTCGGTAAACGGTGCCATCTTTCTGAACCTGCTCACCCACCATAATCTGCAAGTGTTGGCGTGTTTGGGCGACGCCGTTATTGGGTTCAGTTGCGCTGCCACGATGATTATTCATGATCGGGTACCCATACCTCCGATAGAGGACTGAAGGATTGGGCCATATCGCAATCTAACTGCCGAGTCGCCAGTAGATGCCATAAATGCGCAATCCCCTCTGCCCGGTAAATATCGCCCATAAAGTGCCGAGAAAGCAGGTAATCCAAGGTCGCCACCCCCATTTCCCTCACCGTGTTGAGGACTGCCTGGCTTTCGACAGAGGGAAACACCATCCGCTTGTAGCGCGCTAGGAAGGTAATGTTGTCCAAGGTCTTATCACGAATGCGGCTTTCATCATGAATGCGAAACGCCCAGCCCTCATTGTTGGCATGCCGTATCGCCGCCTTCCATTTAGGCGACCATTCACGCCAATGTGCTTGCCACTTTTCCCGTGGTTTGACCTCCACCAGGAGAGGTTTTGGGTAATCCCTGTAATGACGGTTACCGAGACGGTAATAAACCAAATAGTCAGGTGTGTAGGTGTAGCGCCTACCGGTCACGGGATGATGAAACGGGATCTCGCACGGCTGGGAAATCACACCAAGGACGCTCACATCAAAGTCAGCCTTGATGAGGAAATCACGTTCGAGCGTCGACTCGAACGCAATAGACTCCTCCCCGCGAAAGGCATAGTAGCCAGACACACTTCGTCGGGTAGGGCCGATTTTACGAACGGATGTAGGCAGTGGCATGGGTAGTCGCACCAAATGTTGAATAAAACAAGGCCTGTCGCATCAATTGCTATTAATTCTGTCGCACTCAATCCTGTACAGACTACCATAATAGCCCGATATTACGCCCTGAGGGTCGCATCAATTGCTGAAAATGACACCAATGGTCTGATTAG
>CEGE01001603.1_pt1 | contig 22359 bp, 19 predicted proteins | sample 306311 | NCBI WGS metagenome assembly CEGE01 (sample SAMEA2755654, study PRJEB7226) | microbial mat metagenome | biome: microbial mat; feature: hypersaline; material: grass silage | place: USA | collected 2014-02-19 | depth 0 m | reverse complement strand
TGATTGGTGACTCCTATAGCCTTGTCACTATTGGCTTGGTCTCCTTCGCTGGGGCCGCGCAGTTTGCTCCAGCGCTTTTGATTGGACTCTATTGGCGTGGCGCTACTCGCCAAGGCGCCACCGTTGGTTTAATCGCCGGGTTCTTAATCTGGTGCTATACCCTGCTGCTACCCGGGTTTGCTCAATCCGGTTGGTTGGATACAGCACTGCTCACCAAGGGGCCATGGGGTATCGGTTGGCTAGTGCCCTACAGCTTATTCGGGCTCGAAAATTGGGATATTTATACCCATTCGCTGCTCTGGAGCATGTTGGCCAACGTGGGGCTATTGGTGGGGGTATCGCTGTTTACCCGCCCTACACCCCTTGAGCAAACTCAGGCGGCACTGTTCACCGAAGCGATGCACCCCAATTTGCAAACCACCTCACTGTCTACATCACTATGGCGCGGGCAAACTACCCAGGGTGCACTCAAAGAACTACTCGTTCGCTATCTTGGCACCCCGACCACCCGCCGCGTATTCAGCCATAGCGGAACCAAAAGCGCTTATGCAGCGGACGAGCCAGCCACCGCGGAGCTGATTACTCGCGCCGAACAGGCACTGGCGGGGGCGTTGGGTAGCTCCTCAGCGCGAGTATTGATCAACTCGGTGGTACGCGGCGAAGCACTGGATATTGAGTCGATTCTGAGCATTCTGGACACGACCTCACAAACTCTGGAGTACAACCGCCGTTTGGAGCAGAAGTCTCAGGAGCTGGTGCAAATTGGCGAAGAACTGCGTAGTGCCAATGAGCGCCTGCGTGAGCTGGATCGCTTGAAAGATGAGTTTGTCGCCATGGTCAGCCACGAGCTACGCACGCCGCTCACCTCGATTCGCGCCTTTGCCGAAATATTGCGCGATAGCAGCCAACTGCCTGATGAAAAACGTCAGCATTTTCTTGGCGTGATCGTCCACGAGAGCCAGCGCCTGTCACGTTTAATTGAAGAAATTCTGGATCTTGCCCGTCTGGAGAGCGGCCGTTTAACGCTTAACCCCGTTCCTCTTGATCTTGCCGCCCTGACTCGGCATAGCATTGATGCTATTGCGCATCTGCATGAGGAGCGCGGCATAGTGCTAGACGTTAGCTTAGAAGCTGACCCTGCGATGGTGGTTGGCGATCATGACCGTTTAGAACAGGTGATTATTAACCTGCTTGATAACGCGGGTAAGTTTGCCGATCGGGAGCAGCCAAAAGTGCGCCTCACGCTTTATCGTCATCGCCGTCATTTCCGTCTGAGCGTAGAGGATAACGGTGCGGGTATTAGCGAAGATGAGCGTGAGCGGGTATTTGAAAAATTCCATCAAATTCAGCAAGGCGATGATATTCCCCGTGGTCGGCCAAGGGGCAGCGGCTTAGGACTACCGATTAGCCGGGGCATTATCGCCCACCTGGGGGGACGGCTTTGGGTCGAGGATGCTAAAACCTTAGGCGGTGCCTGCTTAACGCTAGAACTCCCCGCTGCGCCTCCAACATAAAGCGTTGATTCCTTATTGGTGACAACGGCTAGCCTTGCTCACTAAAACTAAGTTATTCTTTACTCCAGAGTTCTACTTTCGCCTGAAGAAGCATGTCGTGGATGAGCCGATGAAAAATGAGTGTCACCTTCCTCAAAAAGCGAATACAAATGAGTACACTATTGCGATCCAGCCAATAGTGGATGCTCAGCTACGTCATGTCGCCGATGAACTTCTTTATCGGGCTAATGAAACGAATCAGACTGCTAACGTTTTTGATAATGTCCAAGCCACCGCCAGAGCATGTGCTATTGCTGTCTATGAAATTGGCCTGGATAAACTTTGCGGCACACGCCAGCTGTTTATTAATGCTTCTGCAGACTGGCTCACCAATCCAGACCTGACTGGGCTACCTAGTCAACAAATAGTCATTGAGGTTCTCGAGGATACTTCACCTACTAAAGAAGTTATTGATGCCTTGCACTACATTAAAAGCCAAGGGTATAAATTAGCGTTAGATGATTTTATCCTAGATGAACATAACCATGCATTTCTGCCCTTCTGCGACATCGTCAAATTTGACATATCCAACGACTTACCTAAAAAACTAATAAAAAAGCTACACAAAGAAGGGATTACACTTCTGGCTGAACGAGTTGAGACACAGGAAGAGTTCAAGCAGTGTAAAGCGCTAGGTTTTACTCTTTTCCAGGGCTATTTTTATGAGCGCCCCAAAACCCAACTAACTCAAACAGCTCGTCTCTCAACGTCACGCGCCAATCAAATGCAGCTACTCTCCGCACTGTATAGTGACAATGTGCGTCTCTCTGAAATCAGTACGTTAGTGGCTAGGGATCCTTACTTACTGAGCGCAATATTCAAGCGCGCAAACTCCGCGGAGAAGGGCTCACGTCGTCCCACGACGAAACTGATTGATTGTTTACATATTATAGGGCTGAGGGAGCTACGTACCCTAGTTACTATTGTTATGCTCGCTGACAACAGCCCTGTGAGCAAACTTAACCTTATCAAAGGGTTAACCCGGGCATTTGCATGTAAAATGATGGCCGACCAACGTAGACTCGATGAACAGGAAAGCTTTATCGCGGGTTTATTCTCGCTAATGCCTACCATCCTGGGGATTAGTGCCGAACTCATGAAGAATGAAATCAGGCTTGGGCGCTTTATTGAAGATGCTATCAATCAGCGTATAGGCTCATTAGGTAAGTTACTTAATGATGTGGAGGCCGCAGAGAGTCAATTTTCTCCTCTAGATTTTCCATCCGACGTCATGCTCCAAGCGGCTTCTAAAGCGCGCTCGCTTGTTTATACCGACGCTAGCTGATTTATTTTATACGCTGCTTTGAGCGCTAGCACTCAAACGTTTAATCTGCTGTAGATCAAACTTCAGCAGTAATCGCTCGTCTTCGCGCAGGCGCCGCAGGTCAACCCAGCCATCTGCAGCCTGACCGCGAGCTTTGTTATACCGCTGCTGATCCAATAGGCGCTGCTGCAGTCGCTCAAAAGCGGCTACAAGCAACGCCGATTCAGCCGACGTTAGCGCATCCGTTGCATGGCTTAGCGCGATCAATCGCTCGCGGGTGGGTATATCGCGCAGCCCGTACCGCAAGCAGAGTAAGCGTGCAGCGCTAATCAACGGCAACAAGCCTTGATGCTTAAGATTAAGGGCTTGTTCGTGAGGGGCATCCAGGCCCGGGCTTGAGGCAAACCGCCCAAAGCGATCCAGCGCCACCGGCAGCTCATCCAGTAGCGCCGCCATTTCATCCATAAACAGTGGCGCTTTGGGAAGTGTCGAAGCGATGCTCTCACCCAACTGCTTAGCAAGCGCCGGATTACCAGCGACCGGGGCAAAATCGAGTAAGATATTAGTCTGTTGTACGCGCTTTACCCGGCGGTCAGCGCTCCAAATGTCTAGCTGCGCGTGCCACTCACTCAGCCGTTTGCGCCACATCGGCCATCGCGCCATGACATGGCCATTGCAGAGCGGAATACCGGCCTCATCCAGGCGCTGGGTAAACCGCTCGCCCAGCGCTTGAAAGTAGCCGTCGATCTCTACGTGGCGATGGTCAGGATAATCGTCAATAATCAGCGCATTATCCTGGTCGGGGCCTAGCAGGCTCTCAAAACGCGCCGCGGAACCTAGTAGCAGTATGCAGTAGTCGACTGGCGGAGCGCCCCACCCCTGCGCCTGCATTTCGTCCAGGGATTGCGCAATAGCCTGACGATAAAGTAAAGCATTGTGGTCGCTGATGATTTGGCTAATACGCCAGGCGGGTAAATCATAATGCACCAACGTTTCGACCAGCGGCAGTTGCCACGCATAGACGTCAGCTAATGAGGTTTGCGGCGAGGGGAATGTAGAGAAGAGTTTCGAGAAGAGATGATCTAACGGCGCATTAAGCGCCGAGGTATTAAGCGTTCCATCCTCATGGAACAGAGAGCGCCAGGGTGAGGCTTGGTGTACTAAACGCATACGCCTCTCCTTTACTAGAATGATATGATGGCGTTGTTGCTACTCGCCCTCGCCTGCCCTGCGCGGGTCTGGCTCGAACATCGCTTCACCTACTTCATCAATATAGCGCTGCGCTTTGGTGATCATCATGGCATCACAGGCCTCTCGCCCTGGGAGCATATCGGAACGCTCAAAGCGGTGCTCAAGAGTTTCACCACTGGCGTCGGCCTTGCGAATCCAGCCACTGACGCGGTACTGACCGCTCTGATTGTCTGGCTGAGAGACAATCTCGTAACCTTTGTATTCCACCGGCTCAGCAGCTTTGGTGGTAGCACCTGGCTCAGCCTGACGATCACTACCGAAGAGACCGGAAAATAATTTCTTAAGCATAATGGCTCCTTTGCTTGCAGGGCGGCAAGGAGATGGCCACCCTGCAAGATATAAGCTGCTTTTATCAGCGCTTCATTAGCTCTGCTTACGACCCTTGCCTGCGGCAATGCGCAAACGCAGCGCGTTTAACTTAATAAAGCCTTCGGCATCTTTCTGATTGTAAGCGCCAGCATCATCTTCAAAGGTAGCGATTGATTCATCAAACAGCGACTCATCGGATTTGCGTCCCACTACGGTAGCGCTGCCTTTGTAGAGCTTCATACGCACGACACCCGCTACATTCTTTTGGGTCTCGTCAATGGCCGCCTGCAGCATGCGACGCTCAGGGCTCCACCAGTAACCGTTGTAGATCACTTCTGCGTACTTCGGCATCAACTGATCTTTTAGGTGGGCTTCTTCGCGGTCTAGGGTGAGCGACTCAATGGCACGGTGAGCACGCAACATAATGGTGCCCCCTGGCGTTTCATAGCAGCCACGAGATTTCATGCCCACGTAGCGGTTTTCAACAATATCCAAACGACCGATACCGTTGTCGCCACCCAGCTTGTTGAGTTTTTCGAGCACTTCATGGGCTTTCAACAGCTCGCCGTCGATGGCCACGATATCGCCCTTTTCAAACGTCAGCTCAACATAGGTGGGCTTGTCTGGCGCGGCTTCCGGAGAGACACTCCAGCGCCACATATCTTCCTCGGCTTCGGCCCAGGGGTCTTCCAGAATGCCGCCTTCGTAGGAGATGTGCAGCAGGTTGGCATCCATGGAGTAGGGCGATTTTTTCTTTTTCTTGGTGAAGTCCACCGGAATTTTATGCTCTTCGCAATACGCCATTAGCTTTTCGCGGGAAGTTAAATCCCACTCCCGCCAAGGGGCGATCACTTTTACGCCGGGCTTCAGGGCATAGCCGCCAAGTTCGAAACGCACCTGGTCGTTGCCTTTACCCGTAGCACCATGGGAAATAGCGTCAGCACCCGTTTCATTGGCAATTTCGATCAACCGCTTGGCAATCAGCGGACGAGCGATAGAGGTACCCAGCAGGTACTCGCCCTCATAGATAGTATTGGCGCGGAACATCGGGTAGACGTAGTCACGCACGAACTCTTCACGCAAGTCTTCGATGTAAATCTCTTTCACGCCAAGCGCTTGCGCTTTAGTTCGCGCCGGTTCGACTTCTTCACCCTGACCGATGTCGGCAGTAAAGGTCACTACCTCGCAGTTGTAGGTTTCTTGCAACCACTTAACGATAACGGATGTGTCCAGGCCGCCTGAATATGCCAGCACAACCTTTTTGACATCGGACATTCTTTGCTCCTCGTTGACCATAAGATGTTCATTCGTAAAAACTACACTTGCCACTAGTGCCTGGCGAATGTGATAGCTCGTATTTGATAGCTCGTTGGAGTAAACCGTTGAGACTAACGTTGAGTATAGCGTTCTCAATGCCCAGCGAATACCGTCAACGACGCCTGGGGGCTAAAGCTGCTAGAATCTCCCCATTCAAAGCGGTGGTTTGCCGCTGATGTTGACTGATGACTCGCTTTACTATTACTCGCTTTAAACCAAGGAGAGCTGCATGAGCGAGGCTATTGCCCGCGAATTAATGGCCCAACGTTTTCGCAGTTACCTGCCTGTGGTCGTTGATTTAGAAACCGGGGGATTTAATGCCCAAGGCGACGCTGTACTCGAGATAGCCGCCGTCACGCTGACCATGGATCCGGAGGGCAACCTGCTTCCTGATGCTACCTATGCCTACCACATTCAGCCCTTTGAAGGGGCGAATGTAGAGCAGTCTGCGCTCGATTTTACCGGTATCAACCTGGACGACCCCCTGCGTCGCCAGGTGGCGCTGAGCGAGTCTGAAGCGCTGGGCGAAATTTTCCGTCCGATTCGTAAATCGATCAAAGCCCACGACTGCACGCGCGCTATTTTAGTCGGCCATAATGCGGCGTTCGACCAGGGCTTCTTGAACGCGGCGGTCAATCGCTGCGGCATTAAGCGCAATCCTTTTCACCCGTTCTCAAGCTTTGATACCGCCACCCTTGCAGGCCTGGTCTATGGTCAAACGGTACTTGCCCGGGCCTGTCGTGCCGCAGGCATTGAGTTTGACAACAAAGCCGCTCACTCCGCTCGTTATGACACCGAGCGCACTGCCGAACTGTTTTGCGCGATGGTTAATCGCTATAAAGACCTGGGTGGCTGGCAACTTGCCCAGCGCGAGCAAGAGATGGATGGTGCGGATTAACACCTCGCCGTCAACAGCGTAGCCGCTGATGCAGAGAACCAGGCTTTACGCTAAACTTCGCCCCATTACAGCAATCTGGTTTAGCACCGACAATGCCGGGTAGCGCGTATTTGGCGGTGATAAATATATCGATTAAAACTATCCGTTTTTAGGAGATGAGACGTTTCCATGGCCCAGCATAATGCCTTTTACGCCCAATCAGGTGGCGTCACCGCCGTGATCAACGCCAGCGCCTGCGGCGTTATCGAAGCCTGCCGTCAAGCCCCCGATCAAATTGGCAAGGTTTACGCCGGTCATAACGGCATTATCGGTGCCTTAACGGAAGACCTTATCGACGTTACCCAGGAGAGCGATGAGGCAATTGCAGCGCTGCGCCATACGCCGGGCGGCGCTTTTGGCTCCTGCCGCTATAAGCTCAAAGATATTGACACCCACCGTGCCCAGTACGAGCGCTTGATCGAAGTCTTCAAAGCCCACGATATTCGCTATTTTTTCTATAACGGCGGCGGCGATAGCGCCGACACCTGCTTAAAGGTCTCTCAACTTTCCGAGAAGCTGGGCTATCCGCTGACCGCTATCCACGTGCCTAAAACCGTCGATAACGACCTGCCGATTACCGATAACAGCCCGGGCTTTGGCAGCGTGGCCAAGTATATTGCCACCTCAACGCTGGAAGCATCGCTGGATATCGCCTCCATGTGCGCTACCTCCACCAAGGTATTTGTGCTCGAAGTGATGGGCCGCCACGCGGGCTGGATTGCCGCTGCAGGTGGTTTAGCCGGCGAAGCCGAAGGCGAGCCGCCGCATATGATTATCTTCCCGGAAATCCCCTTTAACCGTAAAGCGGCCATGGCACGGGTTGAAGAAAGCGTTAAACAGTATGGCTACTGCGTTATTGTGGTTTCTGAAGGCGCTCGCTACGAAGATGGCACTTTCCTGGCCGATGCAGGTAACACCGATGCGTTCGGCCACCGCCAGCTTGGCGGCGTGGCACCAACACTTGCCGGTATGATCAAGCAGGATTTGGGCTACAAGTATCACTGGGCAGTGGCCGACTATCTGCAGCGCGCGGCGCGTCATCTGGCATCTAAAACCGACGTTGAACAAGCCTATGCGGTGGGTCGCGAAGCAGTAACCTTGGCGCTGGCGGGTAAAAACGCCATGATGCCCGCCATTCGTCGCATCTCTCAGGCGCCCTACCAGTGGGATGTGATCTCTGCCCCGCTCTCCCAGGTGGCCAACCAAGAGAAGTTTATGCCCCGTGACTTTATTAGCGAAAACGGTTTTGCCATTACCCAGGCCTGCCGGGACTACCTCTCACCGCTGATTCAGGGCGAAGACTTCCCACCGTTCGAGAATGGCCTACCCAAAGTCGCCAAACTGAAACTGGCCAAAGCAGAACGCAAGTTGCCCATTTTTACGCTGTAAACGGATCACCGGTCATTGCGAACTGAGATTGCTTCGTCGCTTCACTCCTCGCAATGACCTACCCTTATGTCATTGCGAACGCAGTGAAGCAATCTCGGGGTTGGCTGCCACAATACACTTAGATTCCCGCGTCGCTTCGCTCCTCGCAATGACATAATCTTATTTATCCACCTTTACTACTTGGAGTTAGCGTAGCAACCAGGAAAGCACTAGCAGCAATAACAGAATTCCCGCTACACCCTGCCAGAAACGCCGCGGCTCCTGGCGGCTCTCTTCCCGATTGGGCAGCCGCCCGAGCGGCACCCTAAGCGCATGCAAAAACTCGGACATACGCCTAAACCGCAACGCCCTTTGTGGATCCAAGGCGCGGCGTAGTGCATCGTCTAATTCCTGAGAGATTTCAGGATTGGTGGTTCGCGCGCTGCGATAGGTCAACTCTTCGAGGTCGGTATGGCTGCGCAGCCTGTTGGGAGTCAGTGTATAAGGTAACGCACCGGTCAATAGCCAGTAAGTAGTGGAGGCTAGCGAGTACTGATCACTACGCCGACCGATGCTGTCGCCCAAGGCATACTCAGGTGCGCTGTGTTCGTTAAAGCCAATCTGCCTGAGCAACTCACCTGAGTGGCGATGCCCTTCCCCATCACGCATATGGCAGGCACTAAAATCGGTGAGCACGAGCTTGCCGTGAGGGTCGATCAAAATATTATCGGGATTGATCTGCTGATGAATAATGTCCCGATGATGCAGCGCTTGCACCGCTTTACCCAACTGATTGGCAATGTCCAGGCGCTGGGTCAGGCTGGCTTGAGGATGGCGCTCTGCCCACTGCCGCAGCGTCTCGCCTTCAATATGCTGCATCAGATAATAGAGGTAGCGTCGTGGCCGAGATGGTTCCATCACCTTAACCACAAAGGGGGAGTTAACCCGCTCCACTACCCACTGCTGGAGCAGAAAGTGCTCAAGATAGGCATTGCGCAACGAGAGCTCGGGGCTGGGCGCTTTCATGACCATTTCCCGTTCGCTATGCACATCACGGACACGGTACACCCGCGACTGCGCCGTTCGCGATAGCACGGCGAGAACCTCCAGGCCATCTAAACGCTCACCCGGCGCCAGCTCAGGGGGAATGGGTAGATCACCGTAGAGCTGCCCCGGGTGCTCGGCGACCTCATCGGGTAATTCATCGATACGTACCAGCTGAAAGCAGAACTGATCACCGCCATAGCCACGCTCCTGGGCGCGCTGCTTCGCCTCATCAGCTAGCCGCTCGCAGGCGGCATCCAGATCACTGGCATCCTGGCGAATCAAGCGCACATAGTCGGAAGGTAGCAGCGTGCCGCGCACGCCCTGGGTAGTGAACAGAAACAGATCGCCCTGCTTAAGCGCAATGTGGGTGTAATCGATATCGACGCTGCCATCCAGACCCAGTGCCCGTGAAGGATAACGATAGCCACCTAAATCAGTCACATGGTCGCGGCTTAGCTGTTCAAACTCGGCACCCCGTAAGCGAAAGACCAGCGTATCGCCCATATGGAACAGGTGGGCTTCACGGCCACGAAACACCATCGCCGACATGGATGAAACAAAACTACCCTCTTTCACATGCTGGCTTTGGCTGTAGCACCAGCTATTAAGCGCGCGCAGTACGCGGGTGGCAGAGGTTTTTACGTCCCAGTGATCGGGGGTGGAGAAGTAGTCGGCCAGGAAGCCGCGTACGCTGATATCACCGGCCTGTTTGGCCATGGTATTGCGTGAAATGGAGTCGCTGATCACCGCACAGCCGCCTTTGGCGCGAAGCAGCGGTGCTTCAGGAAAGCGAACTGACATTGAACTGCGATGCAGGCGCCGATCGGGCGCGACAAACGCTTGACCATAACTAATGAGCAACTGGGCGTGCGACAAGTCATCCTCCTAGGCTGCCGACTCGATCGAGGGACATCACTGCCAACCAACACTATTGATAAACTCTGGCTATGATACACGCAGCGGAACAGAAACGATGCCCACCAAACGTCTCTATCGTATTCGTCCAAATGGCAGGACATATGAATGATCACCCACGAGCAACCTATGTCGCATTGGTAATCGTGCAGTCATGTTCGTATAATTCTCCGCCATAAACGACTCTGACACGTTTGCCTAACCACGGCACGACTCTAGCCACAGCACTACCAAGGAATCAACGATGAACTTCGATAATATCCCTGCTGGAAAGGATCTCCCCAACGACGTTTACGTGGTGATCGAAATTCCAGCCAACCACGACCCGATCAAATATGAAATTGATAAGGACATGGGCGCGCTACTCGTTGACCGCTTTATGGCCACTCCCATGTTCTACCCCGCCAATTACGGCTTTATCCCGCATACCCTCGCCGACGATGGCGATGCGCTGGACGCCTTGGTGGTTACCCCGCACCCGGTTCAACCTGGCAGCATTATTCGCGCGCGCCCGGTAGGCATTCTGAACATGACCGACGAAGCCGGTGAAGATGCGAAGTTGATCTGCGTACCCCATGCCAAGCTAAGCTCGCTCTACGACGATGTCCACGAAGTTACCGACCTGCCTGAGCTACTGCGCCAGCAAATTGCTCACTTCTTTGAGAACTACAAAGATCTCGAGAAAGGCAAATGGGTAAAGGTTGAGTCATGGGAAGGTGCTGACGCTGCGCGTAAGGCGATTGAAAAGTCCGTAACCGCCTATCAAAAAGCGTAACAATCTCCTTGCGGTGTATTTTTCTGCCGCCAATGGGATAAAAGGCCGCCTTCAGGCGGTCTTTTTATATGCGTAGGATTAAGGCACTGTTAGGGGCCGCGTCACGTCACCGCAGCGTATACGCCAGGGACTTAAGGTTGCGGTATGCTGTTCGCCTTTCATTGCGATGCCATTGATTAAGGACGCACCGTGTTATCTCTTAAACGCCTGAGCCTGTTTACATTATTGATTTTCTTTCTTGGCTTGCTACCGCTAAGTGCAAACGCCCAATGGTTTTCATCGTCTAGCAACCAAGATGAATTTTTGCCGGTTATGGAAGCCTTTCAGCCGACTGCTTGGCATGATGGCGATACGCTCTATATCGGCATGGATATCGCAGATGAGTACTACCTATATCGCCACCAGTTCGCGGTAGTCAGCCAAACGGAGGATGTCAGTCTCGGCGACCCCATTATCCCCCAAGGCATCTTTACCAACGATGAGTTTATGGGCGATGTGTATGTGTTCCGCGATCAGGTAGTGTTTGAAGTACCGCTGAAAGCACCCTACTCAGGCCCGCTCAATATTGCCCTGACCTTTCAAGGCTGCGCAGATGCCGGGCTCTGCTACCCTCCAGAGCAAACAACCCTAGAGGCCAGCGAAACCCAACCCCCCAGCCAGTTTTCCGATTGGCAAGCCGATAGTACGGCATCCAGTCCAGCAGCCAACACTTCAGCCGCTAACACCTCTGAACAGAATGGTTTCGCCGCCCCCAAAAGCGAAGATAGCCGCTTTAGCGCTTTGATTAGCGATGCTAGCCTACCACTGGCGCTGGGGCTGTTTTTTATTGCTGGCCTGGGGCTTACCTTTACCCCCTGCGTGTTGCCGATGATTCCAATTTTGTCATCGATCGTGGTTGGCCAGAATCCCACACGCCCCCGCGCCTTTGCCCTTTCGTTAAGCTATGTGCTCGGCATGGCGCTGACCTACGCCCTGGTCGGGGTGTTAATGGGACTGTTTGGCGCCGGGCTTAATCTTCAGGCGCGACTGCAGTCAGCACCGGTATTGATCATCTTTGCAGTGCTCTTCACGCTATTTGCCCTGGCCATGTTTGGGGCATTTAACCTCAATCTATCGCCTCGTTTAGCCAACCGTGTTGACGCTTGGCAGGCACGCGCTCAGCGCAGTGGCCCGGGCGGCCTAGCGCTGGCTGGTGCCCTCTCGGTCTTGGTGGTATCGCCCTGTGTAACGGCGCCTTTGGCCGGTACGCTGGTGTTTATCTCTTCAACAGGGGATGCCGCGATGGGCGGCGCGGTGCTGTTTGCGCTGGGCATGGGCATGGGCGTGCCACTGCTTTTGGTCGGTACCTTTGGCGCCACGCTGCTGCCCCGTTCCGGCGCCTGGATGAACGGCGTAAAAATTGCCTTTGGCCTTTTGCTGCTGGGCGTAGCGATTTGGATGATCGAGCGTTTAGTGTCCGCGCCTATTGCGCTGCTGCTATGGGCAGCCCTTGCTATCGGCACGGCACTGGCACTTGGGGCGCTGAATTTCAATCAGCCGCAGGGGTGGCCGCGGGCACGCCAAACGCTGGGGCTTATGCTGCTAGCTTGGGGGATAGTGTTGGTGATTGGCGCCGCTCAGGGGGGCAGTAACCCCTTGCGCCCCCTGGCGGCAACCTCCAGCATTTCCGGCGAACCTCAGGCAGAAGCACTCGACTTCATCGAGGTCAACAGCTTAACTGAGCTTGAAGCGGCTATTGCACAAGCTGAAGACGCCAACCAGCCCGTCTTTGTCCACTTTACCGCCGACTGGTGTATTTCATGCAAGCTGCTGGAGCGGGATGTTTACCCCGACCCGCAGGTCGTCGCAGCGCTTAATGATTACACCTTGATCGCCGCCGACGTCACCCGCACGGACTCTCAAAGCCGTGAGTTGCTCAACCAATATAATCTTTTCGGCCCACCCAGCCTGCTCTTTTTCAGCCAGGGTGAGGAGATTCGCGACGCACGCATTCAAGGCGAAGTGACCGCCGATCAGTTGCGCGAACATCTGGAGTCAGTAAGCCAGTGGCTAGCAAATAGCTAAGCTCAAACCCTATGCTGGCTACTCATTGAGGCACTAAAGCCGCTTTCTGACGCGAACATCGTCAAACAGTTGTTTAATTCTTAACTACATGATGGCTTGGACGTTGGCGTAGGCAGTTGCTGGACATCCTGGCACTTTTTCGGCAAACTCCGCTCCCATATTAGCTAAAAACTTGCTTTTTTAACGGTGAGAACGGGGTAACGTTCGCTAACATGCAGCGTTCTCTTCATTTTTAAATTTGGTTTACTGCGCAACGTACGCGCCATAAAGAGCTTCCTGCACTTATGCTCGCGCGCTTTGTGACTACCTTTTATGACATTGATGGGGCTATGCCATGGATATCCGCAAAGTTAAGAAACTGATTGAGCTACTCGAAGAATCCAATATTAGCGAGATTGAAATTCAGGAAGGCGAAGAGTCAGTCCGCATCAGTCGTCACCCTAATGGCGCTTCGTGGCAGCCACAGCCGATGCCGCAGTATGCGCAGCAACCTGGCTATGCGCCGGCTCCCCCCGCAGCGGGCGCTCCAGCATCAGCACCGGCTGCTGAAGCAGAGCCTCAGGGCGCAAGCTACCGTGGCGAGGCAGTCAACTCTCCCATGGTAGGCACCTTCTACCGCAGCCCAGCGCCGGGCGCCAAATCGTTTGTGGAAGTCGGCGATAGCGTCAAACAAGGTGACACTGTATGCATCATTGAAGCCATGAAAATGATGAACCAGATTGAAGCTGACCGTGACGGTGTAGTGGAAGCCATCCTGGTGGAAGATGGCGAGCCTGTAGAATTCGATCAACCCATGATCGTTATCGCTTAATCTTTCATTTTCAACACGGGTGGACTCTCCCATGCTGGACAAGGTACTTATCGCCAACCGCGGCGAGATTGCCCTCCGTATCCTACGGGCCTGTAAAGAACTCGGCATCAAAACCGTAGCGGTACACTCCAAAGCTGATCGTGAACTGATGCACGTTCGCCTGGCGGATGAAGCCGTGTGTATTGGCCCGGCATCGTCAGCGCAGTCTTACTTAAACATTCCGGCCCTAATCAGTGCAGCCGAAGTCACCGACTCGACCGCCATTCACCCCGGCTATGGCTTTTTGTCTGAAAACGCCAACTTTGCTGAACAGGTTGAGCGCTCAGGCTTTACCTTTATTGGCCCCCGCGCCGAGACGATTCGTCTGATGGGCGACAAAGTCAGCGCCATCCAGTCGATGAAGGAAGCGGGCGTTCCCACGGTGCCAGGCTCAGACGGTCCCTTGGGTGATGATGACGCAACGAATCTCGCCACGGCACGTCGCATTGGCTACCCGGTGATCATTAAGGCTGCCTCTGGCGGTGGCGGTCGTGGTATGCGCGTGGTGCACACTGAAGGCCATCTGCTTTCAGCGATTACCGTTACTCGCACTGAAGCCCACGCCGCCTTCGGTGACGGCACGGTCTACATGGAAAAATTCCTTGAGAAGCCGCGCCACGTGGAAGTACAAGTATTAGCCGACGGCCAGGGTAACGCGATCCATCTTTATGACCGCGACTGCTCGCTGCAACGTCGTCACCAGAAAGTGCTTGAAGAAGCCCCGGCACCAGGCCTTGACCCAGACGCCCGTGCTCAGGTGCTTGAAGCGTGCCGCCAGGCATGTATCAAGATCAACTACCGTGGTGCGGGCACCTTTGAATTCTTGTATGAAGATGGCGAATACTTCTTCATCGAGATGAATACCCGCGTTCAGGTCGAGCACCCGGTCACCGAAATGGTCACTGGCGTGGATATCGTCAAAGAGCAGTTGCGTATTGCCTCAGGCCTGCCGCTGTCGATTCGCCAGGAAGATGTGCAACTCAACGGCCACTCCTTCGAGTGCCGTATTAACGCCGAAGACTCGCGTACCTTTATGCCGTCTCCCGGCAAGGTAACGCTGTTTCACGCACCGGGTGGCCTCGGCGTGCGGATGGATTCCCATCTCTATACCGGCTACACCGTGCCGCCGCACTATGACTCTCTGATCGGCAAACTGATCACCTGGGGCGCGGATCGTGAAATAGCCCTGACACGGATGCGTAACGCCCTCGACGAGCTACTGGTGGAAGGCATTAAAACCAATATCGACTTGCAAAAGGATTTGGTTCGCGACAGCTACTTCCGTCAAGGCGGTGTCAACATTCACTACCTGGAAAAGAAACTCGGCAGCTAATGCAGCAGCCAAGCGCTTTCCAGCGCACTGTGTGATACCCAGCGGGGTGGCCATGTCCACCCCGTCCTTGTCTTTACTCCATGTGTCTGTACTGTATTTATCTTTAATTCGCCTTGCGGAGAACCTCCATGCCCTGGCTTCAACTCAAAGCCCACGTCGCCCCCGAACAGGCAGAGTTCCTAGAAGAACTACTGCTTGACGAAGGCGCAACGGCTATTGGTCTTCAGGATGCCCACGATGATCCGGTATTTGAGCCAGAGCGTGGCACCACACCGCTGTGGGAAGATACCATCCTTACCGGCTTATACGATGACCTGGAGGGGGTCGAGAGCATGCTGGAGCGTATCGAGGCCGCCTGGTCAGAGCAGATGCCTGGTGAGCCCTGCCCGACCATCGAGTATGAGCTGCTAGCTGATCGAGATTGGGAGCGCGAGTGGATGGATGACTTCACGCCGCTGCGCATGGGTCAACGCCTGTGGATTGTACCCAGCTGGCACGAACCACCCGAGGCCGACGCCGTTAACCTGATACTCGACCCGGGCCTCGCCTTTGGTACCGGTACGCACCCCACCACAGCGCTGTGCCTGGAGTGGCTGGACGAGCTCGCCGTGGCTGGCCACTTGGCCCAGCAAACCGTACTGGATGTGGGTTGCGGTTCTGGCATTCTCGCTATCGCCGCGCTCAAACTGGGCGCTAGCCACGCCGACGCCACCGACATTGATCCCCAGGCGCTGCAGGCCAGCCGAGACAACGCCGAACGGAATGGTATTGCCGAGCCGGACCTAAACCTCTACTACCCTGAGCAGTTAAGCGACGGCGGTGACTATCCTATCGTAACCGCCAATATTTTAGCGGGGCCGCTGGTCGAACTAGCGCCAATGATTGCCGGGCACGTGGCGCCAGGTGGGCGCATTGCGCTATCGGGGGTGTTGGCAAACCAGGCCAATGAGGTTTACGAGGCCTATGCAGCGCAAGGCATTGCTATGGATGAACCGGTGATTCGCGAAGGCTGGGTGCGGCTTAGTGGCTTGCGTCCACGTTAAAGCGGCAATTGGCCTTCACCCCACCACCGAGTAGGCGTATCATACGCCTCCTTGAAACGCCTACTCGCCGTTAGCACTGCACCCATAGCTTAAAACCAACAAAGTCTGACGCCATGACGTTAACCACACTACCTGCCAGCATTGGCCCGTTTGCATTACCTAATCGAGTAATGCTTGCGCCCATGGCTGGCGTCACTGACCGACCTTTTCGCCAGCTATGCCGGCGGCTTGGGGCTGGCTGGGTAGTGGGCGAAATGGTCACTTCAGACCCTAGTTTGTGGCATACTCGTAAATCGCAGCTGCGCATGGATCACCGCGGTGAACCTGACCCGCGAGTGGTGCAAATTGCCGGAGGCGACGCTGAAATGCTCGCCCAGGCGGCGCGCTTGAATGCCGAGCTGGGCGCCCAGATTATCGATATCAATATGGGCTGCCCGGCTAAAAAAGTATGTAACAAGGCGGCAGGGTCGGCGCTCCTTCGAGATGAAGCCTTGGTGGCCGAAATTCTCGATGAAGTAGTGGCAGCAGTTGATATACCCGTGACGCTAAAAATACGCACGGGCTGGTGTGCCGAATCCAACAACGCCCTGCGCATTGCCCGGCTCGCCGAGTCAGCCGGCATTCAATCGTTAGCGATACATGGCCGTCATCGCCAGCAGCGCTATACTGGAAAAGCAGAGTACGACACAATTGCCGAGATTAAGTCTCACCTATCGATCCCGGTGATTGCCAACGGCGACATAACAAGTCCGGAAAAAGCCGCCGAGGTACTCGCTTATACCGGCGCTGATGCCGTGATGGTAGGCCGCGCTGCGCAGGGCAACCCATGGATATTTCAACAGATCAGCCACTACCTCCAGCATGGAGAGCGGATGGCACTGCCAAGTCTTTCGGAGCGTCACCAAGTGCTCCACGGGCACGTTGAAGCGCTGCATGAGTTTTATGGCACCACCATGGGTGTACGTATCGCGCGCAAGCATGTCGGCTGGTACCTCAGCGATGACCAACGCTTTACGCCGCCCCAACAGCGCGCGCTTAAGCAGCAGTTCAATGCGTTAGCGTCACCTGAAACGCAATTTGATTGGATCAACGACGCGATGGCCCCCGGCGCCGCCTCGCGTTTGCTAGCCAAAGGAAACCATGCTGCATGACCGAACGCGATCTTCTCTCTAGCGACACCTATTCAAGCGATAGCTATTCCAATGATGTCGGCTCCAGCGATAGTTACTCCCATTTAGCAGGCACGCTAGCGGATCCTGCAGCCAACTCACCGCCGCAGCCGCTTCGGGAGGCAGTGGAAACGGCCATGCGACGCTACTTTGAACATTTAGATGGCAGCCAGGCGACCGATCTATACGCCATGGTGATGGCCGAAGTTGAGGCGCCTTTACTTGCCTGCGTCTTGGAGCACACCGACGGCAATCAGACCCGTGCCGCCGATGCGCTAGGGCTAAACCGTGGCACCCTGCGCAAAAAACTCAAGCTATACGGACTTATCGAAGGTGACGCCCCATAACCAGGGGCGTTGTTGTTTTTAATTCTCGACTCTGCACACGAGCACTCTAAATGGCTGATACCCCTCTCATGGCTGATAATCCTTCCCTGACTGACAGCAACGCCACTCCCGTCCGCCGCGCCCTGCTGAGCGTTTCTGATAAAACCGGCATTGTGGAATTTGCTCGGGGCCTCACTGAGCACGGTGTTGAACTCCTCTCCACTGGTGGCACCTTCCGTCTACTGCAAGAAAATGCTATTGCCGTGAAAGAAGTGTCTGAGCACACAGGCTTCCCCGAAATCATGGATGGCCGCGTTAAAACGCTGCACCCGAAAATTCACGGCGGCATCTTGGCTCGTCGCGGCCAGGATGATGCGGTCATGGCTGAGAACGATATTACGCCGATCGACATGGTGGTGGTCAATCTCTACCCCTTTGCCGCCACGGTAGCCAAGCCCGACTGCACACTTGAAGATGCTATCGAGAATATCGATATCGGCGGCCCCACCATGGTTCGCGCCTGCGCCAAAAATCACGCCTACACCACTATCGTCGTCAATAGCAGTGACTACGCGCGAGTGCTGGGCGAGCTGGCCGCCCAAGATGGTCAGGTCAGTAGCGCTACGCGCTTTGACTTAGCGGTTAAAGCCTTTGAGCACACCGCCGGTTATGACGGCGCGATTGCTGACTACCTAGGCCGTAAGGTCAATGCCGCTGATGAAGCGTTCCCACGCACCTTTAACCTGCAGCTCGAGAAAAAGCAGGATATGCGGTACGGCGAAAACCCGCACCAAAAGGCAGCTTTCTACGTTGACCCCCAGGCAAGCGAACCCAGCGTTGCCACAGCAAAAATGCTTCAGGGCAAACCCCTCTCGTATAACAACGTCGCCGATACCGACGCTGCATTTGAATGCGTAAAAGCGTTTAGCGAGACGGCCTGCGTGATTGTTAAGCACGCCAACCCCTGCGGCGTCGCCATTGGCGCCACCGCCTTAACAGCTTACGACAAAGCCTTTGCCACCGACCCTACCAGCGCGTTTGGCGGCATTATCGCCTTCAATACGCCGCTGGAAGCCGAAACCGCCCAGGCGATTATTGACCGCCAGTTTGTTGAGGTGATTATTGCCCCGGGCGTCAGCGATGAAGCTGCCGCAATCGTGGCTAATAAGCAAAACGTACGCTTACTGGACGTCAGCGCTCACTGGCCCGGCGAGCAACAGCCTGCACTAGACTTTAAGCGCGTCAACGGCGGCTTGCTGGTGCAAGAACGTGACGACGGAATGGTCACCCGCGACGAATTGACCGTGGTCAGTCAGCGCGCTCCCAGCGAGCAGGAACTGCGTGACCTTGCTTTTGCTTGGCGGGTAGCTAAATTCGTTAAGTCCAACGCCATTGTGTATGCCAAAGAGGGCCAAACGGTGGGCGTTGGCGCGGGTCAAATGAGCCGTGTTTATTCGGCTAAAATTGCAGGCATCAAGGCCGCAGACGAAGGCCTTTCGGTTCCCGGCTCGGTGATGGCGTCTGATGCTTTCTTCCCTTTCCGTGACGGCATCGATGCTGCCGCAGCGGCAGGTATTACCGCGGTTATTCAGCCCGGTGGTTCCATGCGTGATCAGGAAGTGATCGACGCCGCCAACGAAGCAGGCATTGCCATGGTATTTACCGGTATGCGCCACTTCCGCCACTAAGTCCGCTAAATAACCCAGATTAGAAACACAAAGCCCCTTAGGCGCTCTTTTGATAGGAGCATGCCTAAGGGGCTTTCTTACTATCATCAATAAACGCTAATCAATCACTGCCTATCGACTCAATATCGAGTTTCTAGCCAATATTGAGCCTTTCAGCCCAGATCAATACACAGATACTTGGTTTCCAGATACTCTTCCAAGCCCTGATGACCACCTTCGCGGCCTAGGCCCGAGGCTTTTACCCCCCCAAAGGGCGCAGCAGCGTTAGAAATGGCGCCAGTATTAATACCCACCATACCGTACTCCAGCGCCTCGGCGACACGCCATACGCGCGCAAGATCACGGGAGTAGAAATAAGACGCCAGGCCATACTGGGTATCGTTGGCCATCTCAATAGCGGTCTCTTCATCATCAAACGGGAAGACAGCAGCTAGCGGGCCAAAGGTCTCTTCGTGGGCCACCTTCATCTTGTCAGTGGCAAAACTGATCAGCGTAGGCGTGAAGAAATTACCGCCCAGCGGGTGCGGATGCCCACCTAACAGCAGCTCAGCGCCATTATCAATGGCGTCCTGCACATGCTCACTGACTTTCTTAACAGCATTTTCATCGATAAGCGGCCCAATATTAATATTGGGCTTGGTGCCATCACCCACATGCAGCTCGCTGTTCATGGCAACAGCCAGCTTTTCACAAAAGGCGTTAATTACACTGGACTGAACCAGGAAGCGATTAGTGCAGACACAGGTTTGCCCGGCGTTACGGAATTTAGCGGCCATGGCGCCTTCCACAGCGGCGTCTAAATCGGCATCCTCAAACACGATAAAGGGCGCATTGCCGCCTAGCTCTAGCGATATTTTTTGGATATGTTCCGCCGCTTGAGCCATCAGCTTGCGCCCCACTTCAGTCGAACCCGTAAAGGTGATCTTGCGCACTTTGGGAGATTGGGTCATCGCTTGGGCAATATCGCTAGCGCTACCTGGCACCACATTAAAGACGCCGCGTGGGATGCCTGCCCGCTCAGCCAACAGCGCCAAGGCTGTTGCGGAAAACGGCGTTTGGCTAGCGGGCTTCACCACTATCGTGCAGCCAGCAGCCAATGCAGCCCCGGCTTTACGGGTAATCATCGCCGCAGGGAAATTCCAGGGCGTGATCGCACCAACAACACCGACTGGCTGCTTGGCAACCACAATGCGTTGATTGGCGTTAGCCGCGGGAATCGTTTCGCCATAAACGCGCCGCGCCTCCTCGGCAAACCAGCGTAAGAAGCTGGCTGCATAGGCAATTTCGCCCGCGGCTTCTTTAAGTGGCTTGCCCTGCTCAAATGTCATCAGCATGGCTAAATCCTGCTGATGCTCCAACATCAGGTCGTGCCACTTCATCAGCAAGTCAGCGCGTTCTTGAGCAGTCAACGCCCGCCAAGCCGGTAGCGCAGCGTCCGCCGCATCAATGGCCCGCTCGGTTTCGGCTTTACCCAAGCGAGGTATATCGCCAATCGCTTCACCGGTGGCCGGATTCAATACCGTGATCTGCTCACCGCTATCTGCCGCGACCCAACTGCCGTCAATATAGGCAAAGGGGCAATATAGCTGTGTTTCTTTAAGCGCTTCCATGACAGGCTCCTGACCAAAAATGATGGCCTTGTAGGCTCATTAACGTCTTCATGCTAAGACGAAACACCCCTTTAAACCAAATTTACGGCGTGCATAATCGGTCAATGACAACCGTACACGTTAGCTAATGAGCATTAAAAATTCTTGCCGGGTTGCTTGGTTTTGACGAAATCCACCCAGCATGACAGACGATGTCATGCTGGAGTTTTGCTTCTCCACGCCACGCATCATCATGCAGAGGTGCCGCGCTTCAATAACCACAGCAACACCCTTTGCCTCGGTCACTTCCTGCACCGCCTCTGCAATCTCGCGGGTTAGGTTCTCCTGAATCTGCATACGGCGAGCATACATATCGACGATTCTGGCAAATTTAGATAGCCCCAACACTTTGCCGTTAGGCAAATAGGCGATATGGCATTTGCCTATGAACGGTAACAGGTGGTGCTCGCACATTGAGTAGAGCTCAATGTCTTTTACCAACACCATCTCATCCGTTTGCGACTCAAACACCGCCCCATTGATAATGTCGTCCAATGACTGAGTGTAGCCCGCATTGAGAAACTGCATGGCCTTGGCCGCACGTTTAGGCGTATCTCGCAGACCTTCCCGGGCGGGGTCTTCGCCAAGTGCTGAGATTATCTGGCGGTAGTGCTCGGCGATATCATCGGACATATTTAGCCTCATCAATAGCTATCTCAAAAACGATGCGCAATCGCTTCCAGGTGGTCACCAAGGTCATCCCCTTTTGCGCATGAAAAAGTAACATCATTATTAGGAGGACATTAATCAGCGTCATCCACCACCTTCATTGTACAAAAGGTATACTTTAAAAAAGCACTGCACAACGAGTATTAAGCAAAGAGTGTATTTTACCGCATCTAGGCTGCCTGTGGCTCCCCAGGCTTTGTACGAAAACTGCTGGCCCTCACTCAGGGGCTTTTTTGCGCAGCCTTGAACTGCGTCAGAGCGCCGCGCCACGCAATTTGTCCCCCCAATGCCTGTGATATAATAAAGCGTTTTTATTTAACTGCCTTTATTGCAGGCGCCAACATTGAGAGCTCGCCATGTCATTCAAGCCAACGCCTTTGTGGTTAACCGCCCTTGCAGCCCCCTTTCTTGCTACACCGCTCTTGGCTACCGCTGCAGACGCTACGCTTTCGCTGCCCAATGAAGCAACCGTCGGCGTAGAGGTTGTGGAAGAGCTTGCGTTTGAATCAAACCAAACGCGCCTTAACGATATTTTGCTACACCCTACTCAGGCTGCTAGCGCCTCACACTCTTTACCGGAATACTGCGTTATCGTAGGCAGGGCGCAACGGGTTGATGAGCGCATTCGCGTTACCACCCAAGAGGCGACCTGTATTGAAACACACGACGCTGACAGCGATATTTTCACTGGCGAATTTAGCGCCAGCGCTTATGGCGAAGATGGCCAATATGGTATCGCCTGCGAAGGTTCACAGTGCGCACTCTCCCCTGGTCAGACATTCCTTCTCACACTGGATCAACCCGTAGAGATTGAAGAACTGGACAATCCGTC
>CEGE01000398.1_pt1 | contig 22416 bp, 28 predicted proteins | sample 306311 | NCBI WGS metagenome assembly CEGE01 (sample SAMEA2755654, study PRJEB7226) | microbial mat metagenome | biome: microbial mat; feature: hypersaline; material: grass silage | place: USA | collected 2014-02-19 | depth 0 m | reverse complement strand
GCCGAGACCGCTGAAGCGGTGATCAAGTCCGCTGACGACGTAGCCGACGACGAAATGATTCTGGACATTGGCCCCGAATCTGCCAAGAACCTGGCTGCTCTGCTGACCAGCGCCGGCACCATTATCTGGAACGGACCGGTCGGCGTGTTCGAGTTCGATCAGTTCGGCGAAGGCACCAAGGCATTGTCACTGGCGATCGCTAACAGCGCCGGTTTCTCCATCGCTGGTGGTGGCGACACGCTGGCTGCGGTGGATAAATACGACATCGCTGATAAGATCTCTTACATCTCCACTGGCGGTGGTGCCTTCCTGGAGTTTGTGGAAGGCAAGGTACTGCCGGCGGTTGCCATGCTGGAACAGCGTGCAGCCAAATAAGATTTTTTGATGAACCAATTCAAAGGGTGAAACCATGGCTTTGATCTCCATGCGTCAGCTGCTGGACCATGCCGCCGAATATGGCTACGGCATTCCGGCGTTCAACGTCAACAACCTGGAGCAGATGCGTGCGATCATGGAAGCGGCGGCCAAGACCGACTCGCCGGTGATCGTTCAGGCCTCTGCCGGTGCGCGCAAGTACGCCGGTTCCAACTTCCTGCGCCACATGATTCTGGCGGCGATCGAAGAGTTCCCGGACGTGCCGGTGTGCATGCACCAGGACCACGGTACCAGCCCGGCAGTCTGCCAGCGTTCCATCGCCATGGGCTTCTCCTCAGTCATGATGGACGGCTCTCTGGGCGAAGACGGCAAGACCCCGACCGATTATGCCTACAACGTCGACGTCACCCGTCGTACTGTTGAGATGGCGCACGCCTGTGGTGTCTCCGTTGAAGGCGAACTGGGCTGCCTGGGCTCGCTGGAAACCGGACAGGCCGGTGAAGAGGACGGTATTGGCGCTGAGGGTATCCTGACCCACGACCAGATGCTGACCGATCCGGATGAAGCCGCCGACTTCGTCAAGGCCACCAACGTGGATGCGCTGGCGATCGCATGCGGTACCTCCCACGGTGCCTACAAGTTCACCAAGCCGCCGACAGGCGATATTCTGGCAATTGACCGCATCCGTGCGATCCACGAACGTATCCCCACTACCCACTTGGTGATGCACGGTTCCTCCTCCGTTCCTCAGGAATGGCTGGCGGTGATCAACCAGTTCGGTGGCGAGATTCCGGAAACCTACGGTGTACCGGTGGAGCAGATCGTTGAAGGCATCAAGTACGGTGTGCGCAAGGTCAACATCGACACCGACCTGCGTCTGGCGTCTACCGGTGCCGTGCGTCGCTTCCTGGCCGAAAACCCGGCCGAGTTCGACCCGCGCAAATTCCTCAAGGCCACCATGCAGGCGATGACCGAGATCTGTGTCGCCCGTTACGAAGCCTTCGGTACCGCCGGTCATGCCAGCAAGATCAAGGCGATCTCGCTGGAGCATATGTCCGAGCGTTACGAGCGCGGAGAACTGGACGCAAAGATCAACTGATCGAAGCGCACATGCGATACCCCAGAACCCGGCTCAGGCCGGGTTTTGTCTTTCTGGACGTTGGGTAAATGTGTGTTGCTAAAAAGATACGCCATAAGTCATTGATTTTAAATAAATAGGTTCTTTACGTCACAATATGTCAAGTATTCTGCGACACTTTTGGCAGTATTGCCTTCTGCCAAACCCCGAACGCTTATGATCTTCGCTTGATTTTTTTTGTAACCAATTGATATTAAATGGCTTTGATTAATATGGCACAGCTTTTGATGTTGCTTGTTCAGAAACGATTCAAGGAGAACGTCCATGCTGCGTCTGATTATGATCCTGACAGTTATACTGACTTTTGCCGGCTTACCTCAGGTCCTGCAGCCCCTTTTGATGAGTGGTCCGCCTCGGCTGGTCATGTTCAATACTGAAGAGGTGCCGCATGTAATCAATCCACATGCCCCGCAGCGTGTGCAGACACAGAGCAGCGCAGTGGAAGAGGCCGGCAAGGTGACAGGGCCGGATCTGACATCGACCCAGTCATGGGCCGAGCTGGTAATGCAGCCGCGCTCGCAAAGTTGAACCGCTTGCTACCAAGCAGGTCTGCTCAAGGGATAAAATCCAGTATGCTTGCGGCGTAATGCCATCATGCTGGAGCATATGAATGAACTACCTGATTGCCGTCACGCTGCTGTGGGCGGTGTCTTTCAGCCTGATCGGTGAGTATCTCGCCGGTCAGGTGGACAGTTACTTTTCAGTCCTGACTCGCATTGTGCTGGCGGGGATGATATTTATCCCGCTGCTGCGTCCTGCCCGTTTTACACCCGGGTTTATGGTCGGTGTCACGCTGGTTGGGGCGCTGCAATTCGGGCTGACCTATACCTGTCTGTATCTCTCGTTTGAATATCTCAGTGTGCCGGAGGTGCTGCTGTTCACCATTTTCACGCCGCTCTATGTGGCACTGGTGGATAACGCACTGAAACGTCGCTTCAGTCTCGGGCCCATTATCTCGACGCTGGTCGCTGTGCTGGGCGCGGCAATTATCCGCTACGATGGTGTCAGCGAGGCGTTTATTACCGGTTTTCTGATTCTGCAGTTGGCCAATCTTGCCTTTGCGGCGGGTCAGGTCGGCTATGCTCATTTGGTGCGCCACTATTATCCTGATGGGCAAAATCTCTGGCAGGTGTTTGGCTTTTTCTTTATCGGAGCGTTTGCACTGGTACTGCCCGCCTTTCTGATGCTGGGTAACATGGAACGTCTGCCTCAGACGACAACACACTGGACAGTGTTGAGTTGGCTTGGGCTGGTGGCCTCAGGGCTGGGGTTCTTCTTCTGGAACAAGGGTGCGACTCAGGTGGATGCCGGTACGCTGGGCATCATGAATAATGCACTGGTGCCGGCCGGGCTGGTCGTCAACCTCGTGATCTGGAATCGGGATGCGGACATCCCGCGTTTGCTGATCGGTGGCGCGGTTATCCTGTTGTCGCTTTGGGTGAATGCTCGCTGGCGTCAGTGGACGCGGGCCGAGTTGCGGGCAGGGTGACTCAACCCGCTGCTCTGTGCGTATACTGAGTACCAGACATGTTGCTGGAGCGGTGAATGGAACGCTGGAATCTGGCCGGTACCACCGGCATGAAACTGTCAGAGCTGATCAGTGCATTGTCGCATGCGCTGGACATGACCGAGGGGCAACCACCGGGGCATTGCATGCGCTGTTGCTGGATTGGTATGCATCTGGCGGATCAGCTGGGCCTGGATGACGCTGCACGCTGGGAGCTGTATTACACGCTTTTACTGAAAGACTTGGGCTGCAGCAGCAATGCCGCGCGTATCTGTCAGCTATATGGCACGGATGATCTTGGCTTCAAGCGTGACTTTAAATGGGTTAACGGTAGCCTGACGCAGGTGATCAGGTTTCTGCTGCAGCATACCGGGCGTGATGCCGGTGTTGCCGAACGTTTCAAGCGGCTGTTGAATATTGCCCGCAACGGTGAATCCATTGCCACTGAGCTGATTGCGACCCGCTGCGAACGGGGTGCGTCCATTGCGCGTGATCTGGGTTTCAGTGAGTCGGTAGCGGCCGGTATTCATTCATTGGATGAACACTGGAGCGGAACAGGTCAGCCTGAACAGCGGTCCGGTGAGGCCATTCCGTTGTATTCACGCGTGGCGCTACTGGCGCAGGTGGTGGAGGTGTTCCATGCCGCGGCCGGGCCTGATGCAGCACTGGATGAGGCGCGAGCGCGCAGCGGCCACTGGTTTGATCCGGCATTGGTGAAAGCCCTTGAGCAGGCAGCAGAGTCGGCTGACTTCTGGTCGATGCTGGCCAGCCCAGAGCTGCCTGAACGCGTGCTGGCTCTGTCGCCGGCAGGACATGAAATTGAGGTGAATGAAGACTACCTGGACCGAGTGGCTGCAGCCTTTGGTCAGGTAGTGGATGCCAAAAGTCCCTACACCGCCGGTCACAGCGAGCGAGTGGCGCTCTATACCGATCTGATAGCCGAGCAGTTGGGTATTGAGCCGCAACGGCGCCGCTGGCTTCGACGTGGTGCACTGCTGCACGATATCGGTAAGCTGGGTGTGAGCAACAGCATTCTCGATAAACCTGGCAAGCTGGATGCGGATGAATGGCAACAGGTACAGAATCATGCCCGCTTTACGGAAGAGATTCTGTCGCGTATTGGCGTATTCAGCGAATTGGCACAGGTGGCTGGCGCTCACCATGAACGGCTGGATGGCAAGGGATATCCCAAACAGCTCAAGGCAGAACAGATCACGCGGGAAACCCGGATTATCACAACCGCAGACATCTTCGATGCCATTACGGCTGAACGCCCCTATCGAGGAGCCATTCCGGTAGCACAGGCACTGGAGATGATGGCGGAGAACTTGCACACGGCAATCGATGCCGACTGTTTTGCAGCGCTGAAAGCCGCGATTCAGGAACTGGATGTCGCTGAAGTGAATGCAGGAGCGGGATTGTGACCCGCTCCACAGTCTACTCTGTCTCAGTTAACCAGCGCGGTGGCACCTGCCAGCGGACGACGCGGTTTCAACAGGCGAGCAACGCGGCGGTACAGTGACGCGATTCCCTGCATGATGAATTCAGCACGCTCACGGCGAGCTTGTTCAACATAGTAATCCACGTCTACCATTCCATTTTGTGTCATTACCATGCGATTGAAGTCGGACATTTTCGAGTAGAGCTCCTCAAATGGGGGTTAATTTTCAGGCGTTATACTAAGGTCTATGCTGCATTGCCACAAAAGATTGTTTTTCAGGCTATAGTTGAAAAAAACTAAACTATAAGAGGAGCGCCACCATCCGCCGTCTGCCACCGCTCAACGCCCTGCGCAGTTTCGAGTCTGCCGCGCGAAACCTGAGCTTCAACGAAGCTGCAGAGGAACTGTTCGTGACCCCGTCTGCGATCAGTCATCAGATCAAGTTGCTTGAAGAATTTTTGGGCTTGAAGCTGTTTCGGCGCGAGAAACGCAAGGTCAGTCTGACCGCGGCCGGCGAGCGCTACCTTCCTTCCGTACAGCTGGCGCTGGATGAAATTGAAAGTGCAACGCGGCGTTTGATGACATCACCGAACCTGAGTGCGGTCAACATCAGCGTAGCGCCTGCGTTTTTGACCCGCTGGCTGGTGCCGCGCATTACCCGGTTTCAGGAGCAGTACCCGGACGTGGAGCTGCGCTTCAGTTCCACCACTGGCTTTATCGATTTCGAACACTCCGATACCGATATGGCGGTGTATTACGGCGAAGGCAACTGGCGGGGGGTGGATATCCATTTTCTGCGCTATCTGGTCTCGACGCCGGTGTGCAGCCCCAAGTTGGCAGAGGGGCTGAACAGTCCTGAAGATCTGCTCAAGCGAACGCTTATTCACGTCAGTGGACGGAGGCAGGAATGGCAGCAGATTCTGCAGCAGCTGGGCGTCAGAGCCAACACATCAACCCGAACCATGTCTTTCTCCAGTACCGCACTGGCCGTGTCGGCGGCCATTGAAGGGATAGGTGTATCACTGGCTGACCGGGCGCTGGTGCAGCGCGAACTGGAAGCGGGACAGCTGGTGGTGCCGTTTGATATCACGCTGGACAAGCCGAGGGCGTTCTATCTGGTCTATCAGGAGAAGCGCCAGCTCACCTATGGCATGCAGGCGTTTCGTGACTGGATTCTGCAGGAGATGCAGCAGGACCTGACACCTGTATCCGAAGCCTGACGCTGACTCATTCCTGGATGAGTCAGCGTCAGCTATAGTGGGTCAGTTGTCCTGGATGTACTTTTCGAATTCCTTCATGGTCAGCATCCACCAGTCGATAGTGTCATCGAAGTTGCTGCTGCTGACGCCATATTTCAAATTAACGGGCATGTCGATGTTCGGGTCGCCGTCTTCGTCCAGGTAAGCCGTGCCAAAAAGCTGTGTCTCGTTCCACTCATTGATTCTCTGCAAGGATACAGGCTGGTCAGCCCAGGCAGCGGAAAATACGATGTTTTCACAGTCTTTGTTGTCTTCGCAATTGTAGAAATAGATACCATATTTGTTACTGTCAATCCGGCCCGTAATAAGCGGGTCACCATAGTCATCTGTTCCCAAAGTGGCGGAACCGAAGCCTCGGGCCAGTTGAACGATCTTCTCCGGGTCGGAGGCCTCAACAAGAGAAGACGCCTGAACGCCGGTAACGTTGCTCATGGTGCCAATTCCCGCTGCCAACAGCAGAATGGATGCTGCTTTCATAACTATCTCCCTGTTTTAAGTTGAGGTCCATTATTGTACACCTTCCCATTCGGTTATACCTTCAGTGCCGTTGGACTGATGTGACATATGGCATTTCCTGCAATTACAGAACCTGATCTTTCCTGGTAAAAGAGCAGGTTCACAATAAATCAAGGTGGTTTATCTTTGCATACCAAGTCATCCTAGCGATTCCTAAGTGGCAAATGATGATACTGGAATGCCGTTCTATCTGACTCGGGGTGACTCATGCAGCAAGAAAATCTCCAACCGTTCTACCAGTTGACGCCCGATACTGTGATTGATGCGGTGGAGTCGATGGGCTACCTCAGTGATGGCCGTATTCTGGCACTGAACAGCTACGAGAACCGTGTCTATCAAGTGGGTATAGAAGAAAGTGAACCACTGATCGCCAAGTTTTACCGCCCCTTGCGCTGGAGTGATGAACAGATCCTGGAAGAACATCAGTTCTGTTTTGAGCTGGTTGAGCAGGAGCTTCCGGTGGTAGCACCCTTGACCAACAGTGCCGGTGAAAGCCTGTTCCATTTCAAGGATTATCGGTTCTCCCTGTTCAAGCGCCGAGGTGGGCGCGCACCGGAGCTGGATGACCCCGACCATTTGTATCAGCTGGGGCAGACTCTGGGGCGAATCCACCTGGTCGGAGCTGTGCGCCCCTTCGTGCACCGTCCGGCGCTGGATATCCAGACCTACGGTCGTGACAGTGTGGCATTGATCAGTGAAGGCTTTATTCCGTCTTCACTGCGTGAGGCGTACACCAGTCTCTGCGCCGATCTGCTCGACGGGATCGAGGCCTGCTTTGCCGCCGCCGGTGAGGTGAAGCTGATTCGCGCGCATGGCGACTGTCATGGCGGCAACATTCTCTGGCGTGATGATACGCCCAACTTTGTCGATTTTGATGATGCGCGCATGGCCCCGGCGATTCAGGACCTGTGGATGCTGCTGACCGGCGATGACCGCGTGCAGCAACAGCTGCAGCTGGCCGAGGTGATCGCGGGATACAGTGAGTTCGCTGATTTTGATCCGCGTGAGCTGCATCTGGTAGAGGCACTGCGCACACTGAGAATGATGCATTACAGTGCCTGGCTTGCCCGGCGCTGGGAAGACCCGGCTTTTCCGCACAACTTCACCTGGTTCAACACCGAACGCTACTGGGGTGAGCATATCCTGCAGTTGCGCGAACAGCTGAGCGCGTTGCAACAGCCGCCGCTTAAACTGTTGTAGGGCTCAGTGGGGCGGGTCGATCTGGTTGTTGATGCTGGTATTGACCCGGAACCAGCCGGCGATGCTGTAGCGATCGGCACGTGCCGGCAGTACTTCATGCGGAAAACGCTCGCTGAGGAAAACCACCAGCGTGCCCATCTGGGGCACCACCTTTTCGACCACCTCTTCGCTGTCGTGGGTCGGCCAGATCAACAGTTCGCCCCCAAGCTCAGGTTGCCAGTCAGGGTTGAGGTAAAACACCGTTGTCAGCACGCGGTTGGTTTGGCCACGGAAGGCATCCAGGTGCCGTTTGTAGAACGCGCCTTCAGGATAGTGGGCGAAGTGAGCCTCATAATCGAACAGCCCCATGAATAGCCGCCGGTTCAGCCCTTCACGCAAATCGTTCATCCACCGCAGATACTGTGCCTCGATCAGTGACTGATGGCTCAGCCAACGGATCTGATCACGGCGGATCTCGCCGTGCAGCTGGTGATCCTGTTCACGACCGATACCGGCGCGACGAAACTGCTCGTCATCCATTGCCTGCAGGTGCTGACGCAGCGCATGGCCAAGTGATTCAGGCAAGGCAGAGGGCAGAATGATATAGCCCTGCTCAACCAGTGCGTCAGCGATCTTATCGTAGAGGCTTTGGGTCAGGTCGAGATCAAGTTCGGGCGGTGAATACACAGGGGTATCCTCCATAACAGAGATGATGCTATATACCCCCGGTTAGTGGTAAAGTCACGCAAAAGATTCGATCAGGGTGATAAATGCCATCTTCTTCATACAAGTGTCTGCTCTTCGCCGGTGGGTTGCTGCTCTCGGGCTGTGCCGAGTCGGCACCTGAGCAGCATGCACTTGATGTCAGGGCGTCCGCTTATAACTCGGTACCTGAGCAAACGGTGGGGAACCCGGCGATTGCCGCCTGGGGTGATCGCTTGAAACCGGGAATGAAAGCGATTGCCGTGTCACGTGATCTGCTGGAAGAAGGCCTGGATTACAACATGCAGGTACAGATCGAAGGCCTGCCGGGCACCTACCGGGTACTGGATAAGATGCACCCCCGTTGGGAGCGCAAGATCGACATTTACATGGGCGAGGATGTTGGGGCCGCGCTCGACTGGGGTGTTCGCGATGTCACCATCCGCTGGAAGCCGGTTTCAGACGAAGGTTGAGGTCCCCGCTACCGCATCAGGGCTGAATCAGCTGACCGTCCCAAGCATACACATTGCCTGAATCCATTGGTGTCAGGCCATCGATCACCTGCAGCAGTGAGCGGGCCGAAAACTCGGGCGTAAACAATTTTCCTTCCGGTACACGGGCCTGGAACGGTTCTGACAGCGGTGTATCCACAGTGCCTGGATGCAACCCCGCCACCACCAGTTTGGGCCAGCGCCGTTTGGCTTCAATAGCGGTACAGCGCAGTAGCATATTTAACGCCGCCTTGCTGGCTCGGTAGCTGTACCAGCCACCGAGCCGGTTGTCTCCGATACTGCCTACCCGTGCCGACAGCGCCGCAAATACTGCTCGTTGATCCTTCGGCAGCAGTGGGATCAGATGTTTGGCCAGCAAGGCCGGTGCCAACGCATTGATCTGCATCTGCTGCTGGAAGTAGTCACTCTCCAGGTTGCGCCAGCTTTTCTCCGGCAGACTCTCCTCTGAATGCAAAAGCCCCGAGGTGATCAATACCAGATTTGGGGTTACGTCCTTGAGCTGTTCGGCACAGGCGATGATGGAGCCTTCCTGACTCAAGTCGATGGGGTGCAGGCTGAGCCGATCCGGATTGCGTTCCGCCTGTTGTTTCAGTGGCTCGGGAATCCGGCGAGCGAAAGCGTATACCCGGCTGACCCGAGGTTCGTCCAGCAGCTGTGCCAGCACCGCCTGGCCAATGCCGCCGCTGGCACCGATCAGTACAGCAGTGATGGGGGAATCGAACGAACTCAACAGGCTCATGAAAGCTCCCGATAGCGATTGAAGATGACATGCACATCGACGTTGGCACCGAGCTGGGAGGCGAGCATGAACAGCCCGCCCATCTTGCGGTGCAGAAACAGCACATCTGCCGGTGGTGTATGCCAGGCGTCCGGGTCGCTGCTGATCGCCATGCCGCGCTGATGAATCCGCTGGGCCAGATCTGAGTTGCCAAAATCATAGGCCCCCGGCGTGCGCAGCGGTTCAGTGGCTTCCATGAAAATGTCCAGCACAACCTGGCGGTTGGCGGCATCATGACGCTGACTGAAAAAGCCTAGCGTTTCCAGTGCCTGCGCCAGTTCCGTCTGGTTACGATCGGTGGCGGCACAGATGGCATGGTGATACTGCAGTACAAAGTCGATCGAGAAACGGCGCACGGCGCCAAAATCCAGCAATACCAGCCGGTCCTGCTGCAGGTTGTACTGGTAGTTGGCCGGGTTGGGATCGGTCTGCACGCAGTGCAGTTGAAACAGCTCGCAGAAGAACAGCTCCAGCAGCAGGGCGGGGATATGATCCTTGAGCGCAGGCTGTTCAGCGGCTGCCTGTTTCAGACTGACCCCCTCGATGAAATCCATGCACAGGATCTGTTCTGTGGATAACTCGGTGTCGACGCCGGGCAGTGCCAGGGCATCATAATGACGAAAGCCCAGCAGCGCCGCATCGTAGGCCAGCAGCTGTTGCTGCTCGTGCAGATAATCCGTCTCCAGCCGCAGCTGCTGCTTGGCTTCAGCCACCAGCGGGTCGATGTCCAATTCCCGCGGCAGCAGACCGCTGAGGCGCAGCAGGGAAACAACATTGTCGATATCGCTGTCGATGCTGCGACGTACACCTGGATACTGAATCTTGATCGCCAGCTCGCGTCCGCCATGGGTGCGGCCCTTATGTACCTGCCCGATGGAGGCGGCGGCCACCGGATCAAAACTGAACTGCGCCAAGCGCTGATCCCAGTCGCTGCCCCAGTTGCTTTCCAGTACGCCGACCAGCTGAGCCGCGGGCATGATCACCGCATCATCACGCAGTCGCTCCAGTACCGCTGCCAGTTCCGGTGGCAACAGCGCCCCTGAGTCCATGGAGATCAGTTGGCCAAGCTTCATCGCCGCCCCGCGCATCCGTGCCAGCTTATCGGCGACCTGCTCCAGGTTCTTGCGGCTGAGCAGCAGCTCGGACAGCGCCGGTCGTCGGCCCTGCATCCACTGCTTGCTGCCTTCGGTAACCAGATTGCCGGCCACCCGCCCGGCCAGGCCGGTCAGGCTGGCCATGCGTGAAAAACGGCTGCTGGGCACTGCTGCAGCACGGCGGAGTTTGCTGTGGATGTCGGTCATGGGATCTCCTGGGACATCCGGTCCCGGTTCAGGTGGTGTACTATTTCCATCTTACGCGCGTCTGGCGCGAGTGGATGCATGAGTGAGACAACGCGATGGAATACGAATTCAGACGAGACCTCTACGATCAGCCCGAAGCGATCGTCGAGATGGAACAGGCGCTGTTTGGTCGCTGGCTGAGCGAGGCGCTGGGTGATAACCGGGGCGAAGCCGAACGCATCCTGCAGCGAGCCGAAACCCTGCTGAGTGATCGTCGTGGGCAGTTTGATTGGCATGGGCAAGAGTTGAGTCTGCAGCTGGACAGTGAAAGCGCACGCGTCTGGCTCCAGGCTGAAGGCGATCTGGATGAGCTGGAAGGAGGCTTTGGTCTGGCCGATGAAGCCTGCGAGTCGGGGCTGGAGGATTTTATCGGTCTGCTGCGTGGCTGGATTGACTATCTTGATGAATAGGATCTGCTACAATCCCGAGTAAATCAGTCAACAATAACGCTGTGGAGAGACCATATGAGCATCCAGATCGGTGACACTATTCCCAATGTAGAACTGCGCGTGATGGGCAAGGAAGGGCCGGAAGCGGTTCAGACCGCTGACCTCTTCGCCGGCAAGAAAGTGGTACTGTTTGCGGTACCGGGCGCCTTTACTCCGGGTTGCTCCATGACCCACCTGCCGGGCTTTGTGGTCAAGGCTGACGAGATCAAGGCCAAGGGCGTGGACAGCATCATCTGCACCGCGGTCAACGACGTGTTCGTAATGGACGCCTGGGGCAAGGATCAGAACGCCGACGAAATTATCATGCTGGCCGACGGCATCGGTGAATTTGCCTCTGCGATGGGCCTGGATCAGGACCTGTCCGGCATCCAGTTCGGCAAGCGCAGCCAGCGCTATGCCATGATCGTCAACGACGGTAAGGTAGAACTGCTGAACGTGGACGAGAAGGGCATCGACAAGAGCAGCGCCGAGACCGTTCTGGCCGCGCTCTAAGCGTCAAAGTAGTAAAAAACGCCGACATGCCTGTGCAGTCGGCGTTTTTTTATGCCGATCCTCAGGTCTGTTTCAACGCCCGGGCATGATGGCGCAGGTGGTCTTCGATAAAGCTGGCGATGAAGAAGTAGCTGTGGTCATAACCGGGGCGCATGCGCAGCTCCAGCGGATGTCCCGCCGACGCATAGGCTGCTTTCAGCGCTTCCGGCTTGAGCTGTTCCTGCAGGAAATCATCCGCCTCGCCCTGATCCACCAGAATCGGCAGCCGTTCTTTCGCGGTTGCTATCAGTTCACAGCTGTCCCAGGCTTTCCATGCCTCGCGATCAGTGCCCAGATAGCCTGAAAACGCCTTTTCGCCCCACGGGCAGTTGGTCGGATTACTGATCGGCGCGAAAGCCGATACCGATACATATCGGCCCGGATTCTTCAAAGCACAGATCAGCGCACCGTGACCGCCCATGGAGTGACCACTGATGGCGCGTTTTTGGGTTACTGGGAAATGCTGTTCGATCAGCGCCGGCAGCTCGTCGGTCACATAATCGTACATGCGATAGTGAGCAGACCAGGGCGCCTCGGTCGCATTCACATAAAAACCGGCACCGGAGCCGAAATCGTAGCTGTCATGCTCGCCGGGCAGGTCGGTGCCACGCGGACTGGTATCCGGCGCAACAATGGCGACGCCCAGTTCGGCGGCAACGCGTTGGGCACCGGCCTTCTGCATGAAGTTCTCATCCGTACAGGTCAGGCCCGACAGCCAGTACAGTACCGGTACCGGCTGCGTTTGTGCCTGCGGTGGCAGGTAGATGGCAAACACCATCTCCGTGCCGGTCGTCGTCGAACTGTGTTTGTAGCGCTTGAGCCAACCGTCAAAGCATTTGTTGCTGGCGACCAGCTCGGGGGCTGCTTGAGTCATGGGACCCTCCTTGATTACTGATCGAACAGAATCACCGAGCGGATGCTCTTGCCTTCGTGCATCAGGTCAAACGCCTTGTTGATGTCCTCCAGACCCATGGTGTGGGTGATGAACGGATCGATCTCGATCTTGCCGTTCATGTAGTCCTCAACGTAGCCCGGCAGCTGGCTGCGGCCCTTGACGCCACCGAAGGCGGAGCCTTTCCAGACGCGACCGGTCACCAGCTGGAACGGACGGGTGGAAATCTCTTCACCGGCACCGGCAACACCGATGATGATGGATTCACCCCAACCCTTGTGGCAGCACTCCAGTGCAGAACGCATAACCTGAACGTTACCGATACACTCGAAGGAGTAGTCCACGCCGCCGTCGGTCATGTCGACGATCACCTGCTGGATCGGATCGGAGAAGTCTTTCGGGTTGACGCAGTCGGTGGCACCGAACTGGCGTGCCATCTCGAACTTGTCTTCGTTAACGTCGATGGCGATGATGCGCGCCGCATTGGCCATGCGGGCGCCCTGGATGCAGGACAAACCGATGCCGCCCAAACCAAAGATCGCGACGGTGGAGCCCGGTTCAACCTTCGCTGTGTTCAGCACTGCACCAATACCGGTAGTAATGCCGCAACCCAGCAGACAGACTTTCTCCAGTGGCGCATCGACATGGATTTTCGCCAATGAAATCTCCGGTACCACGGTGTACTCGGAAAAGGTGGATGTACCCATGTAATGGAACAGCGTTTTGCCGCCGATGGAGAAACGGCTGGTGCCATCCGGCATCAGGCCCTGGCCCTGAGTGGCGCGTACTGCCTGACACAGGTTGGTCTTGCCGGAGAGGCAGAACTTGCACTTGCCGCACTCGGCAGTATAGAGCGGAATAACGTGATCCCCCGGCTTCAGCGTGGTGACGCCCGGGCCCACTTCTTCCACCACACCGGCACCTTCATGGCCCAGAATCGATGGGAAGATCCCTTCAGGGTCCGCACCCGAGAGTGTAAAGGCATCCGTATGGCAAACGCCGGTGGCAACGATGCGTACCAGCACTTCACCGGCCTTGGGGCCCTGAACGTCCACTTCTTCGATGGTGAGGGGTTTGCCCGCTTCCCAGGCAACGGCGGCGCGTGACTTCATGGTGATCTCCCGAGTCGAATACAGATGTTGAGATAAACGTGATGGCTCAAGTGTAGCCCCAGATCTGCTCCGTGATAATGACAGCAATCGAAAAGTATTTTTGCTCAGCTGCAATAATTCTGGCATACAGGATCTATATCAGACGGGCGGGGAACATAGAATGCGGCACTGGGAAGCAATCGAAGCCTTTGTCGAGGTAGTACAGCAGGGCAGTTTTTCGGCGGCGGCACGCAAACTCAAGGTTTCGCCCTCGCATATCAGCCGGCTGGTAGCCCGACTGGAGGCCGAACTGAGCACGCCATTGCTGTATCGCACCACGCGGAAGTTTCGCCTCAGTGAAGCGGGCGAACACTACTTTCAGCACTGCCGTGAACTGCTGCAGGGTTTCAGCGCGGCGGAAGAAGAGCTGTCCAGTTTTCAGGCGGAACCTTCGGGCACGCTCAGAGTGACCTGCGCCACCACCTTCGGTGAGCGCTTTCTGGCGCCGCAGCTGAACGACTTCATGCTGCAGTACCCGAAAATCAGCCTCGACCTGCACCTGACCAACCGCCAGACCGACCTGATCAGCGAAGGTTATGACCTGGCCGTGCGTATGGGTACGCTGAAAGACTCCTCCCTGCTGGCGCGGCGACTGTGCGACCGACGCGAATACCTCTGTGCCAGCGCCGGCTACCTGCAGCGTCACCCCATGCCGCACACACTGTCCGAGCTGGGTCGACACAACTGCCTGATGGGGTCCAACAGCTTCTGGCTGTTCAGTGAAAATGGCCAGCGCAAGGAGCTGAAAGCCAGCGGCAACTGGCGTTCCAATTCTGGCCCTGCGTTGCTGGATGCGGTCAGCAAAGGGTTGGGGATCGCCCAACTGCCTGATTATTACGTCGAGCCGGCCCTGCGACGTGGTGAGCTGATCTCGATGCTGGAACAGTACCGTTACCCCTACAGCGGCGTCTGGCTGGTGTATCCACAGGCGCGACAGCGCTCGCCACGACTGCAGCTTTTGTGCGACTTTCTGATTGAGCGCTTTGGAAGTGGACTGCCGTGGTGATCAGGTGATGCTGCGTCTGTGAAGCCAAATGCAAAGGTCGCTATACTGCTTTCAGAACGGTTTAGGCAGGACATTTCGTATGGCAACTCAATACAGATTAACGACTCGGGAAGAGCAGGCCATTCGGCAGTTGCTGACAGCGGTTGATCCTGAAGGGACAATTTATTTGTTTGGCTCCCGGGCGGATGTAAACCGCCGTGGCGGGGATATTGATCTGTTTTTTGAAACCAGCCAACCGTTGTCGCTGAAGCAAAGGCTACTGTTGGAATACCGCATCAGCGGCGCCTGTGATACCCATGTTGATTTGCTGGTAAAACAGCGTGATACGCCGGACGAGCCCATTCACGCCATAGCACGAGAAGGAGTGCAGCTTTGAACAAGGAACAACGCATTCTGGCAACCAATATTGCAGCTTGCGAGCAACGGATTGGCAAACTGACCTATTCCGTAAACAAGGTCCGGTCTCTGTTCCCTCTGGCAGAGGCGCAGTTGGAACATCTGACGGATGAACAGGAAGAATCCATTGATGCCTTGATTTTGAGGTATTCCCAGACGGTTGCCATGATTCAGGACCATTTGTTCAGGGGGATTGCCTATGTTGAACAGGAAGATATTTCGGATAAATCCAACCGGGACAAGACTCTGCTGATGGAAAAACTGGGTGCGATTCGTTCAGCAGAAGAGTTCGGTACTGCTGCTGTGTTGCGCAACAAGTTTGCACATCACTATCCCGAGCAGGCAGCAGAGCGCCTGGAGCGGCTCAATCTGATTATCGAGGAAGCCGATTTTGTGATCGCGACCTTTGATCATATTCAGCACTACCTCAAGCGGAAGAACATACTGATTTCTTGACGGACCACAAACAAAAAAACCGCCCCGAAGGGCGGTGCAAGTCAGCAAAACGCTGAAGAGAGATAGAGTTCAGTTGCGGATCAGGTGATCAAAGGCACCCAAGGCCGCGGTTGCGCCAGATCCCATGGAGATGATGATCTGCTTGTACGGTGTCGCGGTCACATCACCGGCTGCAAACACACCCGGCATGGAGGTGGCGCCGTGGCTGTCGATGACGATCTCGCCGCGCTCGGTCAGCTCCAGTGAGTCCTTCAGCCACTCGCTGTTCGGCACCAGACCGATCTGCACGAAGATGCCGGCCACATCCACCACATGAGACTCATCGGTCTTGCGGTCCTTGTACTTCAGGCCGATCACCTTGTTGCCGTCACCCAGTACTTCGGTGGTCATCGCCTGCTTGATGATGGTGATGTTGGGCAGAGACTCCGCCTTCTTCACCAGCACGCTGTCGGCGCGCAGGGTGTCGGAGAATTCCAGCACGGTCACGTCTTTAACAATACCGGCCAAGTCGATCGCAGCCTCGATGCCGGAGTTGCCGCCACCGATCACCGCCACGCTCTTGCCCTTGAACAGTGGACCGTCGCAGTGCGGGCAGTAGGCCACGCCCTTGCCGCGGTATTCCTGCTCGCCCGGTACGTTCATTTCACGCCAGCGGGCACCGGTGGCCAGAATCACGCTGCGGCTTTTCAGGGTCGCACCGCTGGCCAGCTCCACCTCGATCAGCTCGCCTTTCTTCAATTTTGCCGCTGACTGCTCGGTGATCACCTCGACTTCATATTCCTTGACGTGCTGTTCCAGGCTGGCGACCAATTTCGGGCCTTCGGTGTAGGGCACGGAGATGAAGTTTTCGATACCGACCGTATCCATCACCTGACCGCCGAAGCGCTCGGCGACCACACCGGTGCGGATGCCCTTGCGTGCGGCGTAGATCGCTGCCGAGGCACCGGCCGGGCCACCGCCGACGATCAGCACTTCGTAAGGCTCGCGCTCGTTCAGCTCAGCCGCTTTCTTCTCGGCCGCGCCGGTATCCAGCTTGTTGATGATCTCCGGCAGCGTCATGCGGCCCTGACCAAAGTGTTCGCCGTTCAGGTAGACGGACGGCACGGCCATGATCTGACGTTCTTCAACTTCCTGCTGGAACAGCGCACCATCGATCATGGTGTGGGTAATGTTCGGGTTCAGCACCGCCATCAGGTTCAGTGCCTGTACCACGTCCGGGCAGTTCTGGCACGACAGCGAGATGTAGGTCTCGAAGTGGAATTCGCCCTTCAGGTTGCGGATCTGCTCCTGCAGTGCGGCATCGGCCTTGGACGGATGACCGCCGGCCTGCAGCAATGCCAGTACCAGCGAGGTAAATTCGTGGCCCATGGGGATACCGGCAAAGTTGACCCGCGGTGCCTGACCGGCGGCACCAACGGCCATGCTCGGCTCGCGACGATCGCTGCCAGCCTTCACACTGATCTGGTCAGACAGCTCGGCGATCTCATGTGTCAGATCCGCCAGTTCCTTGGACTTGTCGCTATCATTGGTGGTCAGTGTCAGCTCGATCGGGGTAACAATGTTCTTCAGGTAGGTGTTCAACTGCTGCTTCAGATTGGTATCCAACATGTGCGTCATCTCTCGGTAAAGTTATATGTTGCGACCGTCCGCCTGTCCTGTGGAATCTCCTGTTCGGCGTTCAGTGCATTTCGAATATGGAGCTATGGTATCGAGAGGCTTTGAATGTGTGAAATTAATCGTAATTAATGGTTCGATAGCTTTTATATATTAAAAGCTCTGGCCTGGGCCAACGTGATAAGAAAGGGCAGTTGGATGGATCGAAGGTTAGGCTGTGCCAAGGGGACTAAAGCCTGCAAGGTGCAGGCTCGAGGGGCAAACTCAGTACACTGATTTAATGAGGCAGGCTGCAAATCCGACCGGCCAGCATCTGCATGCGCTTGGGCAGCACATAAATCAGCGGAAACGCGATCGGCCAGGCAATCAGAATCGCCATGCCCCAACGTGACGAGAAGCCTTCGGTGAAACCGGTGTTGATGGCGGTGATCACAAACGTCATCAGGGTAACCATGACCATCGACATCAGTAGTGTGGTGACCAGACGGGTGTAGCGTTGTGACAGCACAGTAAGCTCCTGTTAAAGCGTAGAGAATGTTAATCCATGCCAGTGTACGATTATCAATACAGCATGGTTTATTAGCTGTTCTACACATTATAGGTTTGGTCTGGGGTTAAGTCAGAGCAACAAAGAGTTGCCAAAAACGGCCAATATGGGCAAAGGCTTCTCCTTATGTATACTCGGGTGAAACGAGAAGGAAGTGACAGCAACAAGGGACGGTTATGCCGAAGCACACCATCGCACATTACCACCGCAACGCCGGGCGTTTTCAGGCGCAATATGACTCGGTTGCGGCTGCAGATGTGCATGCCGACTGGGCATCGCTGCTGCAGGGGCGCACCCCAGGCCGGGCGCTGGACGTGGGTGCCGGCAGTGGCCGGGATGCGCTATGGCTGGCGCAGCAGGGCTGGCAGGTAACCGCCATAGAACCGGCGCAGGGCCTGCGTGAACGGGGGCAGCATGCCACCGGTGACCAGGTGCAATGGCTTGCTTCCCAACTGCCGCATTTGTCCGACCTTGATACACCCGCACAGGGCTACGACCTGATTCTGCTGTCCGCCGTCTGGATGCACCTCCCGCCCTCCGATCGCTCGCAGGCCTTCACCCGTCTGGTCGAACTGTTGTCCACCACCGGCCTGCTGATCATTACCCTGCGCTTTGGTCCCTCCGATCCCGAACGTCCCATGTACGCGGTCAGCGTGGACGAGCTGGCGCAACTGGCGCAGTCACAGGGGCTGGTGTTGTCGGTACTCGGTGAAGGCGAAAGCCAGGACCGACTGGCCCGTGCCGAGGTGAGCTGGCAGACGGTCTGCCTGCAGGCAGCCGGGAGCGTTGAGGCATGAGTGCCAGCACCTATCTGATTACCGGCGGCAGCGACAACCAGCTGTTGCCGGCACTGCGCCGTGCGCTGACCCATGCCACCGAGATCGAAATCGCCGTCTCCTTCATCCGTTCCACCGGGCTGAATCTGATCTTTGATGATCTGGTGGCGGCATTGCAGTCGGACGTGCGCGATGTGCGCCTGACCCTGCTGACCAGCGACTACATGTGCATCACCGACCCCAAAGCATTGAAAAAACTGATGCTGCTGGTAGAGCGGGGCGCCGATGTGCGTGTTTTTGAAACCGGCTCCAGCGAGAGTTTTCATCTTAAGGCCTACATTTTCGTGCGCTCGCAGCAGGGCGAGCTGATCAGCGCCGATGCCTTTGTTGGTTCCAGCAACATCAGTGCCAAGGCACTTACCGATGGGCTGGAGTGGAACTACCACTTGGATTACCCCAACGAAGCGGATTCGCTGGCTGCCAAGCGCATCGAGGAAGTGCGTCAGCAGTTCGCCCAGCTGCTGCAACAGCCGCAGGTAAGGGCGCTGGAACATGACTGGATCGATGCCTACCAGCAGCGTTATCAACAGGCGCGCAAGGTCGTCCCCATCCAGACGGCCAGGGTGGATGAGCAGGAGCCAGAACCGGTCATCCCTAGCCCCAAACCGCACCAGCAGGACGCCTTGCAGGCGTTTGCCAACAGCCGTGCGCGTGGTTTTTTCAAGGGCGTGGTTGTGCTGGCCACTGGCATGGGCAAAACCTATCTGGCCGCCTTCGATGCCGCCCAGTTCGAGGCGGAGCGGGTGCTGTTTGTCGCGCTTTTGACTGTGGCGCGTTTGACTGCACCGCTTTTGACTGCATAGCCAACTTGCCCTTATTGCTGCGCGTCACCAGGGTGACCCTCTTACCCCAGTGTAGTGATCCAGCCGCGATGGGTACAGGGCGAGCTTAGGAAAAATGAGGCAGTATTGAATAAGGCGGTCATTAACCGCCAAATACAATCCCGAGCCAAGTGAGGCTTGCGGGTAAGGTGGGGATCAGTAAGACCAACAAAAAGCCGATAAAATACTTTAGGTTATAAGGTTCTTTAAATTCGTGACTCATAAGTTACAACGCTCACAACAACATAACATCAGTGAGCGGCTACTATAGCCTAGCTTGGCCCCGCTAAAAACGGACGTTTTGTAAGGTTTTAATCCGATTATTGATTTACATCAGGGTAACAACTTGGTGCATTGGGTCATGATAAACGTCATTTAGCCAATCAAGCGAACTGACCATGGATACAAATACTCTTGCGCAGCTGCGGCGTAAGCTCACTCGTGAGCGTGCCGAGCTGATCGCCACCTTAACCACGCGTTTGCGTGAAGACTGGGACAAGCATTGCGACACCCTGACTGTCACAGAGCTGATCAAAGAAAGCCAAGGCCTACCTGGCGCAATTCGTTGCCTCGGTGAACGTCTGGAAAAAGTCGATGCGGCTTTGTGTGCCATGGATTTGGAAATTTACGGATTGTGTGCCGATTGTGAGAGTGACATTCCACTCGATGATTTAATCAATGATGCCGCGGAGCAGCGCTGTCCGCAGTGCCGCGCATCAAACTATTATCACCACGATCGGGCCACTCGCCGCGCGACAACGGGCCCCCGTAAATCGGTGTAAGCCCAAGGTCGACTTTCGCTTGTCTCACCGTGGCTTAAACGAAACGCGCCCAGCATCTGCTGGGCGCGTTTTTTAATAACCGTGTAAAGCTGTCAAGTGAGTGGCACTCACTACCACGCCTCACTCGAACACGCGCTTAATCTTGATCAATGATCCAACGACGGAAGGTTTTACGCTCTTGGTCGCTGGCTTTGGTGTACCAAAGCTTAAGCTGCGACAAGGCATCACCTTTCATTGAGGCTTGTCCTTGGTCGTCGACCTCGACTAATACGTCGTTAAGGTTCTTGCTTTCACCTTGGTCGATAATAATACCGTTTTCGCGGTTGTACTCGGCCACCAGCGCTTCCATATCGGCATAGGCGCCAAAGCCATCACCTTTAAGCTCGACGGCCTCTAACGGCATTACCTCGCCATTATCAAACTCAGCCTGCCATTGTGGGTTATCATCAAAATAGCTGGTCGCCTGGGTTTTCACCCTTAGATTAGTATCAATGTTAATGGTGGCATCGCGGCCATCAACGTCTAGCTCAAACAAATACGGACGCGAGGTAAAAATCACCTCTTTACTGCCGCGTTGCACTTCGCCATCAAAGCGCATCACCAACTGGTGGGTGCCATTAGCAAGTTCAATGGTCTGCTGCGGCGCCCAGTTGTCAAAACTGATTTTGCTGCCATCCACCACTAAAAATTCAATATGACGGGCGGAGGTAATTTCCGCTGCATGAATGACACTTGATGCCATCAGTGCACCCAGCACCCACGCGGCCCTTGTTAACTTTTTCATTGTCACTCCAAACGGTAAGACGAAAAAAGCCGCCCTAAGGCGGCTTTTATAATCAGTGCTACAACTTAGCAATAGGGTTTAAGCTCAATTAGAACTTAACTTCCATACCTGCTACGTAACCCCAATCTTGTTCGTCACCATCGCTGTCACCTACTTCAGCGTATACTTTTGCATTGTTGTGCAATGCATAAGTGACGTTAGCGTAGTAACCGTTTAGATCGTCTTGTTGCCCATCTACGTCTTGGTTATCAAAGCCGATTGCGTAAGTAGCTTTACCCATGGTGTAGTCAGCGGCGATAGAGATGTAGTCAGTATCTGTGTCAACTCCGCCAATATCAGATGATGTGCGGCCATATGATGCAGCAATACCTACGTTTTCGATACCTGCATATTCGATTTCAAAGTTGTAGGCATCTTTGTCGTCATTGTTTACACGATCAACATTATCCGCTTTTTGATAGTAAACACGCGCATCAATATCTGCTACGCGATAACCTAGACGGCCTTCATAAACACGAACATCGTCGCCTGCTGGTGAATTAGCACTTCCATCTTCGACGCCGTCGCTTTTGTCGTTATATGTCACGGCACCGTAGAATGTACCGTTATCGTAAATATATTTACCAACTTGAGCGGCTTGCTCATAGTCTGCACCAAAGCTATTTACAGAAAGCTCATAATCTTTGGTAATACCAGCGTCATCCATCAACAAATACTGACGACCAGCTGTAAACTGACCCCAATCGCCTTTTAGACCAACGTACAGCTCGTCGTTCTCGACATTTGAGCGGCTTTCGCCTTTCAGTTGGTCTTTGTTGCTGTTGGCATCATTCATTTCAAATTCAAACGCCATTGCACCGATGACAGAAAGCTTGTCTGAAACCGCTACTTCAGTATTGATAGCGAAATCGCCATCGTCCAAGCGCCATTTGCCGTCTTGGTTGTTACCGATTTCTTGGATGTACTGAACTTCAGCGGCACCCGATGCGTCGACTTTAACGCCTTCTGCGTCATACAGGTTGATGCTTGCTGATGCTGAGCCAGCAGCCAGCAGAGCTGGTACTGCCATTGCTAGAATAGTCTTTTTCATGGTTAATCCACTGCCTTTTCTATTTAGTCATTATGAGTTCCTTCATGGAACTCTGTTTTATGGTGACTGTCACTCTGTTACCAGCAGCAAACGCTGCGAAGCACAAAATGCCAGTTCACTGAAACTTCGTGGCTAATCGTGCAGAACATTTGAGGTTCTGTCAACTGGCTGGAAGCGCATTACAAAATAGACAAAAAACACTTAAAAACAACCAGATAGGAAACATTAATGAACTAAGATCACAGTTTAAACCTCGTTAGCAGTGTGCGTTGATGAAATTTAACAACAATCCTTTGCGATATAAAATTCTTATC
>CEGE01004633.1_pt1 | contig 25024 bp, 27 predicted proteins | sample 306311 | NCBI WGS metagenome assembly CEGE01 (sample SAMEA2755654, study PRJEB7226) | microbial mat metagenome | biome: microbial mat; feature: hypersaline; material: grass silage | place: USA | collected 2014-02-19 | depth 0 m | reverse complement strand
CTTTTCAGACAGAACCTAGCCTCTTAAGTGCTAGTCTGTTAATCAAATAACTTTGAATACAGACTCACAAATGCAACATTCATCAAGGCGCGCACACCGTCTTGCATTGGCGACAATTGCCCCGCGAATTTTTGCCTTTTGCCATACCTTCGGACTCACCGTATGGATTGCCGTGGTAGAAGGTAGCGGCTGGACACTTATTCTGCCCGGGATTTTGCTGCTGCTATGGCCCGGTGTTGCCTATGCGCTTGCTGTAAGCGCCCAGAACTCCAAGCGTGCCGAGTTCAGAAATCTCCTCTATGACAGCCTGCTATTTGGTTTTTGGTGCAGCGTGCTGGATTTTTACGTTTTAGGCACCATCACCATTGGGCTTGCCTGTTTGATGAACAATTTAGTGGTCGGCGGAGTACGGAAGATGCTTATTTCAGCCGTACTTTTCACAACCGCAGCCTTGATTGGAAGCGCCTTAACGGGATTCAAGTTTCGCCCCTATGTGAGCAACAATTTAGACATCTACCAATGGACGGGGGCAGTCATCTATTTTCTAACCATAGGCCGCATAACGTACAGTCAGAATCGTCAGATTGGCCGCAGCATTGGCGAGATAAAGTTTCAGAACCGAGTCTTTCACGCGCTGCTTGATCTCGGGACGGTGGCAAATCGTGCGACCAATATCCATACCCTGCTAGATGACTCATTAAACCACCTACACTCCCATTTCCCCGACTACGGTTTTGCTGTTTTTGTACAAGAACGACAACGTTGTGAAGTGACACGCTACGCGGCTGTTGCGGGACTAAGCCCAAAGGATGAACAGCGTCTAAAGCATCTATTGGCCAGCGTTCGTAGGCAAAGAGTACAGCCGGACACACGGCCACAAACAGACGAAGGCGAGAACCTATATGTCATGTCCATGGAAGGCCGTCTAAGCTTGTACGAAGGCTGGCTGATCATGAAAGCTCCCAGCCGAGAAGACGGCTTAGAGCAAATACTTTCCCTCTTTGCCGACCAACTAGCGGCCGCTACCGAAAATAAATTGCTACATTTGGAATTGAAGAAAACGGCTGAGCGTGACGGACTCACCGGCCTTTATAACCGAGGTTTCTTGGAAGCCGCGCTACAAATGAGCATTCAAGGCAAGGCGCAGACGCCGAGCCTGGATTTTGCTGTATTGATGATGGACGTCGACAAGCTTAAGGAAGTGAACGACCATTATGGCCATGTTGCAGGCGATCAACTGATTTCCAGCGTTGCCAAGTACCTGCAACTTCACTGCAGGGACAGCGACATACTTGCACGCTGCGGTGGCGATGAATTCGTCATTCTATTTCCTTCTGCCGACTTGACGGCAGCCAAGCGTATGGCCAACTTGATCAGAGACAATTTGCCTGAACAGCGTTGCATTATCGACACCGCTAGCGGTGAACGTGAAGAACTGACGCTTCATTTGAGCTTGGGATTCGCCAGCTCCAGCGAAGTGCCTGCCATACAGGTATTTGCTCTGGCAGACCAGCGCATGTACGAAGACAAGAACCAGCGCCGCAAGCAAAGAGTAGATGACTTGGGCACAGCGAGCTGGCCCCCCTTATAAAAACTTCCTCACAAACCACTGGCAAGCGGCTGCCCCCACTGATCGCCATGTACTAGTTCACTTAATGGCAAGCGAGAGCGCCAGCCTTTGGCTTCAAGCTCTGGTTGGTCTAAAAACTCGCTAACATAGCCAAGGCAGAGATACGCCAAGGGGTAAACGTGGTCAGGCAGATTCAGCGCCTTGCTCAGCTGCTCTTGGTCGAGAATGCTCACCCAACCAACTCCAATACCTTCTACCCGCGCAGCCAACCAGAGATTCTGTACAGCGAGACAAGTGCTGAAAAGATCGGTATCCACCATACTATTGCGCCCCAGCACGTGAGGGCCGCCCCGGCTTCGGTCACAGGTAATACAGAGATTAAGCGGGCTCTCCATAATACCTTGCAGCTTAAGGCTGCGATAATGCGCTTGACGCTCGCCTTCAAAGCGTTCGGCGGCCTTCTGATTCTCCTGCTCGAACATCGCCAGCACTGCTTCTCTGACGCTGCGACTTTCAATCACGATGAAATCCCAGGGCTGCATAAATCCCACTGAAGGCGCATGATGCGCGGCCTCCAAAAGGCGGGCCAGTACATCAGGAGGTATTCTGTCGGGCAGAAATTGCGAGCGCACATCGCGCCGCTCGTGTATGGCGCGGTAGAGCCCACGGCGCTCAGCATCGGAAAAACGGTGGTTCGAGGTGGTCATGGCGCTGATTGGGCCTTTTGCTGATCTGTTTTATAGACAGTAAGAGTCTACACGAGCTCAGCCTAGCCGCCATCTCAGCGGGTTTGTTTGGCGTAAAACGCCATCTTCGTCCCAGTCATCCCATCCGGTAAAGAGGATGGGCAGTTCGCTGTCCAAGTTTCTCAGACGAGCTACCCAGGCCGCTTTGCAGGCCTCTAGGTGACCAATGATGTCAGCTTCCTCTTGGTAACGAATACCGCCACCTTGAATGCCGTAACCCACCTGAGGCGCCAGCACGTCAAAGCCAACATAATACAACGATGCGTGTATGGGCCACAGCCAGTGCACCATATTGCCAGCTCGGCCAAAAGGCTGAAATGCTTTCTCCGGTGAGCCCGTGGTGACTGATAGCATCGCCTTCCTACCGCGATAGTAGCCTCTGTCGTAACGCATGCGGCTTGTATAGCGCCCTCCATACACCAACACCCGATCAAACCAGCCTTTCAAAATGGCAGGCTGGGCGTGCCACCATAAGGGAAACTGGAAGATCACCAAGTCAGCCCACTCCAACCGCGCCAACTCCCGCTGGACATCCTGCGGTAATGTGTTTTTCTCGTAGTGAGCCCGCTGCTCATTGAGGGGATAGAAGTAGTCCGACGCCACGGCGCTATGCGGATATTGCTCAGGGCGCTCCACCGGATCAAACTGCTCAGCATAGAGATCATCCACTTCCACTGTATGCCCCTCGCCCACCAGCTGTTCTACCGCCCCATCCACTAAGCCGCCATTAAACGACTTGCGTTCAGGATGAGCCAAGACGATCAACACATTCATTCTGCGCTTCCCCTATTGATTGGTTCAACGACAGACTAACCTGTTCAAATACGCTCAAACATTCGCGAAAAATGACAACTCAGTTTGCATGAATGAACAGCAAATAAGGTGGGACGATCTAGCGATTGCAGAGGTGGGGGCGCTATCCAGCGCCAGCCAAGCGCTGCGTATCAGCCATGCCAACGTCTTCAGGTGTTTAAGCGAGATGGAACAAAGTCTAGGCGTGACTCTTCTCAATAGTGGCTAAGTTGCCACTGCGACACACATCACTCCTGCTCCAATCCCGCCAAGAACTGTTTAAGCAGCTCATCGAGTTGCGCTCGTTGATCTTCAGTCAAGCCGCTTACCAGCTGCGCCTGGGTTTCCACATGAGCAGCAACGGCTTCATCGATTAATTCGAATCCACGTTGAGAAAGAGAGATTAAAAAACCGCGACCATCATTAGGGTTTTTGACCCGCTTTATCAAACCCGCCTTTTCCAACTGGTTGATGCGGTGAGTCATGGTGCCTGAAGTCACCATGGTGGATGCCATCAAATCCCCCGGCGATAGCGCGTAGGGCGCTCCCTCACGGCGAAGAGTTGCCAGAACGTCAAAGCTCGCGTCAGTCAGACCGTATTTCGCCCAGGTCTTCTCCATTACGCGTATTAAAGCGTGGTTAAGCCGTTTGACCCGCCCGATGGTAGCCATCGGCGCTACATCGAGGTCAGGCCGCTCCTGCCGCCACTGTTTGAGAATGTTGTCTACATGATCCATGAGCGTATTTTGCGCTTAATTATCTTGACGTCAAGATTAATCACACATATCTTGATATCAAGACACTTCGAAACGGTACCAATGAGAACTACGCGAATGCCATCATTAAGCACTACCCGCACACACTCACGCAAAAGAGCTTGGCTTGCCCCACTGGTGTATCTGTTATCCGGCGGCGCCTTGCTGGGTCTATCGACTAATTTGGCAAAACTTGCCGGTGACATTCAGCTACCGGCGCTCGCTTTTCTGTTTTGGTCAATTTCAGGAGCGGCGCTTATTCTATTGGTTCTCGCGGCCTTCCGCGGCAATCTGCCGCCGGTTAACGTTCGCACCGTTGAGTATTACGCTATTTCAGGTCTGCTGGGCGTAGCGGGTGCCAACCTGCTTTTTTTCTCAGCTATCCCCCATGTGGGTGCGGGGTTCGTGGCATTAATCATCACTCTGCCACCGCTACTCACCTACATCGGCGCATTAGCGTTAAAAATGGAGCGGTTTCAGGTGTTGCGTGCGGCGGGGGTTATATCAGCCCTCGCGGGGGCCGTCACCCTGGCCTTCCATAAGCTTTCGGCGCCGGATGCCAATTACCTCTGGATTCTCCTCGCTTTAATTGGTCCCGTTCTGCTGGCTATCGGCAACATCTACCGAACCTTACGCTGGCCAGAAGGCGTATCCAGCGATGCGTTGGCGCCGGGGATGCTTATCGCAGCGGCCATCATTCTCCTCAGCGTGGGGTTTCTGCCTGGCTTCTCACTGAACGTTCCGACAGAACGTCCCCTGCCATTCTTGCTGATTGCACTCCAGGCGATGGTCTTCGCAGGCCAGTTCTTACTGCTCTTCCTGCTACAGAAAAGCGGCGGCCCGGTGTTTCTGAGCCTATTGGGTTCCGTCGGCGCCGTGGTGGGCGTTCCGGTCGCCATATTACTGCAAGGAGAAACCGCTCCCGAAGGCTTACTGCTTGGCACCCTATTAATTGGAGCCGGAATTACCCTGCTCAACATTGGCAAAGCCAAACAACTTAACTAATGAACCCAAGAGAGATATATCATGAAAATTGCAATATTTGGTGCCGCTGGCGACGTTGGCAAACGCATTATGAATGAAGCATTAGCACGTGGTCATAACGTAACCGGCGTGGTGAGAACAGAGAGTCAGCTTAACAAACTGCCCGCTGAAGCCAGCCGCTGTGTCGCGGATATAGCGGACTCACACCAGCTAGCTCATGTTATTCAAGGACAAGACGTGCTGATCAGCGCCGTTCGCCCACCCGATGGAAAAGAAGCGACGTTGGTAGCGCTAACCCGTTCTCTAATGGCGAGTGCCCTCCCGAGTCAGCGAGTGCTCTTGGTAGGCGGAGCCGCACGATTGCTAATCCCCGGGCGCGCCGGTGATACGGTCTTAACAGCCCCCGATTTCCTTCCTGCCTCTGCGCTAGAAATTGCCAAGGCATGCCAAGCTCAGTATGAACTCTGCTTGGGTGAAACCAGCACAGCGTGGACTTACTTCTCCCCTGCCGCCATGCTCATGCCTGGAGAGCGTACGGGACGATATCGTCTTGGCACCGATACCCTCGTCGTGGACAATAACGGAGAATCTCGCATTTCAATGGAGGATTTCGCGGTAGCGATGCTTGATGAAGCAGAGACCCCTCAACATATTCAGAAAGCCTTTACCGTAGGGTATTAAACCGAAAATTCGGCAACCACCCCGCCAAAGAATTCTTCTATCAAAGCGCCGCCCGATCCAGAAACTTTTGACACATAGTAAGCCACTGACACTCGAAACTCGCCTTCTGCAGCTAGGTGGAATACATAACTCATTTAGGGCTTGTTGACGTTTCATCGTGGTGCGCGGAAACATCAACAAGCCCTAATCAGTATCCGCGCTTTCTCTATGACCTGCTGCTCCGAAATCTTTTTGCAATAAACCTATTAGCGCTGCGGCGATTAAAAAGACAGCTGACGTTAATAATCCTACCGTCAGCCCCCCGGCTAGATCGTTCAACCAACCACTTAGCGTTGGCCCCAATGTCTGACCAATACTAAACGCGACCGTCATCGCACCAATACCCGACGCCAATGACGAAGCATGGCAATTTCTCCGCACGAAGGCCGTCGTAGACGCCACGACACCAAAAAAGGCACAACCGAAAACCGCAGACGACGCCAGTAAAACAGGCCAAGCACTTGATATAAGCGGCAATGCAGCACCAATCAGGGTCAATCCATTAAGAATCGCAAATGCATGGCCGTGGCGCTGATTTTGCAGCACACCAGCCCAAAGCCAAGGGAAGACAGTCACAGCCAAGCCCAGCACGACCCAGAATAGCGATTGAAACGCGGCACTCTCACCGTGGGACTGTATCCAGGCGATCATGAACGTCATGTAAGTAATATAGCCTGCCCCGAAAAAGCCATAGCCAACCAGCATCCACTGCATAGAAGCTAATGGTGCCAATGCATGTGCCTGAACTCGGCTTTGTGGCATGACGCGAACACCCCATACGACGCCGAGTGCGAGCACCACTGATATGGCCGCCAATGCTAACCAAGCAGTAGGCCATGCCGTCGCGCCCCACTGGCTCAGAACCCAGGGAACGCCAACCCCCGAAAGCACAATGCCTAAACCTGGCCCCGCATAGAAGATGCCGAGTAAAAACGACGCTCGTGCCGGATGGCGTTGGGATACCTGGGCGGCGATAACCCCACCAGCAATAAACGCACTAGCGCCGCCTAGTCCAGCCAAAAACCAGGAGATGTTGAGTAATGCAGTGTGGCGAAATACCCCCATCATGATCAAAGCGATCACGCATGCGAAGATCCCCGTACGCATGACTCGGTTGGCCCCAACAACTCCAATAAAACGGGCCGAAATCAGCGCGGCAATAAGATACCCTGCCGCGTTTACCGAGGTCATCCAGCCTGCATCGGCATAGCTCCACCCAAGACTTGAGCTCATAGAGGGCAGAAGTAATGCGTAGGAAAATCGTGCGATACCTAGGCCGATTGCCGGTACCAAGGCCAGCGCAGCGAGTGTACGAAGGTCAGTTGTGAGCGCTGTAGGATCGCGCTCGTGGAGAAAGTCAGATTGTGTCATATCGGCCACCTGAATCTTTAATAAAGACTCAGGTTAGTCGCGCTTAGTTCTGTTTTCAAACTTTGCTATCATTGGGATATGAAAAACCACACCGAAACACACACTTCCCACACACGTGTTCCCGTCTCAGAATGCTCGCTTGCCAAGGCGATCCGGGCTGTGGGAGATATGTGGTCGCTGCTGATTCTGCGAGAAGTGATATGTGGTGCTGAGCGCTTCGACCAAATCAGAGAAGACCTGGGTATTACTCGCTCAGTTTTGTCCAACCGGCTTGCCAGATTGGTTCAAGAAGGTATTTTAGAGCGCTATCAATACCGTGATTCAGGACAACGAGCCCGCAAAGGCTATGCGCTAACAGCGAAAGGCCACGCACTCTTACCCGTGGTTATCGCCCTTCGCGAGTGGGGCGGAGAGCACTTAGAACCTGGCAATACACCGCTTCGCCTTCAGCTACAAACGAGGGATGGACTGCGTGTTGAAACGAAACTAATACGGGAGGATGGTTTAGAAGTGAACGATATGACAGACATCATTGCGACAGTAAAGGAGTAAGGCATCAGGGAGTACAACACGATTCAGTTTGAGCAGCTAATCAATCCTTTTCTCCATATAGTGAATCCCGCCCTCGGTTTTACGCACGCGAAACCCCATACGCTCGTATAGCGCTATTGCTGGGTTGATACAAAACACACGCAGCCGAAGTAAGCGGATGCCCGACTGTTGGGCGATTTCCTTCGTGTGGCGGATTGCCGCTGTACCTAAGCCTTGGCGCTGCCACTTCTGATCAATTTGTAGCTCTCGAATATAGTAAGCGGCTTCATCGTGATTTATGCATAACAACCCTACTGGGCTAGCGTTAATAACTAATTCGTAACTGTCTAACTCATCCCATTGTTTATCAAACAGGGCTGTATTCCAGCGCATATCCAACTGTTCGTAGTAAGCAGACATATTTTGGCGAATTAATTTTTCCGCGAACGCCTTGTCGTTAGTAGACCGAATAATAGGCGTCATATCTCGATATCCTAGTGCTGCTTTCACGAACTTGTAGCAAGAAGTGCAGTGTTAGCTTGGGCTATTTCATACTGACTAAACACGTGCACACCATGTTCCCGAAGCAATGCGGCTGTTACTCCCATACCCGGTACTTTTTTACCAGAGAAACTGCCGTCATAAATAGCGGTGCTTCCGCATGAAGGACTGAACTCAGCAAGCACTGCGATATCGATAGCGAATTTACGGCACAGGTTCAAAGCGATAGAGGCACCTGCTAAAAATTCATTGGTCACCTTGCCTCCATCGTTTTCGATAACATCGACCCCACCGTTTAAAACGCCCTTACCACTGCCCTTGAAAATCTCCGCGGGCGGCCTGGGAATACTCATCCCCGCCTCAACTTCGGGGCAAACAGAAACGATTCGGCCTTCAGAACGCCACTGCTCAACGATCTGATCATCCACGGAAAGGGCGCCACCATCATAGCGAACCTTTTTACCCAAGAGACAGGCGCTCATTAATACTTTTCTCAAATCACCAATCTCCAATACGGTGATGAACTCAAGAGTGACGCGTTCACTGAATCGACCCAACTAGGAAAGCTCTTCTTGTCAGCCATTTAACTTTAGCTGCTTTCGGAAATACACTCGATTAAACCCCGCTTCATGCCGACACTCGACCCTGACGTATCCCAGTTTGGGGTACATGGCGAGATTTTCTATCATGGCTTCATTCGTATAAAGTTCCACGGCTTCGTACCCCTTTTCCTCGGCTGAACATTCCACGTGATCGATCAATCGCTTCCCAATGCCGAGGCCACCATACTCGGGTAGTATGGCAACGTTTTCGAGGTGAAAATGATCGCCTTCGGGGTAGAACACAACATAGCCCACAAAATGTGAATCAAGGATGGCAACATCTATGTAGCCGTAGTCGATTAGGCTTGCGAAGTCTGCATGCATGGGCGCGGGTTCACGACCAATGCGACTGATATACTTTGAATAGGCCAGTCGTGCGCAGGATTGAATGTCCGGAACATCAGTTTCGAGTGCAGCACGGATGTCGATTAAGGGCATATTGACGTAATCCTAGTGCTAGGTGTGAGAACCATAAGTGTTTCCACCATCCCATACACATGAGGTTTTCGCTCTTATAACGCTTGAAGCCAATGGTAAGCTGTCTTGATGCCCTCTTTGTTCACAACAAGGCTCAGATGCGATGCATTAGGCACCGTGACGATATCAGCGTGTGGAACGATGGGCCGCAAAGTGGGCTCGAAGCGCTCCGCAAAAAATGCTTCGTCATCAGATCCAGTAATAAGAAGGACTGGAGCCGCCATAGAACTGAGATCGTTCTGCCAATTGGCGGGAGCAAAGCCCTTCATAAGCCGGTACGAATACGCTAGCGTTTCTGAGCCCTGGCGGTATTCGGGCGGCAAATTAAAGTGCAGCACCGGTAGCTTATTGAAGTGGGTAATACCGAGTTCATTCAAAATGGATATAGCAATGATCCTGGTCACTTTGGGGTCTGCCCACCCGCCCGAGCTTTTCCGAACAGTAGGTGCGTCGTATCCTAGGTAAGGCGCTAGCAGCAGATAGGCGTTGGCACGGTGCCCATGCGTGCCACCAGCAAAACGTATTGCTAACCCGCCACCTGACGAATGCCCACCGACGACGATACGCGTTAATTGAGGATTGACCACTTCGATGTGGGCAATAAGATCGGCAAGATCATCCTCAAGCTGCTTGATATAGTCGATATCGCCGCGCCGAACGGGAGATGGCCCATGCCCTCGAATATCCGGGGTGTAAACAGCGGCGGCGCCTGAAGCTGCCAATCCGCGAGCAAAGGTTGCCAGATATCGACTGTCGGTCCCTGAGCCGTGCACAAGCACCAGCGCCGTGTCGGATTCACTTGGATAATGCCGATATGAAAGTGTGGTGCCATCCCTTGCTTCAAACGGCTGAAGTGCTGGCAGTGGGCCTGCTGCGCCTTGCTCAGACACTAACGCTTCGAAATCCAAGCCGTTCGCATTAGTGCCTGTCGACATTATTAAAAATACTCCTATCACCAAGGCCAGCATATATTGTCGCACTGCTCCCTCCTAATCGCATACGCCGGGCAAAGCGACGGCTAAGCTTTCGCTGCAAACTTTAAACCCAAACGCCAAGGCACTGCCATGGCGTTTATTATTTTCCCTCACTACATCACACCCTACCCCAGTTGAAAGGGATAAACCGGGCCGATTTTCAGCAGTTGAGTGAGTTCATCCAGTGCTGCAAGCGACTCTTCCGCCAGCTGTGGATCGGCCAAATCGTCCGGGGCGAGGCGAACGCGATAGTGGCGCTCCACCCACGCGGTCAGGTCAGTGTACAGCGCATTGGTGAGCAGCACGCGGCCAGAGAGCGCTGCACGTTCGGCCTCCGTTAGCACCACGCGCAGGCGCAGGCAAGCCGGGCCGCCGCCGTTGCGCATGCTTTGTTTGACGTCTTTAACGACCACTTCACTGATCGGATTATTGCCCGCCAGCAGATAATCCTGAATGGTGCGCCATACCGCCTCGCGCTCCTGGCATTCGCCGGGCACTACCAGCGTCATGGTGCCATCCGGGTTGGAGAGCAACTGCGAATTAAATAGATACGAGGCTACCGCATCCTCCATGCTTACCGCTTCCAAGGGCACGCGCACGGGAATCAGCGGGCTGGCCATTTTGGTGCGCAGCTCATCGAGCGTGCCTTCTTCATCCAGAAAGGCCATTTCGTGGTAGAGCAGCACGGGGCCGTTGCCCACAGCAATGACGTCATTATGGAAGACGCCCGCGTCGATGGCGTCCGGGTGCTGCTGGGCAAATACCGTTTGCGCCTCTGTTAACCCATGTTGGCGGGCCACCGCCTGACTGGCTTCCAGGGTTTGCCTGGCCGGATAGTGCTTGGGTTCTCGCTCACCGCTACGCACGTCACCAAACGCCTGACGGCCATATACAAATAGGTGAACACCGGGTTCGCCGTGCTCACCGCATAGACGGGTGTGATTGGCCGCACCCTCATCGGAAAAGGCTGGAGTAGCGGGCAGCACCGGGTGGTGGCAGAAGTGCTGTTCGTCACGGAAGATCGCTTTCAGCACACATCCCGTGGTTTGTGGCTCCAGGTAGCGGTGAAAGCTGGACTGTAGGTTCGCTGGTGTGAAGTGTACCCGACTATCGGGTGCATCAATGCTGGGGGTAATAGTGCCCGCGTTAGCCGTCCACATACTCGAAGCCGAGCACACCGCCCGAAGCAGTTGCGGCGCTTCTTTAGAAGCACGAGCCAGCACCTCACCATTACTACCGCTAAAACCTAAATCGCGCAGTGCGCCAATATCGGGGCGCTGTTGGGGTGGCAGAACGCCCTGGGCATAGCCCGCGTCCATCAGCGACTTCATCTTAAGCAGCCCCTGCAGCGCGCCCTCCTTGGGATTGGAGACTAAGCCGCCGTGACTCATGGACGCGACATTGCCCACGGCCAACCCAGAGTAGTTATGGGTTGGGCCGACTAGGCCGTCAAAATTGACTTCCCTAACGCTGCTGATGTCGGCGGCACTCACAGGCTCACTCCCGGCGGCAGGGTCTCGGGCATCTCCAGGCTGTCAGCTTCCATGGAAGCGACTGGGTAGGCGCAGTAGTCCGCCGCGTAAAACGCGCTGGGACGGTGGTTGCCGCTGTCACCCACACCACCAAAAGGTGCATCGCCGGATGCACCGGTGGTTTGGCGGTTCCAGTTGACGATTCCGGCACGAATACGCAGCAAGAAGTCATCCCAATCGGCTCGATCACCGCCAATTAAACCGGCGGAGAGCCCGTAGCGGGTGTTATTGGCAAGCTGTAGCGCTTCATCCCAATCGCGATAGCGGTGGATTTTCAGCAGCGGGCCGAAGTGCTCCTCGTCCGGCACGTCAAGACCGGTCACATCAATTAGCGCGGGACTTAACAGGCTGGTGTTCTCTTTCTGGCGCTTCATACGATTGATCACCGTACCGCCCATGGCCTCCAGCTCCTCTTGGGCCTTGAGCAGGCCGTCCGCCGCCGCTACGCTGACCAAACCGCCATAGAACGGCGCAGGATTTTCTTCGAACTGGCCCGCCACGTGTAACTTGGCGATCGCCTCAGAAAGCGCATCGATCAATCGATCGCCTACTGCACCCTCCGGCACCATTAAGCGCCGCGCGCAGGTGCAGCGCTGGCCGCCGGAGAGGTACGCCGACTGCAGAATGGTCAATACCGCGGCACGCTCGTCGTCGATATCCTTCACTACCAGGGGGTTATTGCCGCCTAGTTCCAGCGCCAGAATTTTATCCAGTTGTCCGGCAAACTGCTGGTGCAGCATACCGCCCACTTTGGCGCTACCGGTAAACAGCAGGCCATCAATATCCGGGTTACCTGCCAGTGCCTGGCCTACCGGCACACCGCCCTGCACCAGGTTAATGACGCCTGCCGGAAGCCCGGCCTCTAGCCAGCACTGTAGGGTCAAATCCGCAGTAAGCGGGGTTTGGTCGCTGGGCTTGAAGACCACACAGTTACCCGCCAATAGCGCAGGCACCATATGGCCGTTGGGCAGGTGGCCAGGGAAGTTGTAAGGGCCAAACACCGCCATCACACCATGAGGACGATGGCGCAGCACCGCATTTGCACTGCCCACCACTTTTGCCCGTTCCCCGGTGCGCTCGTTATACGCCTTAACCGACAGCGCCACCTTACCCACCATGGCACCCGCTTCGGTACGCGCCTCCCAGATCGGCTTACCGGTCTCTGAAGCAATCGCCACGGCCAGGTCTTCACCACGTGTTTTTAGCACCTCGGCAAATCGCTCGACAAGCGCCTGGCGCTCGGCAAAAGGTGTGCGCGCCCAGCCGGGGAAGGCACCGCGGGCGGCCTCTACAGCGGCTGCGACCTGCTTAGTACTGGCCGTCGCTGCTTGCCATAACGGCTGTCCGGAAACGGGATCGTGCTTGCTCAACGGCTCGGCGTCGCCTGCGACCCAGGCGCCATTGATCAGTTGCTGCTGTTGGGCGTGCATAAAACTCTCCTGTAAACGTCGCCTAGGTCTCGAGTAGCCGTAGGGTATCGCCGGTGGCAACGCCTAAGCGCTTCGCTTCTTGTTCGCTAAGCACGATGGTGTTGTCATCAGCAGGCGCGCGGCCTACCCAACTGGCGGTAAAGTGCAGCATCTGGGTGGTGGCGGCCAGCCAGCGGCTGACACTCTCTTCTGCTGCGCTATTGGATACTTCCACTTGGCAGAGCCGTGAGTTACGGATGGCGCGCACATCGTCAATGTAAGCTTCCACCGTCGGGCCACCGTCGAAAATATCGATATAGCCTTCCCAGCGCAGCCCCTCTTTCTTAAGCATCTCCAGCGCCGGTCGGGTGTGGCGATGCACCTGACCAATACAAGCCCGCGCCTCTTCGGCCATAAAGGTGGTGTAAATGGGGAACTTGGGCATCAGCTCGCCAATAAAGCTCTTCTGCCCCAGGCCGGTTAAGCGATCCGCTTCGCTGAAATCCATGGGAAAGAAGTGCTTGCCCAGGCTCTCCCAAAAGGGGCTGGTATTGTGCTCATCAAACACCCCACGCATCTCCGCCAGCACTTTATCGGGAAAGCGATCACGAAACTGGGCAATAAACAGCCAGCGCGCTTTGGAGAGCAGCGCGCCATTGCGCAAATGTTTGTTGGCTTCGCCGCGATACTCAGGACGCAGAAACAGCGAGCATACTTCGGCATCGCCGGTGTGGTCGGAGCTTAAAAACAGCGTGTCGATAGTGCGGTGAAGATCCAGCTGAATGGATGAGTGCGCAAGGGTTCCCAGCCGATAGTTATAGAACGGCACCTCGCGCCCCACCTGCCCCTCAATGGCGCAGCAGCCCGCCAACTCGCCGCTTACTTCATCCTCTAGCACAAAGAAATAAAGCCGATCATCCACCGGAGTGCGCTCTTCAAAGGCACTGGCAGCCGCTTCAATCTTACCGGCTAGAAACTCGCGATTATCCGGCAGCGAGGTAAAGCCAACGCCCGCCTGCTGCGCAAGCGCCTGAAGCCCATCCAGATCATCACGGGCAATGGGTCGAATGCGCATTACATTTCTCCTTCATCGAGCGCGTCTACCACGGTGGGTAGCGTCAGCGGCGCAGCAAGCACCGCTCGCCCTTCCGTGACACCCAGCCGCTCAGCATGCTCCGCTGAGAGCATCAACTGGCCCGTGGGTGACAGCGCGTAGCGGGCGACGATGCAGCGAAACTCGCCCAGCTTTTGATTGGCAACCAGCGCGGGTTCAGCATCCGGCAAAGCGTGTTCAGGGCGAATGCGCACCGGGTGCCAGGCAGCACTGCGGAAGGTTTCCAACCGCTCGCGCTCGGCTTTGACAATCGGTCCGGCGTCGAAAATATCCACATGGCGCGAACGCACGAAGCCCTCCGCCAGCATCTCCTCCAACGCCTCTTCATGAGCAGGGTGCTCACGACCTATCGCCGCCCGCGCCTGGGGTGTTAGCAGCGGCAAATAGAGCGGGAACTGGGGCATTACTTCGGCGATAAAGCTTTTCGAGCGCACCCCGGCAATGTGGTTAATATCCTGGAAACTGCGGGCGAAAAAGTGCCGCCCCACGCTTTCCCAGAACGGCGATTCACTGCGCGTATCCAAGTAGCCGGGAAACGCCACCGCCAGAATACGCGAAAACCGCTCTGGGTATTGGGCGATAAACATCAACCGCGCCCGGCGCAGCAGGCTCTCCGCGCTGGTGCCTTTATAACGCGGGTTAAGCGAAAAGGCGCACAGCAGGGTAGCGTCAGAAACTTCATGGGAGAGCGCTAGCGTCTGCACTTCACGACGTACGTTCAACTGCTGGGAGGCGTGAATCAGCGTTTCCTGGCGGTAGGTGTAGTAGGCCTCATTGGCACCCGCCTGGGCACGTATGGTGGCGGTACCGAGCACTTCCTCGCGTGTGTCATCGGCGAGAACAAACGTATAGTGCTCGTTTTCTGGAAACTCGACGTCACCATTAAAGGCGTCTTGAGAGCGCGCAATGCGCTCCTGAAGTCGCTCACGGTTAGCAGGCAAGTTAGTAAGCTTAGGTACTGCATGCTCGGCTAATTGCTCAAGCGCCGTGAGATCAGACGCTTTAACGGGTCGAACTACCAGCATCCTCGATGCCTCCCCTTCAGTTAACACGATTGACGCAGCCTGCTGTTCACTCATGCTGCCGCAACTAATCGCTCAATCGCGCGCTCTAAGCGGGCCATGCCCTCGGCGATATCCGCTTCAGGAATGACCAGAGAAGGCGCCATGCGCAGTACGTTCGGCCCGGCGATCAGCGCCATCAAGCCCTCTTCAATCGCCAGCGGTAGTATGTCTTTGGCACGCCCTTCATAGGCATCCGACATCTGGGCACCTATTAATAAGCCCATACCGCGAATCTCTTTAAACACGCCATGCTTGCGGTTGATAGTTTCTAAATGCTCGCGGAACAGATCGTGGCGATGCTTAACGCCTTCGAGCACCTCGGGCGTATCGATAAGCTCCACCGCCGCCAAGGCAACGGCAGATGCCAGCGCATTGCCGCCGTAAGTAGAACCGTGGGTGCCAACAACCAGCGATTTAGCCACCGAGTCGATAGCCAGCATGGCGCCAATGGGGAAACCGCCGCCCAAGGATTTGGCACTGGTAAGAATATCCGGCGTAATGCCGTAGTTCTTATAAGCGTAGAGTTCTCCGCTACGACCAACGCCGGTTTGCACTTCGTCAAAAATCAATAGCGCATTGTGCTCGTCGCAGAGATCGCGCAGCCCTTGGAGGAATTCTTGCGTGCCGGGCACGATACCGCCCTCGCCCTGCATGGGTTCAACCATAATTGCGCAGGTGTCGTCGCCAACCAGCTTGCGAACGCTATCCAGGTCATTGTAATTAGCGTGCAGAATTCCGCCCGGCACCGGCCCAAAGCCCTGGGAGTATTTGGGCTGGCCACCCACGCTGACGGTAAAGAAGGTGCGGCCATGAAAAGATTGGTAGAACGAGATGATTTTATCTTTCTGCTCACCGTGATTATCCACCGCCCAGCGGCGTGCCAGCTTAAGCGCAGCTTCGTTGGCTTCACCGCCGGAGGAGCATAAGAACACCTTATCGGCGAAGGTGCGCTCGACCAGCGTCTTGGCCAAGTTCAGCGCTGGCTCGTTGGTATATACGTTGGAAAGGTGCCACAGCTTCTCGCCCTGCTCTTTGAGCGCATTGACCAGTACTGGATGGCAATGACCAAGGGAGTTAACCGCGATCCCCCCGGCAAAGTCGATATATTCACGGCCCTGTTGATCCCACAAGCGGCTACCTTCACCACGCACGGGAATGACCTGCTGTGGTGAGTAGTTGGGCGTCATGTAGTGGTCGTAATCTTGACGGCTTGGGGTATGGCTCATGGGTCGCTAGCTCCAGTGGAGGAAAGTAGTAACAACAGTATAAGGTGGTAAAGAGTCCAAGCGCTTTCAGCAATGGGACGGCAAATTATGAATAGCGGCGTCTCGGCGTATCACTGAACCGCCTTGAAGAACTCTAAAAGAGCCCCATACTTATTAGCAAGCTATGCGGTTATTCGCTGAGCTGCGTTGCATAGTGATGAGCACCGACACTCAGGATGAGAGGAGACCAGCATATGCAGATTGATCTAAGCGGCAAACACGCCATTATCACGGGTTCTACAGCGGGCATCGGTTTTGCAATTGCTCAAGGGCTCGCCAAGGCAGGCGCTGACGTGGTTATAACAGGGCGTACCCAAGCACGTGTTGATGGTGCCATCAGCGCACTTAAAAAAGACACTCCCAATGCCAAGGTAGAAGGCGTGGCGGCTGATCTCGGCACCGCTGAAGGTTGCCAAACGCTTATTAAACAGCAGCCCAGCGCGGATATCCTGATCAATAACGTAGGCATTTTCGCCCCGCAGGACTTTTTCGATGTAGATGACGCTACGTGGCAGCAATTTTTCGATATTAATATCATGAGCGCGGTGAGGCTTTCCCGTCACTACGCCCAGGGCATGCGCGAGCGCGACTGGGGCCGCATACAGTTTATCTCCAGCGAGTCGGGGATCAACATCCCTAGTGAAATGGTGCATTACGGCATGACCAAATCGGCGCTGCTCTCCGTCTCTCGCGGGCTGGCCAAAGTGCTCAGCGGCACCCAGGTCACCGTGAATGCCATTCTACCTGGGCCGACCCGTTCAGAAGGCGTGATCAAGATGATGGGGGAAATGGCGGAAAAAGAGGGCATCTCTCAGCAAGAGATGGAAGAACGCTTTGTTAAAGAGAACCGCCCCTCTTCAATTATCCAGCGCTTAGCAACACCCGAAGAAGTCGCGAGTATGAGCGTCTACGCCGCTTCTCCCCAAGCCAGTGCAACCAGCGGGGCGGCACTGCGTGTGGAAGGTGGCATTGTGGATACATTAACCTGAATCTTTCTAACCCAGGCGCTCTTCTCTCGGCGTCATGCCGAAATGGTGACGGTAGGCGGTAGAAAAGTGCGCGCCTGAGGAAAATCCCGTGGCAAACGCAATATCGCCTACCGGCCGGTCACTATCGCGAAGCTGTTTGCGCGCCTCTTGTAAGCGTAAATCCAGGTAGTAGCGACTAGGGACCGCCTGCAGATACTTCTTAAATAGCCGCTCCAACTGACGCCGAGAGATACCCAGATGTTCGGCCAGTTCCAGGGTCGAGAGCGGCTCCTCAATATTGGCTTCCATAAGCGTGACAGCCTCCACCAGACTTTGCGGCGCATGCCCCAGGCGGCTACGCAGCGGCACGTGCTGGCGCTCATCTGCCAAGCGGATGCGGTCGCAGACAAACTGCTCAGACACCTGCTCCGCCAAGCGCGCACCGTGATGCTGGCCAATCAGCGTGAGCATCAAATCCATGGCCGCGGTTCCCCCCGCGCAGGTCAGCCTGTCGCGATCAATTTCAAACAGCTGTTGAGAAAGCGTCACTTGCGGATAGGCTTGAGCAAAGGCCTCAAAACGCTGCCAGGGCAGCGTCGCACGATAGCCTTCAAGCAACCCACAGCGTGCCAACACTTCAGTGCCCCCTGCCAACCCACCCAGTGCCACACCACGCCCCTGGTGCCCACGGAGCCACTCATTCAACTTTGCAGGAAGCGTATAGGGCAGCGGTGTTGGTGCGCATATCAACAGCAGGTCAAGCGGGCCTAATGCGGTACTTAGTGCGTGCTGAGCAATGAGCGAAAGCTGAGCACCACTGCGCACGGGCTCGTCATTGAGACTTAATGTGACGGTGTGGTAAAGCATCTGCCCACTCAGCTGGTTAGCCATTTGTAGCGGTTCCAGTGCGCTGGCGTGGGTCAATAACGAAAAACCTGGCAGCAGCAAAAAGGCCACCCGCCGACGCGGTAGCGCTGCCTGTGAGGCTAACGGGTTGGGCTGCATGATAACTGATTGAGTTGCATGAAAAGATGCATGAAAGACCGCCATCGACATAGATAAACGATCATCTTACCCAATTGCGTAGAGGATGGCAGCGTTATGACCACTGCAACAAAAACGTGACGCATGAATGCAAATTGCCGGGCGCAAGGCCCGGCAAAAAAGAGAGAATGGTTAAGTACTAATTACCGCGGTTAATAATGCCTAACACGACGATACTAACCACAATCACGCCGACAATGATCACCACTATCGGGAGTAGCTTATACAGCCCGCCTGGCCGCTTCTTGGCTTCAGGCTGTAGATGAGGTTTTGAGGTTTCATAATCCTCAGGTATCCGCTCATTGATAATATGCTGCTTCTCTTCTTCCGGGGTTTTGCTTTCCCTAGTGTCCATAAACACCTCCAGCGTTCCGGTCGAATTGGGCGGCGCTACCGCCTCTGTGAATGGCTTACAGATTCACGACATCAAACGTAACCTCTGGATTGACGTCGGCATCGTAATCGACATCGTCACGCTCAAAGCCAAACAGCTTCAAGAACTCGTGCTTATAACCAGCATAGTCGGTAATCTCGAATAAGTTTTCAGTCGTCACTTCAGGCCAAAGATCCTGACACGCTTGCTGAACGTCATCGCGCAGTTCCCAGTCATCCAAACGCAGGCGCCCTACCTCATCAGTGACCATTTCACCGCGCTTGCCTTGGGCTGAGTAGAGCTGCTCGCCGAATAGACGGTTCAATTGATCGATCGTGCCTTCGTGCAGACCCTGCTCTTTCATGATGCGGTAGACCATGGCGATATAAAGCGGCATTACCGGAATGGCCGCGCTCGCCTGGGTGACCACCGACTTGAGTACCGCCACATTGGCACCGCCACCGCTCTCTTTCAGCTTGGCGTCGATAGCCGCTGCAGCGCGGTCAAGGTCTTCCTTGGCTTTACCCAGCGCACCGTGCCAGTAGATCGGCCAAGTGATTTCAGTACCGATATAGCTAAACGCCACGCTACGCGCACCTTTTGCCAGCACACCAGCTTGGTCAAGCGCTTCCATCCACAGTTCCCAATCTTCGCCCCCCATTACCGTAATGGTGTCGTCGATTTCCTGCTGGGTGGCTGGCTCTACTTCTGCTTCGATAATCGCGTCTTTATTGGTATCGATAGCAGTGGCGCGGTAGGTTTCGCCAATTGGCTTTAGGCTCGAGCGCTTAAGTTCGCCGCTATCAGGCAGCTTGCGAACGGGTGATGCCAGCGAGTACACCACCAGATCGATCTCGCCCATGTCCTGCTTGATCAGTTCAATGGCTTTTTCCCGCGCTTCATGGGAGAACGCATCGCCGTTAATCGATTTGCTGTACAGCCCTTCCTGCTTGGCAAACTTATCGAAGGCGGCACTGTTGTACCAGCCTGCGGTGCCGGGTTTCTTATCGGTGGCAGGCTTTTCAAAGAAAACGCCCAGGGTATCGGCGCCGTAGCCAAAAGCTGCGGTAATACGGGCTGCCAACCCATAGCCACTTGAAGCCCCAATGACGAGTACTTTTTTTGGGCCAGCCTGCTTATCCAAACCGCGAGCACGGGTCGCTTCAATCTGTTCGCGAACGTTCTGCTCGCAGCCGATGGGATGAGTAGTGGTACAAATAAAGCCGCGTACTTTGGGTTTAATAATCACAGAGAACCTCTTTATCGGATTGATTTAGCTTTTAATATCGTAACTGGCAACATCATAACTAGCGACACCGTTTTGCCATAGCTTTTGGCATAGTTTGTGGCATAGCTTTTGGCATAGCAGTGTCATGACTCATAGAGGCTATTCTAGCTGTCTCCGTGCGCTCTGTCCGCTCCTGAGCTATCGTCCTCCCATGAGCGACTCTCCATCCTTGAGCTCCTGCCCGCCCTTGAGCTCGGGGCGCATTCGCGTCACGATAGCTGCCAAAGTACTTATATCAGCAACGACTTCCCACGAGGCGATCATGAATGCACAGCAGCTAGTAGATGAACGCGGCGATCTATGGCTAGCGCTAGCCCCGCTGTGGCTGGATCGTGAACCCAGCGAACGCGATTACGCGCGTATGGTCGAAGTCATAGAGCGTTATGATATGACGCTTAACGAGCTCGAATGGATGTTTCGCCTGGAAATGGCACCGGTGATGTCTCGCCATCAGCTTTCAATCGCCAGCGAGTGGCGACAATTTGACGACTATAAGCTGATGAAGCAGTTGGTCAATCACAATATGCGCTTGAAGGGCTGGCGCCGCAAAAGCTGGGCGCTGTTTTCAGGCTTAACGACCATGATGGTGCGTCACCGCTGGAACGCACTCATGAATCGTGTAGCAGTCGCGCGGGGCGAGCAGGTATAGAGGGATAGTGCCCTGTGGGGCTATGGGTATGTTTGATCCAAGGCTTCTTCTAATGCCAGGCGTAGCGGGCGCCCGTGATAGCGCGGCCCAAATCGGGCTATCACCTTGCCATCACGGCCCACCAGGAACTTGGTAAAATTCCATTTGATCAGCTGTGTGCCTAGGACTCCAGGCGCCTCGCGCTTGAGCAGCACAAACAGTGGATGGGCATCACTCCCATTGACATTGACCTTTTCCAGTAGCGGAAAACTGACTCCAAACTGCTGCTCGCCAAACTGGCAAAACGCTTGAGCACTTTCCGGCGACTGGCGGCCAAACTGATTACACGGGAAACCGAGCACAGTGAAGCCACGATCCCGGTAGCGCTGAAAAAGGGTTTCGAGTTCGCTTAGCTGCGGGGTAAAGCCACACTGGCTGGCAACGTTAACCACCAGCAGCACTTGGCCGCGTAGCGCACGTAAATTGAACGGCAGCCCTTGGTGGGTATAGCAGTCTTGGTCGTATATTTGCATCAATCAGCCCCACAAAACCCCAAACGGCATGGGTATCACCATGCCACGGCTATGCTTTTTACACCAGCGGTCCGGCGACCACTCGTAGCGCCAGCGCGATTAACAGTACGCCCGTGATGCGGTTAATCCAATGGGCACGCCGCTGTAGCCAGGGCAGAATCTGCGAGTGGGAAAGCACCACCGCCACCAGCACGTACCAGCCGCCATCAATAATCATCGCCGTTAACACAATGATAGCTTTAGCTACCCCACTCATCTCCGGGGTCACAAACTGGCTCAGTAGTGCAACAAAAAACAGAATCAGCTTCGGGTTGCCTAATGCCACCAGCACGCCCTCTTTGGCCGCCTGCCCTCGGCTAGTGACAATCGCATTAGGCTCTAAGGCACCGGCTTTCCCGGCACGCAGCGCTTTAACCCCTAGCCACGCCAAATAAGCCGCGCCGAACCAGGTAATCAGCTGGAACAGCAGCGGAAAACCGGCGATTATCGCGCCTAGCCCCCAAACGGTAAGGAGCGCATAAAAGCCTACACCAAAGGCATGGAAAACTGCCGCGGTCACTCCAGTAAAACGCCCGCCGCCTAACGTATGGCGCAGCACCAGTGCCAAGCTCGGCCCCGGCGACATAGCGCCCATGGCACAAATCGCGGCGAGCGATAGCCAGAGTGTTAACGGCATGTCTTTTCCTCCTTGAGGGGTCAAAATCAAAATATGAGCAATGATGGCCAGTATACGCCAAGCCAAGCAACACTTCGGTAAGCGTCTTAAATAACGCTGTTAGCATGGTACGCTGTTGGGTAAAATTTAATCTTTTGCTCTATGCGATTTATTCGCTCTTTTGAAAACATCCGCCCCGCCGCTCATTGCGCGGGGCATATAGAGAACATAGGTCTAGAAAACATAGGACGGCAACATGGGTAGGGCTTTTCAGAACCGTAAGGAATCCATGGCCAAAACGGCCGATGCAAAGACCAAGGTCTACAGCAAATATGGACGCGAGATTTACGTTTGCGCTAAAGCGGGCGGCACCGACCCTAATGGCAATCTGGCGCTGCGCGGCTTAATGGAGCGGGCCAAAAAAGATCAGGTGCCCTCTCACGTTATTGATAAAGCGCTCGACAAAGCCAGCGGTGCCGGTGGCGAGGATTTCTCGCCTGCACGCTATGAAGGCTTCGGCCCTGGCAATGTGATGGTGATTGTCGACTGCCTTACCGACAACCCCAACCGCACCTTTGGCGATGTGCGCGGCTGCTTCACCAAAACCAAGAGTAAAATCGGCACTCCCGGTAGCGTCAGCCATATGTTTGACCACTGCGCTATCTTCTCCTTCGCCGGAAACGATGAAGAAGCCGTGCTTGAAGCGCTGATGGAAGCCGATGTGGATGTCACCGATATTGAGCAAGAGGGTGAGCGGATCACCGTTTTTGCCCCACATACCGACTACGCCAAAGCCAAACAGGCATTATTAGATGCCTTCGGTGAGATTGACTTTGAGGCAGACGAGATTCAGTTCCTGCCGCAAACCACCACCCCGGTGGAAGGCGATGATGTAGCGATGTTCGAAAAATTCCTAGGCATGCTCAACGAACTGGACGATGTGCAAAACGTCTATCACAGCGGTGAGCTGCCCGAGTCTACAGACGCCTAAGGCCTGTTAGTAAGAAGATTCTGCCGCGTTGCGTGCATCCAGGGCAGCATCCGGTGGCAACATCGCTGACTGCACGCCTGCGGCACTCAGCACTGTTTTACCGCGCACAGTTAGATCGGTAATAAACAAAAACTGCTGGCGCGGATCCACCGGGTAAGCGCGTATGCGGTAGTGGGTGCCCCAGGGTTTCTCTTCGGCCACCACAATAATTGGCTTATCGAACTTCAGATAGGCGCTGGTTAACGCCACATCGCGCAGCGCTTTACGTACCCAGCCTGCTTCGTGCTCGGGGTGAAGGTAAAAACTCGCCACGCACTGCAGGCTGGTACCGCCATTATTAGCGTTGTAAACGGCGTGATCCCACAACTTTAAGTGCGGCACGGCGACTAAATCATCGTCGGGCGTCTGAATATCTACCGTGCGCAAACCGACGTGCTTAACCTCGCCGTAAGTGCCTTCAATATTAACCCAGTCCCCTGGGCGATAAGGCAGTTCAATCGCCGAAACAACACCCGCAATCAAGCTGCTTACGTAATCCTTCATGGCAAAACCAATGGCTAAGCCAAGTGCTCCCAGCAACGTGACCATATTACGTAGCGATGGCTCGATAATAATCGGTACGATGATGGCCAGTGCAGTAATCAAAATCAGTAGGCGCGTTAGAGGCACCAAGGCAAAAATGCGGAAACGCACTTGCCCGTGTAACCGAGTGGCCAGCCAGTTAAGCCCCCGCTGGCTGACAATAATCAGCACAATGGTCGATAGCAGCACCACCCCAAGGGTAATCATCGCTTGGCTATCAATATCGTTAAACAATCGTGCGTACTTTTGTTGTTCGTCCATGGGTGCCCTCCGCAGGCCTGTCGCTGTTAGCGCGGCGACTTAAAGGGGATCAACCAGATAATTGCGCGATTCCAATAGCTGGCGAACGCTTGCGTAGCTTAACGGTGTGATCTGCCAACGCCCTTCGCTGCTTGAAACAATCCCTTTGCGCTGCAAAGCTAACCGGGCATTGAGTGCCTCGTGGTGTGAAAACGGCAACACCTGCCCGAGGGAGTGGTCATCCAGACCGCCATGAACCAATAACGCATGCAGCACCAGCGTGGCGATATCCCCGGTATCTGTGGAGAGTTCTGCCTCGGCGAGGGCATCGACCAGCCACAGCGCCTCTTCATCGTCTGCTGTTGGCTCACGCAGCCGCTCGCGCCAGTAGTGCCAAGCAAGACCTATATGACCACGACAGTGAGCAGCTAAGCGCTGTAGCTCTTTGTTAGGGGCTTTGTCGCCATGCTGGGTTGCTGATTCAGTCAATACTGGCTTACCGGTTCGCGTGCTGTAGACCAACGGAGACTGCCCCTCATGGGTCGCAATCTTCGCAAAGTACTGCGACAGCTGTTCGCCCTCCATGGCTTGAAGGGTAAATACCGGCGCGCCCTCGATACCGACCACTTCTTGTAGGTAGGCATACGCCCAGCTGTCACAGCCAATCACACCCTGCCCCAAGCGGCCACTTAAGGCGCGCTCAAGAAATTCACGTACGCCCTGAATACCCTGAGTGTGGCGTAAAAAGTAGCGTTCTAATGCGGGAACAGCCCACTCGCGTTGATTGGCACAACGCTCTACCCACTGAGTGTCGCCTTCGGCAAGCTCGCTGAGCGTGGGTGGCGGCAAACAGGCAAAGTGGTGCTGTTCCGCCCACTGACTCACCACAGAAACATGGCCGCTGTGCGGCGGGGTAATAAAAAACGTAACCGGCGCTTGCTGGCCTTTTAGCTGCTGCGCCAAAGCCCTTGCGGCGGGCGCCCAATCGATGGGCGGCACTAAATGCGCTAGCTTAACCTCGGGCAACGCACGCAGTTCATGCTCTTCTTTTACCTGCTGCTCAGCGCTGTTTTTGCCTACCAGCCACGTCGAAGCCGAACGCAACGAACGTCGCCATTGGCTTGCCTGGGTCTGCTCAGGGGTACGAAACTGATCGAGCTCGACGACCGCCCACAGCGGCGTGTCGGCTGATGATGAATGCTCCCCCATGACCTTGTCCCTATGGTTAGCAATAAGCGTTCACTTTAGCACGGTGCGCGCAGCTTCTAACCTCATAGACGAACTTATGGTCTAAAATAAAGTCTTTATAGACAGT